>Ga0194113_10002195_pt1 | contig 26837 bp, 29 predicted proteins | sample TA2MahC200mmetaG_FD_146193 | JGI IMG/M metagenome (GOLD analysis project Ga0194113, IMG submission 146193) | Freshwater microbial communities from Lake Tanganyika, Tanzania - TA2015017 Mahale Deep Cast 200m | ecosystem: Environmental > Aquatic > Freshwater > Lake | place: Tanzania: Lake... | reverse complement strand
AGATGGGACAGGACGCCGCCCCGGTGCGGCCGTACTGGCGACCCAGCGCTTCCAGTTCCTCGGTGGATTGGGCCGACAGGAGCCGTTCGGCCGCCTGGAGTACCTTGGCCTTCCGGCTCTGATTGAGAACCAGACCCGCGCCGATGAGGGCCAGAACCAGCACCGCCAGATAAACGGTCTGTTTCCCCTGGGCATGCCACCAGTCGTAGACAGGGAGAAGCTCCTCGGGAAGATTTTCGGGAATGGGCCGGGCCGGTTTGGCGGTCGCTGCAGGGTTCGCGGTTTTCTGGATGTCGCTCATGGTTGCCGTTCCTTGGGGTTCGTCTCTGGGTGACGGCCTGTATGTTACGGGGAACACCCCCATCAATGCAAACATAATCGAAGTGTTTACCTGGGCAGCCACGGCCGCTATACTGGGGTTCTTTCATCAGGCATAGTTCAGAACTGGGCGCGGAGTGTGGGTATGGCTGTTCCGATTCGCATTCATCAGGTGGTCAAGCGGTTCGGTTCCGTCCGGGCGCTGGACGGCGTGTCGCTGGAGGTGGACGCGGGCGAGCTTTTCTTCCTCCTTGGCCCGAGCGGGTGCGGCAAGACGACGCTGCTGCGGTGCCTCGCCGGCTTCTGCATCCCCGAAACGGGGTCGGTCGCCATGGGCGGGCGTGACGTGACCAACCTGCCGCCGTATCTGCGCGACACGGGGATGGTGTTCCAGAGTTATGCGTTGTGGCCGCACCTGACCCTCTTCGAGAATGTCGCCTTCGGACTGGAGATGCGCCAGGCTGGCCCGGCGGAGGTGCGGCGGCGGACGCTGGACGCCCTGGACCGGGTGCATCTGCTCGACCGCGCGCAGGCCCGTCCCAACCAGCTTTCAGGCGGCCAGCAGCAGCGGGTGGCGCTCGCCCGAGCGCTGGTCGTCGAACCGCAGTGCCTGCTGCTCGATGAGCCGCTCTCCAACCTCGACGCGAAGCTGCGGCTGGAGATGCGGACGGATATCCGGCGCATCTGCAAGCAGGCCGGGCTGACGGCCGTGTATGTGACGCACGATCAGAAGGAGGCGTTGTCGATCGCCGACCGGTTGGCCGTGATGCGCAACGGGCGGATTGAGCAGACCGGCACCCCGGCCGAGGTCTACCGGCATCCGGTCAACGCCTTTGTCGCGGGTTTCATCGGCGAGGGGAACTTCATTGACGGCACCGTGCTGCGCGACGAGGGGACGATCCTGCGCATCCGCACATCGGCGGGGCTGCTGGCCGCTTCGGCCACTGCCGATGCACCCCGGCCGGGCGCGGCGGTCCGTCTCTGCATCCGGCCCGAGTCTTTCCGCTTCGACCGTCCGCCGTCCGATTGTCCCAACACCTTCAACGGCCGCCTGCTGAGCACGGTCTATCAGGGCGAAATGGCCCAGCATGAACTGACTCTGGCGACCGAGGCCGGCGCGTGGGAGATCCGCGCGTTCGAACTGAATCCGCGCCAGCCCGTCGCGACGAATGAAACGGCCATCTGGGCCGACCCGGAACAGGTGATCGTGTTGCCCGCCGAGGCGGCGCTCGGGGAGGCGGCACGCGCATGAAGAATCTGCTGGTCGTTCTGGCCGCTGTGAGTGTCGTGGCGCTGCCGTTCATCTTCAGCCGCCAGGCGGAACGCTCGGAGTGGCGGCCCGGCCACCCGGTGCTGGTGGTGATCTCGCCGCATAACGAGGCGATCCGGCAGGAGTTCGGCGCTGGCTTTAGCGCGTGGCATCAGGCGCAGTATGGTGTCCCCGTCAAGGTGGACTGGCGGGTGATCGGCGGGACGACCGAGATCATGCGCTATCTGGTCTCGCAATACGCCAGCAGCACTCAGGCCAGCAGTGGGATCGACGTGTTTTTCGGAGGCGGCACGTTCGACCACGGCCGCGCGGCGGCGCAGGGGATCACCGTGCCGTTGTGGAAGCCCGGCGGTCCCGACGCGGATGCGGGCGAGGCGGCGGAACTTTACGCGCTGCTGCGGGACATTCCGCAAGAGGCGGGCGGCGAGACGTGGTGGACCGACGTCTATCTGGGCACGGTGCTGAGCACGTTTGGCATCTGCTACAACCCGGACCGGTTGCGCGATCTGGGCATCGCATCGCCGCCCCGGGTGTGGCGCGATCTCGCCGACCCCCGCTATTTGGGCCAGATCGGCGTGACCGATCCGACCAAGAGCGGCAGCGTGGCCAAGGCGTTTGAGATGATCATCCAGGAGCAATGCGGACAGGCGGTGGCGGCGGCCGGCTTCGATGCCGAGAAGGTGCGCGCGTTTGAGCGGCAGATCGCGGCGGCGCGCCTCCCGCCGGGCGTGATGCCCGAGGGGGTGCCGGCCGCCTATTCGGAGGCGGTCGCGCTTGGATGGATCCGAGGCGTGAACCTCGTTCGACTGATCGGGGCGAATGCGCGTTACTTCACCGACGGCGCGGGCAAGGTGCCGATCGACGTGGGCGACGGCATCGCCGCAGCGGGGATCGCGATCGACTTCTACGGGCGGTTTCAGGCCGAGTCGGCCAGGGCCCCCGACGGCGCGGCGCGACTGGTCTATGTGACGCCGCGCGGCGGATCGAGCGTCAGCGCCGACCCGGTGGGCATCCTGCGCGGCGCGCCACACCCGCAGCTGGCGCTCCGGTTCCTGATCTACGCGATGAGCCCCGACGGCCAGAAGCTATGGAACTACCGTCCCGGCACGCCGGGCGGACCCCGGCGGTTTGCATTGTGTCGGCTGCCGATCGGGCGGGCGTTCTATCCCTCCAACGATTCTGCGGGGCAGGCGGCCTGCGAGGCGCACCGGGCCTACACCACCGACGACCTGACCGATCCGGATGTCGACGCCTATGCGCTGGCCGCGCGGTTCGCCTACCAGCCCCGCTGGACTGGCCGGCACTTCGGCATTCAGCGCGATTTGGTCCGGGCGATGTGCCTGGATTCCGGCGATGAGCTGCGGGCGGCGTGGCGCGCGATCTGCGATGCCGGCGGCCCGGATGCCGCGCCCGAGGCGATGGCCCTGCTCCTGCGGATGCCCGACACGCCCGAACCGCTCACCTGGGCGTCGGCCATCGGCACCCTCAACACGGTCCGGCGCGAGGAGCTGCTGCGGGTCTGGACGGCGTTCTTCCGCCACAGCTACCGCGAAGCCGAAGCCCGCGCGCGGAAACGGTGATTCAAAGAACGCTCGGCGTGTGCGGCGCGGTTCACTGCGTACGGACGACGCCGTTGTTCGGCGGCTTTCAGGCATGGGTCGCAAGCACAGGGTTCGAGTGCTCAACCCCGATCAATCCATCAATAGACAAATCCTCGTCGATATCCGGCCAGTGAAGTCCGTAGCCGGACGGAGAGACCTCAAGTCGTTCTCTCTGACATTGAGTCGCACGCGCCAGACGGCGCGACTGTTCAGTCAGATCAATCTCGTAGGGCCTACCATCGACATCGAGATGCAGCAGGCTTCCCGAAACCGACACGTTTCGTACGTCATGCGCCTTATCCATTCCGTGTCTCCTGAAAGTCGTTCCACTGGTTAACAATGTAGTCAAAGTGATCGAAGATGATCCGGCGCGCGGCCCGCTTGTCGGCAGGGCTCATGTTGTAAGCATGCGCCTCGATCGCCTCGAAGCTGTCGGGATCGAGCCAATACTTCGCCTCTGCGTCGCCTTTCTTGCAATGCACATGAATCGGTTCATTCCCCTCATTCGCGTAGAAGTAGAACCGCCATCCGAGAATCATCAATATCGTTGGCATATCACATTTCCCAATGTCTGAGTTTATCACTGGCTGGCCGCCGTGTCACGCTTGGAAATCGGTCATTCAATGCGATTCAGAATTGCTGCTGTTTGTGCTTGCATTTGTATACCATAGGTATTAATCTACAAGCGTGTTCAAAGAGCGAACACTCTCATCCCGCATCAGGGGGCGGTCAAGTCTTTCCGTGTTGTCGTATTGAGCGGTGCGCGGCAGACCGGCAAGACGACCGTGCTGCGTCATCGGTACATGTGTATTATGAATGCACACTGCACAGCGCCCCTATTCGACGAGCTGATGAATGAACGATCTCACCGCCGGTCGGAGATCCTCTGGCGTACCGCACTGTGCTTTTCTGTCGTCGTCACCGTCATGCTCTTGGTCAGCACCGCATTCATCTGGTCCCGAAGCGAGTTCGTGGAGACCACGCTGGTTCCCAAGAATCCTGATTCTATCCCCCGCAGCGGCGTCTTCTTTGCCGACACAATCGAATGGGTCGAAGTCCCCGCTCGGCCTTTCCGAACAATGGTGTCTGCCGTGTTCTACCCTTTCTTTCTTTGCCTCCTGGTTGCTCTGGCCATCGCGGCGTCCGTCTTGCGCTCAAACACACGGGCGAGACGCGCGGTCGCACTCATGGCTTTTCTGCTTCTCGACCATTTCATCGTGCTCGTGTTCTGTGTCCGATTGATACTTTCAAGATGGAAGACTTGACCGTCGAACAAGAAGGCTCCACGCTATCGTCGCTGGCGAGAACGGGTCGGGGACAGGCAAACTGTGCGCGTAGTCTTAATCTCCCGTTTTAAGAGCCCCTTGCAAAACCCCTCCGGGGTGTTTGCAAGAGAGAAGTCACCTGTTTCACGGTGGCGCATGTCTCGGCGGGAGGTGTCCGGTCTCATCCTGCGAATTCAACCCCGTTGAAACCCCTCCGATTTGCTTGTGGCGGCGCGGCCCGAAATCCGGTATCCTGTTCCCCAATTGTCATGAGCAGAAAACCTACACACTTTGATTTCTGGTATGCGGTGAACAACACCGAACTCCTCGTGCTGCCCACGCGCCACCTCGAAACGTTCGGCAACACGCTGATCAACTACACGCTGGTCAGCGAGCTGATGGACTCGGTGGGACAAGTGCGTGTGCGCGAGGGGCGGATGCAGGCCATGCGGCCGCAGATCATCACGCCGGAGGCCTATTCGCGCATGGTCCTGGAGGGTTTTGGCGAACAGGCGGAGCAGTATCTGGAGTGGTTGCGCGAGCACGAGGATCAGGTGCGGGTGCTCCGCTACGGCTACACGCTCAAACAGGAGGCGTTCAGCGAACAGGTGGTGACCGACAGCCTGGAGAACGTCTTGGGACGGGTCAAGGAAGCCGCGGCCGACCGCAAGGATCCCTTCTGCGCCGTGATCAAGGGCGTGGACACGCCGTGGGATGTCTGCCTGATCCGGCTCTTCTGGCAGACGGTGCAGAATTCCGCCCAGGCCAACATCCGCGAGTTGAGTGAACGCCATCTGTTCGAGATGCGCGACGGGATTCCGATGGCGGTGCGGGAGGAGATCGACACGGCCTTCGCCGCCGCCGAGAAGGATGCCACGCGGGTCAAGCAGCTTGGCAAGCTGCTGCAGGATAAAGGGGTGTTCGAACACTATCAGGACCGATTCTTCTCCTTGGTCCGGCGGAGGGGCGAATGAGCGAAGCGCAGACGACGCCCGGCAGGCGGGCGCGGGTGATCGCGGTGGCCAACCAGAAGGGCGGCGTGGGCAAGACCACGACCGTGGTCAATCTGGCGGCGTCTCTGGCGCTGGACGGTCAGACGGTTCTGCTGATCGACCTCGACCCGCAAGCCAACGCCACGAGCGGTCTGGGCGTGCCGTTGCAGCCGGGCGTGAGCCTCTATCCGGTGCTGACCGGCGCGGCCGATGTGGCCGACATCATCCAGCCAACCCCGTATGAGAGGGTGAACATCATCCCCTCCGAGCTCGATTTGGCCGGCGCCGAGATCGAAATCGCCCGCATGGGCGACCACCTGCAGGCCGTGCGCAAGGTGATCGTCCGCGTGCTGGAGTCCTGCGTGTTTGACCACATCCTTCTGGACTGCCCCCCCTCGCTGGGCATTCTGATGACCTCGTCGCTGGCCGCCGCCGACGGGGTGCTCGTGCCCATGCAGTGCGAATATTACGCGATGGAGGGGCTGAGTGTGATCACCAACCTCGTCAATCGCCTGCAGAGCAGCGGCGTCAACCCCGCCCTGCGCCTGCAGGGCATCCTCATGACCATGTTCGACGGCCGCACCAACCTGGCCGGCGATGTGGTGCAGGAGGTGCGCACCCATTTCGGCGACGCGGTCTATCAGACGGTCATTCCCCGCAACGTGCGGATCAGCGAAGCGCCCAGTTTCGGCCAGCCCGTCGTCTCCTTCGACCCCGCAAGCCGCGGCGCGCAGGCCTACCGGACCTTCGCCCGGGAATTCGCCGCCCGCGAACACGCCCGCCCCGCGTGCGTCTAACCCGAAAGATAGGCCGGCTATGACTCCCTGTTCGACACACATGATCGCGCCCGGCACGCGCGTCGCCGTGCTGGGCGCGGGCGTGAGTGGCGTGGCCGCCGCCCGTATGGTCTGCGCGCACGGGGGGTCGGCGCAGGTGCTGGACGAGGGCTCAGCGCCCGTCGCGGCGCGCGAGGCGCTGAGCGCCTGCGGCGCGACCTACCGCGGCGGCGGCGGGTTGTTTCCCGGCGACCCCTTCGATCTGTGCGTGGTGAGCCCGGCCTTTGCGGCCAATCACCCGTGGCTGGCCGCCTGCGCAGCGCGCGGCATCCCGGTGATCGCCGAGATCGAGCTCGGCGCGCGTCAGTGGCCGGGCCGCATCCTCGCGGTGACGGGCAGCAAGGGAAAAAGTTCGCTGGTCAAACTGTGCGCCGAAACGCTGTGCGCGGCGGGGGTTCGCGCGGCACCGTGCGGCAATTACGGAATCCCCCTGTGCGCGCTCGCGCTGGACACGCCCGACCTTGCGTGGGCGGTGGTCGAGGTCAGCTCGTTTCAGCTCGAATGGACCAGGACCTTCGCGCCCGACGTGGCGGTGCTGCTCAACGTCCAACCGGACCACCTCGACCGGCACGGCACGTTCGACGCCTACCGGAGGATCAAAGAGCGGCTGTTCCGCCTGCAGACGCCGCAGGGTGTCGCCCTTCTCCCGGCAGGGTACGAGACGCGCCATGGTCCAGTCGCCACCGCCGCGCGCACGATGACATTCGGCGCGGACCCCTCGGCCGACTGGCGCTATGAGGGTCATGCCGTGACCTCAACCGTCTGGCCTTACGCACGAGTGGTCGGCCTGGGGGGGACGTGGTTCGACAACCCGGTGCTGGGGCTGGCCGCAGCCGCCGGATGCGCGGCGCTGGCGGCGTGCGGGCTGGGCGCGCCCGAGACTGCGGCCGGTCTGCGGGCCTTCGCGCCGCTCCCGCACCGGATGCAGACCGTTCTGGAGCATGCGGGCGTCCGCTACGTCGACGACTCCAAAGGGACCAGCCTGGCCGCGCTGGCTGCGGCCCTCACGATGGCCGGACGACCCGTCCGGTTGATCGCCGGCGGGCGCCTCAAAGAGTCCGATTTATCAGGCGTAAAAGAATTGCTGACAAGACACACCCGAAGGGTATATCTTATTGGCGAATCCGCGCATCAGATGGCTGAGGCGTGGCACGGCGTGGCATCGTGCGAGATCTGTGAGACCATGGATCGAGCCGTTGCGCGCGCGGCAGACGAGGCGGTGCCAGGCGAGACCGTGTTGCTCTCGCCCGGTACGGCGAGCTTTGATCAATTTAAAAATTATCACGAACGCGGCGAACGGTTTGCGCAGGCGGCCCGTCAGGTGACAGCGTGCGCGGCGCGGCTCTTCGACCGATAGCAGGAGGACGAACAATGAATGTGACGCGACAGAATGGGACGATGTGGATAGGGGCTATCCCGGCGCTGGCCAGCGCCTGTCTGATGCAGGGTTGCGGTTTGATGGGGTCTTCCAAGCAGCCCGAGGTCCAGGCGGTCCCCCAGAACACCACGCCCGTGATTGTTGACGTGAGCCCCGACATCGCTCCGTTGCGGTTGCAGACTGCCGGACCGATCACCACGCCTTACACCGTGGGCAAGGGCGACACCCTTTCGCTCATCGCCGCGCAGTACGACCTGCGCTGGCAGGACATCGCGGCAGTCAACCCGGATATCAACGCCAATAAGCTCCGCCCCGGCCAGGTGATTCAGCTTCCCGGCCAGGTGAATCTTGCCAGCAAAAAGGCGGTTTCCAGCGCTCCGGTCAAGAAGGCTCCCGCTGTGGTCACGGCTGGAAAGACGATCTCGTACAAGGTGCAGCCGGGCGATTCACTCTCGACCATCGCCCATCGGCACGGCGTGAAGATCGCCGACATCAAGCAACTCAACATGCTCACGTCCGACGTCATCCGCGCAGGACAGACGCTGAAGATCGCCAATCCGACCAAAACCCCCGGACCCAGTTCGGCGACCCAGCCTGCGGCCGTGAAGGCCCCCGCCATCAAGGCGCCCGCCGCTCTCGTGACGCCGCCCGTGAAGGCCGAGACGCCCGTCGTGCCTGCCATCACAGGAACGAACGCCAACCCCCTCCCGCCGAAACCGGCCAGCACGCTTGAGTCGCCGAGCGATGCGACCCCGGCCGTGGTGAATCCGACCGTTGCGCCCGCCGCGCCCGAAAGCTTCCGCCTCTACACGGTGAAGGAGAACGAGGATGTGTACGCGATCGCCATCGCCTGGGGGGTGAGCCCCAACGAGATCAAGACCCTGAACAACCTGACCGGAAATGAGCTGCAAGCCGGCAAGGTTATCAAGATTCCGGTCGAGCAGACGACGCCGTGAGGTCCTTGAGTCTCGGCGATGCCGCGGGTGGATGACCATGCGCAGGGTTTTGACAGCATTGTGTATGGCGGTCCTGGGTCTGGTCCTCTTCGGGCTGATCAGCGTCGGCAGCGCCAGTTCTGTCCGCGGCGCATCGATCCATGGTGACCCGCTTTATTTCACCTACCGTCAGATTGTCTGGTGCCTCGTGGGATCGGTCGGTGCCATCGTTGCGGCCCGGATTGACTACCACGTCTGGCGCCGGCGGGGGGTTTACCTCACGCTGGGGACGATCCTGCTGCTGGCGCTGGTCTTGGTGCTGATCCCCGGAATCGGATCCGAAGTCAACGGGAGCCGGCGCTGGATTCGTCTCGCCTTCTTCTCGCTCCAACCGAGCGAGTTTGCCAAGCTCGGCGTGGTGATCCTGTTTTCGGTCTGGATGGACTCCATCACCTGGCACGCGAAACGGTTTTTTAAAGGATTTCTCTACCCATGTCTCGCGCTTGTCGTCGTGCTGACCCTGATGATGTTGGAGCCGGACTTTGGCGCCACGGCTGTCACCGCCGCCCTTGCAGGTGCCATCCTGTTTGCGGCAGGCACACGCTGGATCTATTTGATTGGCAGCGGCATCCTCGGGGCTGCGGGCATTGGCGTGATGGTCTGGCAGGACCCGGTGCGGCTGGGTCGGATTGAGGCCTGGCTGGCGGGGGCCGACAGCGGCTCCGCTGCCTCACACCAGATGAAGCAGTCGATTCTCGCGTTTGTCAATGGCGGCTTTTCCGGCGTTGGCATCAACAACAGCATGCAGAAACAATTCTACCTCCCGGAGGCTCACACCGATTTCATCTTCGCGATCACCGGGGAGGAGTTCGGGCTGGTGGGTACGCTGGGCGTCGTCCTGCTGTTCGTCGTCCTGCTGGTGTGCGGCATCTGGATCGCCTTCAAGGCCCCCGATCGGCTCGGCCGGCTCATCGCCTTCGGGCTGACGCTGTCGATCGTGCTGCAGGCGGCGCTCAACATGGGCGTCGTCATCGGCGCCCTGCCGACCAAGGGCCTGGCTCTTCCGCTGCTGAGCTATGGCGGCACCAACATGCTGGCCACCCTGACGGCCATCGGCATCCTGATCAACATCGGCCGCCATGCCGAGGAGGTCGAGGCCGACTCCCATGCTCACAGGGTTCGTAATGCCGCAAAAAGGATATGAACGATGCGGATCACCGGCGGCATTCATTGCGGACGCAAGCTGAAAGCGCCACCCTCTCTGGCGGTTCGCCCGACGCAGGATCGGGTGCGCGAAGCCCTGTTCTCGATGCTCGCGGGCGCGTTCCCGAGACTGGTCTTTCTCGACTTGTTCGCCGGCTCCGGGGCGGTGGGGTTTGACGCGCTGAGCCGCGGCGCGGATGAGGTCGTCTGGGTCGAGGCCGACCGGCGCAACTGCAGCGTGCTGGCGGAAAATCTTTCCACGCTCGGCGCGACCGGCGGCCGGATCGTCTGCGCGGACGCCTGGCGCTGGGTTCGGGGGCCGGGCCGCAATCTGCGCGCCGACGTCGTCTTCGCCGACCCGCCCTACGCCGACGCGCAGGCCATCGGCTTCGGGGCGCTGATGGGCGATTTGATGGCCGGCGACGTCGTGCGCGCGGGCGGCTGGTTTGTCGCCGAGCAGCCCGTGCGAATGGATGTGCCGGACGTGCCCGACTGGGAGCTGCTGCGCGACCGCTCCTACGGCCGTACCCGGCTGGTCATTTACCGCCGATCCGATGGCGCACACGAGGAGACACACCGATGAGCGAACTGCTGTTTGCCGACTATGTTCCGAAAAATTTGGAGCCCGTTAATTCCATCGGGGCGAAATGGCTGCGTCTGCTGGCGGCCATGCCGTTGGAGTCTGTCGCGGGCGGCAAGCGGGTGTGCGTCAAGATGCACCTGGGCGGCGGCACCGGGTTCACCACCATTCATCCATTCTTCACCCGCAAGCTGATCGACCGCATCAAGGCGGCCGGCGCGCGCGCGGTCTTTATCGCCGATTCGCCGGGGTCGGTCGCCACAGCCGCCGAGCGCGGCTACACGGCCGAGACCGTGGGCTGCCCGCTCGTCTCCATCAGCGGTCCCGATGACCGCCACGTCCGCCTGACGCCGATCCAGCCACCGTTCGGCGCATTCCGGGAGGTCGAGATCGGGGCCGCGATCACGGACGCGGAGGCACTGATCGATTTTTCGCACATCAAGGGCCACGGCGCTTGTGGCTTCGGCGGCGCGTCCAAAAACCTGTCCATGGGATGCGTCTCCCAGCGGAGCCGCGGCGCCATCCACGCTCTGGAGGGCGGCCTGGACTGGGACCGGGCAAAATGTTCGCACTGCAACGTGTGCGCCGAGAATTGCGAAAATGGGGCTATTTCTTTCACGGAAGACGGCGGGTTCGATGTCTTCTACCACAACTGCAAATTCTGCCAACATTGCGTGCTGATCTGCCCCGAACACGCCATCCGCATGCTGGGAGGCCGCTATCGCGATTTTCAGCGCGGCATGGCGCTGACCACTCAGGCCGTGCTCGCCGGCTTTAAGCCCGAGAACCGCTACTTCATTAACCTGCTGATGAACATCACGATCTTCTGCGATTGCTGGGGCATGACCACGCCCAACCTCGTCCCCGACATCGGCATCCTCGCGGGATCGGACATCGTGGCGATCGAGCAGGCGTCGCTGGACATGATCCGGGAAGAGAAGCTGATTCCAGGTTCGCTCCCCGCAGGCTGGTCGCTGGGCGCGAGCGGCCATCTGTTCGAGAAGATACACGGCAAAGACCCCTATGCCGTCATTGCGTTCCTGCACGAGTTGGGCTTGGGCGGGCGTGATTACACGGTGCGCACGATGGATTGATCACAGGAGATTGCAAGACATGCATTACACGGTTCAGAAGACGGATCGGGCTCCGGCGCTGGACGCCGATTTTGATGGCGCGGCCTGGGCGTCTGCCCAAGCGGTTGTCGTGGGCTGTTTCCGCGAGGAATCGACCGCGCACCGCCCGGACGTGCGCGTCCGCGTTCTGCACAACGGCACGCACCTGTTCGTGCGATTCCACGTGAAGGACCGCTATGTCCGCTCGGTGCAGACGGCGTACATGGGGCCGGTCTGCACCGATAGTTGCACGGAGTTCTTTGTCCGCCCCAAGCCGGGCCAGGGCTATTTCAACTTCGAGGTCAATGCCGGCGGCACGCTCCACCTCTCCTACATTGAGGATCCCACGTTCGGACCCGACGGATTCAAGAAGTGGCGGCCGGTTGACCCCGTATGGGCCCGGCAGGTGGCGATCTGGCATTCACTACCGGCAGTCGTAGAACCGGAAATCACCGACCCCGTCGACTGGGGCAACGGCTGGTCGTTCCCCGTCTCTCTTTTGGAGTCCTACGTCGGCCCGATCGGAGACCTTTCCGGACAGACCTGGCGCGCCAACTTCTACAAGTGCGCTGATCGCACCTCACACCCCCACTGGGCCTCCTGGTCGCCGGTCCCGCGCCTCAGCTTCCACCTTCCGGAATGCTTCGGGGAACTTTCACTGGCGTGAGCCATCCCGGTCAAAGGCCCATGGTTTTCCAGACGCCCTGTGTCACGTCCCTAGTACTGAACGGTCGCCAGCGGCTGCCCCTTGACCACAACCGCGCCGTGTCCGACGAGAAAGTTCACCACCTTTAACGGCTTGTCTGCATTGATGGGGTTTAAGAGCTTCATGGCCTCGACGATGCAGAGCGGATCGCCCGCCTGGAGGCTGTCGCCTTCTTTCGCCAGTTCCGGTTTGCCTGGTCCGGGTGAACGGTAGAACGTGCCGCTGAGCGGGGCGTTAATCGTCGGCCCTGATACGAGAGGCGTTTCTGCCTTGGGGGCAGGTGCGGGCACAGGCACGTCAGTCAAAGCGACTGGTAAGCTGCCGGCCCCCAATCCCAGACGGCTCGCGAGCCCGACGACCAGCTTTCCGATCTCCGCAAACCGCTGCGTTTCTCCGGAACCCGCAGCCTGCTGACCGCCGGCCTCCGGCTTCTGCCCTCCGGCAACCTCTTTCTTCTGGCTTGCTCCTTCGAGGTCAGCCGGAATCGGGTCCCGCTGATCCGCAGGCTTGGCCCGCCACGTGAAATACCCCAGCGCCACCTCGGGGAAAAGACAATACGACAAGATGTCCTCTTCTTTCTCGACCAGCTTGGGGTCGAGCCGGGCGACCGCGTCGCTCAGGCCCGGCTTCAGCAGATCCGCCGGACGGCAGGTCACCGGCTCCTCGCCATTCAGAATCTGCTTGGCCAGCTTTTCGTTGATCGGTGCGGGCGACCGGCCGTAGAGACCCTTCACGTAGTCGCGCGTCTCCTGCGTCACCATCTCGTAGCGCTTCCCCGCCAACACGTTCAGCACGGCCTGAACGCCAACGATCTGGCTTGTTGGCGTGACGAGCGGGGGATAGCCCATGTCGGCACGCGTGCGCGGCAGCTCTTCCAGCACTTCGGGCAGCCGGTCCAGCGCGTTTTGCTGCTGAAGCTGAGACCGCAGGTTGGAGATCATGCCGCCGGGGATGTGATGTTCCAGCACGTCCGCATCCACCGACTCGCCCAAACCCACCGAGGGCTCTCGCATCTTCTTGAGCGCCTTAAAATGGGCGTTGGCTTTGGCCACCCGCACGTGGTTCACGCCTGTATCATAGCCCTCGCTCTCGAGAATCGCCACCAGCGATTCGGTGGGCGGCTGTGAGGAAAAGCCCGACAGGGTCGAAACTGCCGTGTCGATGGCGCCCGCGCCAGCCTTAACTGCCGAGAGGTACATGGCGACTGCCATGCCGCTGGTCATGTGTGAGTGAACCTGTACCGGCACCGTGACCGATTGGACGAGCGCCGATATCAGGGCGGTCGCGGCACCCGGAGTCAGAATACCGGCCATGTCCTTGATGCACAGCGTGTCGACACCCATGGCCTCTTGCTCTTTGGCGATGGCAACGAACTTCTCGACTGTATGCACCGGGCTGTAGGTGTAACAGATCGTGCCCTGCGCGTGGCCGCCGTATTTCTTGACCGACTGGATCGCCTGCTCCAGATTGCGCGTGTCGTTCAGCGCGTCGAAGATCCTGAAAATGTCCATGCCGTTTTCGCAGGCAAGCGCGATGAAACGCTCCAGCACGTCATCCGGGTAGTTTTTGTAGCCCAGAATGTTCTGTCCGCGCAGCAGCATCTGCAAGGGCGTCTTGGGGCAGGCCGCTTTGAGCTGGCGCAGCCGCTCCCAGGGGTTCTCGCGCAGAAACCGCAGGCAGACGTCGAACGTCGCCCCGCCCCAGCACTCCAGCGAGTAGTAACCCGCGTTGTCGACCTCGCTGGCGATCGAAAGCATGTCGTCCGTGCGCATGCGCGTTGCCCATAAGGACTGGTGCGCGTCACGCAGCGTGGTGTCGGTGATGCGTATGCGGCGCTTCGCGGCGGCCGCTTCAGGAATGATCTTCTTCATATGTGCTCCTTGTTCGTTAAGACTCTTCGACCGTCCTCATGTACCCGCTTGGCAACACGGCCTGTTGGGCCGTTCTTTTAGGACGGTCTACGCCTTCGGTGCGGCCTGAAAGGCAAAGGTTCTCGTGAGCGAAAAAACGATGATACGCTCGCCGGTGGCTGTGCTGATATCCGTGTGCAGACTTTTGACGTGCTGCCCGGTGATGTCATGCACCAGCACTTCGAGCAGAGGCCGCGCCTTCTCGATAAGCTCCATGCGCACTTGCTTGATTAAGCTGCGCCCGTGGCCAGCGACCTCACTCTTCACCAACTGCCGTTCCGCAGGAGTGAGCACACCGCGCAGCCGTACGATGATCAGGTCATCGAGAATATAGGTGCGGGCTTCCTCCGGGCCGCGCCCCATGTACTCGCGCTCAAACTTGATGAGGGCTTCGCAGATCTCAGACTCGATCTCTCCCTTGGTCTTGTTCGATAACGCGGGCTTGGTCTTGTTCATGTGCAGCCTCCCAGTGTTTCTCCTCGACTCCGTTCATTCGAGACGGCCTTCGCGCGTCAACGCGGCTCAACGCGGTCTCCAGTGTCATGCGACGCCTTGGGGGCGTTTTGCCGCTACGAGCGCCTGGTCGGCTTGCTCAACTTCGTCCGACATGTTTTTGCGGTACTCGATCAGGCGGGCACGCAACGCGGTGTCTGTCAGCGCGAGGATCGCGACAGCCAGCAACGCCGCGTTCTTCGCCCCCGTCTTGCCGATGGTCACTGTCGCGACCGGAATGCCGACGGGCATCTGGACCATGGACAGCAGTGAATCCAGACCGCCGAGGTCGCTGGTTGTCATCGGCACTCCAATGACCGGTAACGGGGTCATGGAGGCGAGCACACCGGCCAAGTGGGCTGCCTTTCCCGCGCCCGCGATGATGATTCGCACGCCGCGCGTTTCGGCGGAAAGCGCGTACGTCCGTGCTATTTCCGGCGTCCGGTGGGCTGAAATCACCCGCATTTCGTGCGAGAGACCAAACCCAGAGAGAATGTCCGAAGCCTCTTTCAGTGTCTCCAAATCGGACTTGCTTCCCATGACGATCGATACCAACGGTGCTGTCTCAGTCTGCATGTGGACCTCTCCTTTCTTTGTTTACTCTGCTTGTGCTTATGCCTGTTCGATTCCCGCCGCGCGACAGAGCCGATCATTGATCGCGCGACCCAGCCCCACGTTGGGCACAGGTTCAGCGACAATCCAATCCAATCCCTGCTCATCCAGCCGGCGCATGGCGCCAAAGAGGTTCGCGGCGGCCTCGCGCAGGTCTCCGTTTTCCGAAAGGTATTCTATGGCGGCAAACGGGCCGGCGCGAGACGTGTTCTTGAATGCCAGAAGCCCCGTCCTCTCCCCGGCATGCGCGCACCCGGATTCCGGCCCACTCAGGACGTGAAACCGCGTACGAGGCGCGTAGTGCCGGGGCAGCATGCCGGGCGAAAGCACCGTCTTCTGGCTCGCCAAAGGCGTCTTGGCCACCGCCCCGATGAGCGCTTCGATGTCCTCAACCGGCACACCGCCGAGACGCAACAGGACCGGAGGCCCGTCACAAAAAGAGAGGATGGTGGATTCAATCCCGACCGAGCAGGTCCCGCCATCCAGCACAAGGTCGATGCGCCCGCCCAAAGATCCCCGCACATGGTCTGCGGTCGTGGGGCTGGTGTGCCCAAACGGATTGGCGCTGGGTGCGGCAATCGGCAGACTGGTTTGCCGAATCAGTTCCAGCGCCATCGGATGCCGGGGCATGCGCACGGCGACCGTCGGCAGCCCCGCAGTGACCAGATCGGGCACGCTTGCCGCCTTGGGCAAAATCAAGGTCAGCGGGCCGGGCCAGAATCGGGCGATCAGCGCGTGCGCTTCAGGAGGGACTCGCTCGGTCAAGCGTTCCACGTGCTCCACGCTGTTGACGTGGACAATCAGCGGGTCGAAACGCGGGCGTTGCTTGGCCTCAAAAACACGCGCGACTGCTTTTTCATCAAACACCACGGCTCCCAGTCCATACACCGTCTCGGTGGGAAATGCGACAATGCCGCCGCGGCGCAACAGCTCGGCCGCGCTGTGGAGCAGTCCGGGACTCCTCCTCTCCTGCCGCCACATCTCAAGGCATGCCAGCACCCACTCGGCAGCCTCGCGAATTCCCGGCACCGTGATCCCGCCCGCTGGGATTTCATGTCTGTGTTTCAGCCCATGACCGGTCAGAACATGGAGACCCTGGGCCCCGACACCGAGGGCCAGCTCGATGTCGCAGGGGTGGTCGCCGACGACAAATGAACGGCGTAAATCAAGGCCGAAATCGCGTGCAGCCGCTTCCAGAAAGAACGGCTTGGGCTTGATGCAGTCGCACCCGTCCTCGCGTTGGTGCGGGCAGCAGTAGAGCGCCGTGACGAGCACCCCCTTTTGGCGCAGATGGTCCACCACGAAGGCGTTGACCCGATCCGCCTCAGCAGCCGTGACGAGGCCTTTCCCCACCCCGGACTGGTTCGTGACAATGAACAGTCGAACATGTGCCTGAAGTCGTCTGAGAGACTCCACCGTCTCGTCGTAAAACACGACCTCGCGCGGATCGCGCAAGTATCCGCGATCTTCGATCAGGGTGCCGTCGCGGTCGAGAAACACCGCCGGCTGTCCCGAAGGAAGCGCGCCAAGAGGCGGATTGACAGCGGTCACGACCGTTCCTCCAATCTCACGTAGGGGTTCAGCGTGGGCCCCATGTAGATTTGGCGGGGCCGGTAGATGCGCGTTCCCGGCTCGTCCATGATTTCCTTGTAGTTGGCGATCCACCCCGGCATGCGCCCCATGGCAAAAACGACCGTGAACATTTCCGTCGGGATACCGATGGCCCGCATGATAATACCGCTGTAGAAATCAACATTCGGATACAGCTTGCGCTCGATGAAATACGGATCCTGCAAGGCGCTCGCCTCCAGCCGCTGGGCGATGTCCAGCAGCGGGTCCGTGATCCGAAGCGCCTGGAGCAGGTCGTCGCAGGCCCTCTTGATCAGCGCGGCACGCGGGTCATAGTGCCGATAGATGCGGTGGCCAAAGCCCATAAGCCGTTTCCCGCTTGTCTTGTCCTTGGCGGCGGCGATAAAACGCGACCCGTCGTCTCCGGAGGCGTGGATGTCCTCCAGCATCTCGATGACTGCCTGGTTGGCGCCCCCGTGCAGCGGACCCCACAAGGCACTCACACCCGCCGCCGCGCTGGCCAGCAGATTGGCCCGGCTGGACGCCACCATGCGCACGGTGGAGGTCGAGCAGTTCTGCTCATGGTCGGCATGCAAAATGAGGATCAGCTCCAGCGCCCGCAGAACCTCTGGTTTTAAGAAGTAGTCCTCATACGGGTCTGAAAACATCATGTGCAGGAAGTTGGCCACGTACTTGAAAGACGGCTTGGGATAAATGATCGGCATTCCGCGTGACTTGCGGTAAGAGAACGCGGCGATGGTGCGCACTTGCGAAATGAGCCGGGCGGCATGGAGGTCGAAGAAAGGGGCCGTCGGATGACCGATGGACAGGCCCGGGTAGAAGCAACTGCTCGCATTGATCATCGTCGACAAGATGGCCATGGGATGGGCGTTTGAGGGGAATCCCTCGAAATGGTACTTCATGGCCTCATGCAGGTTTTCGTTCTGCGTCAGCAGATTCGAAAAACGCTGGAGTTCCGCCGCAGCGGGCAGCTTCCCGTAGATCAGCAGATACGCCGTTTCCACAAAGGTGGAATGCTTGGCCAACTCCTCGATGGGTATCCCGCGGTAGCGCAAGATGCCCTTGTCGCCGTCGATGAATGTGATTCGGCTGGTGCAGGACCCCGTGTTGGCGTATCCGCCATCGAGCGTGATCGCACCCGAGCTGTCGCGCAATGTGGCAATGTCGACGGCTCGCTCCCCCTCGGTTCCGATGACGACCGGGAGGTCAATGTGTTTGCCGTCGAGTTCGATTCGCGCCGTTTGGCTCATGACGAATTTTCCCGCGTGACCGCTAGGACAGGCTCCTGACAAACCGGTCCATGCGCTCCAATCCCTTTTCAATCGTGCTCAGTCCCGTGGCGTAACTGATGCGGACATAGTCGTCGGCACCGAAGGCGATGCCCGGCACGGCGGCGACTTTCTCCTGCTCCAACAACCGGGCGCAGAACGCCGTGGAGCTGAGCCCGGTCGCCGAGATGTTGGGAAACAGGTAGAAGGCGCCCTTCGCGTTGCAGCAGGTGATGCCCGGAATGGCGTTGAGCCGCTGGTGCGCATACCGGCGGCGTTTGTCGAATTCCGCCAGCCATTTCGGGAGGTGATCTTGCGGACCCTGCAGCGCGGCAACCGCGCCCTTCTGCGCGAAACTGGTCGGGTTGCTCGTGCTGTGGCTCTGGACGGCGTCAATGGCCTTGGCGATCGGCCCCGGTGCGGCGCAGAAGCCCAGGCGCCACCCCGTCATGCTCCACGCCTTCGCAAACCCATGGACGATGATGGTGTGTTCGAAATGCGCCGGACCGAATGAGGCCACGCTGGTGTGCGTGGCCCCGTCATACAACAGGTGTTCGTAGATCTCGTCGCTCATAATGAGCACGCCCGTTTCCACGCAGACATCGCCGAGCGCCTTGATTTCTTCGGGCGTGTAGACGGTCCCGGTCGGATTGCTCGGGGAATTGAGAATGAACAGGCGGGTGCGCGGGGTAATGGCGGCGCGTAACTGATCCGGTGTGACTTTGAACTCGGACCGGTCAGTCGTTTCCAGCACGACCGACCGGGCACCGGCTAGCTTGACCATTTCGGGATAGCTGAGCCAGTAGGGCGCCGGAATAATGACCTCATCGCCCTCCTGGCACGTCGCCATGATCACGTTGAAGCAGGAGTGCTTGCCTCCGCAAGAGACGATGATCTGGTTCGGTTTGTAGGTGAGCCCGTTTCCACGCGCGAACTTATTCGCAATGGCCTCGCGCAACTCCGGCGTGCCGCTGGCGGGCGTGTACTTGGTGAACCCTGCCGCCAGCGCAGACACGGCGGCATCCTTGATGTGCTGCGGCGTATCAAAATCGGGCTCGCCGGCTCCGAACCCGACGACGTCCAGACCGTCGGCTTTCATCTGCTTGGCTTTGGAGTCAATGGCCAATGTGAGTGACGACGACAGCGTCGCCGCGCGGTGGGATATTCTGTAGTTCACGCGTACGTTCCTTCGGATGCGTTGTTCAAGCGAGCCGACTTTGGCTGGGCTCGCCGGTGATCAGCCGTAATGCTTCACGATATTTCGCGGTTGTCTTAGCCACAATTTCGCCGGGCAGGGTCGGCGCGGGCGGCTGCTTGTTCCACCCCAGAGATTCGAGGTAATCGCGGACGAATTGCTTGTCGAAGCTGGGCTGTGCCGTGCCCGGTTTGTAACCCGCTGCTGGCCAGAAGCGGGATGAGTCTGGAGTCAGGACCTCGTCAATCAGAATTAACTCGTCGCCGACCAGGCCAAACTCAAATTTGGTGTCCGCGATGATCACCCCATGCGTGAGGGCTATTTCCGCTGCGGCACTGTAGAGATTCAGGCTCACATCCCGAACTTTTCGTGCGATCTTTTCGCCGAGTAAGGCAAGGGTCTCGTTGAACGTGATGTTCTCGTCGTGGAGGCCCTGCGCGGCTTTGGTCGAGGGGGTGTAAGACGGCTCCGGCAAACAATCGGACTCACGCAAGCCGCTCGGCAGCTTCAGTCCACGGAAGGTGCCGGTGCTGGCATATTCCTTCCACGCCGAACCGCTCAGGTAGCCGCGAACGATGGCTTCGATCGGCAGGGGCTTCGCTTTTCGGACGATCATGGAACGGCCCTCCAGCGATTCCCGTGCAACGGGGTCGCGGATGACAGACAATTCGGTCCCGCAATAGTGGTTCGGAACGATGTCCGCCAATTTGTCGAACCAGAACCGGGACAACTGCGTCAGCACGCTCCCTTTGCCAGGAATAGGCGTGGGCAAGACCACGTCAAAGCAGGAGATCCTGTCGGTCGCGACAATCAATAAATTTTTGCCCAGATCATAAACATCCCTGACCTTGCCGCGCGACAGCAATGGGTATTCGGGAAGCTGTGATTGTAGCATCGGCTTTTCGTTCATTGCGGGCTCCTCTGGCTGTAACGGGAGTTTACGGATAACAAAAAAGGCCAGCGCGGTCGTGTCATGACCTTTGCCGACCTTGCGCTTCGATAAGCCCCCCGCCCAAGCGGGCCGCCATCAACTCACAATCTGTGAAGGTTGGATCGCAACTGCCTCCTTGAAGAGGACAGCCCGATGTGCTCGTGTTGCCGCTGCAATATAGAGCACCCGTTGCCGAAAGTCAAGCCCGGTTTTCGAAGGGTAGTGGTTTTTTCACGGCGTTTTTTCACGGCGGTCGAAACGAGTCGACTAGCGACGCGCCTTCCACCCTCTTGTTCGGCCTCTCTCTTCCCGCACCAGATCCACCAGTTCCTCTGTCGAGATCCGAGCTCCGACCGACGGAACATCCAAAGGGGAGACCGGCGACTTCTGGGGAACCAAGGTGAAGCTCCTGCCGTCCCGCCGCTGGATGATGACGCTGCCCGTCGACTCCGCTTTGTCGAGAACGCTGGCCAGCTTCTGTCTTGCTTCTGAGTACGTATAAACTTGCATTTCACACCTCCAGGAGTCTGATACCGATGTTCTTGGCTGCTTGTTTGAGCCCCTGATCCAGCGTCAGCAGCGGTGCCGCATGGCGAAAGGCGCAATCGAGGAAGTAGGCGTCGTATGCATACAATCCCGCTTGGTGGGCCAGCGAGAGCACATTGGCCATGTCCACCTTCACGTAGCGCAAGGGAACCGTGTGAAATATCCGCAACCCCTCCTGGGCTTCAGCCAAGGTCAGTCGGCGGCGCTTGAGCATTGCGGAGAACGCATTCCCCACTTCCCACGGAATGGCTCCCGGACCGAGAAGGGTGTGGCCAGCAGTGAGTCCGACGATGCGGTCGCGCTCTGGCTCGCCGACAATGACGGCCAGCAAGGCTGATGTGTCGATGACAATGTCCATGCGTCCCTCCTCCATCAATACCGGACAATTGTACAATATTACCGTGACGAGTCAATCGGCATCTTGTATCTCCCAGCAATTCTAATTATGACAGCCGCTATCGGGATCCAAATCGGGATCGGGACCGAAATCGACGAGAAAGCAAGGAATTCGATCCCGATAGCGATACCGATTTGGATACCGAAATCGACGACCATAATGAGAATGAGAATTGCTGCTGTCGGCTTGCCTGCCGTTGCGGTCCGCACTGGGTTTGCGCTATACTCCTTCACAATTATGAAACGCCTCCCGGAAATTCTCGCGCCAGCCGGTGACATGACCTGCCTGCAAACCGCGCTGGACGCGGGCGCAGATGCGGTTTACCTCGGCCTCGACACGCTCAACATGCGGCGGCTGGCCACCCGTAACTTCACCCGCGCGACCCTGCCAGAGGCCTCCCAGCGCTGCCGCGCGCGGGGCGTTCGCCTCTACCTCACCCTCAATACCATCGTCTATGAGCCCGAACTGCCGGAGCTGGAGGCGACGCTGCGCGAGGCAGCGCCATTCATCGACGCCGCCATCGTCTCGGACTGGGCCGCGGTCGGGGCCTGCAAGCGGCATGGTATCCCCTTTCACATCTCCACCCAGAAAAGCCCGCATGGTCCAGATCCAGATCCAAGACCAGCCCATCGCCATCGGCGACGCGCTCGCAATCCACGGCCCGACCACCGGCGTTATCGAACTGACCGTGACCGCGATGCGCCGTGACGATGAGGTCTGCACCCGTGCCGAGCGAGCCACCTGGGTCACGCTCCCCTGTGAATCGCGCGTTCGACTGAACGACAAGGTGTTTGTGGTGCGGGCGGCGCGCTAAATCCAAACGTCGGGGACAGACGAGCGGGTGGATGGAAGACCCTGCCTCAGTCGGTCCCCGGGTCGGCCCCCGTTGTCAGTGCCCCGCGCATGGCGGCCACGTCGGCCTGAAGCCCCGTCCAGAGGGTGAACGATGCTGCCCCTTGATGGACGAGCATGCCGAGGCCGTTCTGCGCGGCCGCGCCAGCCGCCTGGGCGACGCGCATGATCGGCGTGACCGGCGTCGTGTAAACCAGATCGTAAACCTTCTGCCCGCGATGAAAGGCGTCGGCCCCCAGAGGAAAAGGATCGCCATCATGCAACCCCAGCGACGTGCATTGCACGACCAGCTCCGCATCGCGGCAGGCCGCGGTCCACGCCGTTACGTCGGAGGGAACCACCCGCACCGGCACGCCGGGCGCCAGAGCGGCCAGTTCGGTGGCGAGTGCCGTCATCCGTTCGGGTGTGCGGTTGGCGAGCGACACCGTCCGTGCGCCGGCGCAGGCGCACGTGATGGCGATTGCCCGACCCGCGCCGCCGCAGCCAAAGACCAGAACCGACCGTCCTTCTGGCGAGCAGCCCAGCGACTCCTCCAGATCGCGCAGAAAGCCGATGCCGTCGGTGTTGAAGCCGGTCAGTCCGCCGTCGGCGTCGAAACGAAGGGTGTTGACCACGCCAAAACGCCGGGCCGATTCGTCAAGACGGTCGCAGATGTCGTACGCCGCCCGCTTCAGCGGAATGGTGCAGTTCACGCCGCCCGAACGGAAGTCGCTCAGGTTCGCGGCAAGCTCCACCTCAACGACATCGCGCCGCTCGTAGACAGCATCCAGCCCCAGCGCGCGAAAATTCGCGTTGTGCATCGCTGGCGACAGCGAATGGGCGACCGGATGACCAAATACAGCAAACCGACGTTGAGGCATCACCTGTCTCGCTTTCCGTTTGCCCCCCCCATCACCCCTCGCCGCGCGCAACGGCGATTTGGCCCGAACGCGAGAGATCGAGGATTTTGTAGGGCTTGAGCAACAACATGAAATCGGAGACCACGTCTGACGAGCCCACCATCTGCAGGGAAACGGATCGTTCGGTCACTCCGGCGACCGCCGCCCGGAAGAGCGTCGCAAGGTCCAGGACTTCGGCGCGCTGCGCCACCGAATCGGTCGCGATCTCCACCAGGATCAGTTCGCGGTCGAGATGGCGGGCGCCCGTGACATCCGTCACGCTGATCACGTCCACGAGCTTGCCCACCTGCAAGGTCACCTGCTCGAGCACGTGGTCGTCGCCGGGGACCACCAGTGTCATCTTCGAGATGGCCGGATCCTGCGTCGGCCCCACGTTGAGCGTTTCGATGTTGTAGCCGCGCCCCGAAATCAGCCCAACGATGCGCGCCAGGACGCCGGGCTTATTTTCTACAAGAGCGGTAATGATGTGCTTCATGATGGCTTTCCTTTCCCTGAAACCTGTCTCCCTGAACCCTGAAACCTGAAACCTGTCTCCCTGAAACCTGTCTCCCCTTCCGGCCGCCTCTAAGCGGCCGGCCTCAATCCACGATCATGGCCGACACCGCAGCACCGGGAGGCACCATGGGGAACACGTTCGCCTCGGGATCGACGATGCACTCGATGACCCACGGATGGGGGTCGGCAAAGGCGCGCTCGAGGATCGGCGCGACCTCGGCGGGCCAGGTCACCCGCGCGGCGCGCATGCCATGGGCCTCGGCGAGCTTCACAAAGTCAGGCCGGTAGACCGGCGCGGCGTCGTGATTGATCCGCTCGTTGACGGGGCGATTGGACGAGCCCAGCACCACGGCGGAATAGCGCTTGCCGTAGAACATCTGCTGCCACTGCCGCACCATGCCGAGATGACCGTTGTTGAGAATGATGATCTTGACCGGGATGTTATGCTCCACGGCCACGACCAGTTCCTGGGCGTTCATCTGAATGCCGCCATCGCCGCAAATCGCCACCACCAGCTCGCCCGGCCGGGCGAGCTGAGCGCCGATCGCCGCCGGGAGGCCGAAGCCCATGGTGCCGAGGCCGCCGGAGGAGATGAATGAGCGGGGCTGGACGTGGCGAATGAACTGCGTGGCCCACATCTGGTGCTGCCCCACATCGGTCACTATGATTCCCTTGCCCTTGCGCAACCGGTCAATCTCCTCCAGCACAAACATCGGTTGGAGCACCGAGTCGCTGTGGCGGTATTTGAGCGGATAGCGCTGTTTGAGCGCATCCAGCTCAGCGAGCCAGGCCGCATGTTCAGCGGGGTGAACGAGCGGCAGGAGCGCCTCGGCCGCCTCGCGAGCGTCGCCCCGAATGGAATAATCCACACGCACGCTCTTGCCAATGGCCGAGGGGTCGATGTCTATGTGCGCGATCTTCGCACGGGGGGCAAACTCGGCGATCTTGCCGGTCACGCGGTCGTCAAAGCGGGCGCCCAGCGAGATCAGCAGGTCGCACGCGCTCACGGCGAGGTTCGCCACGGCCGTGCCGTGCATGCCCAGCATGCGCAGCGCGAGGGGGTCGTCCTCGGGAAAGGCGCCGAGTCCCATCAGGGTGGTGGTGACGGGGATGTTCGCCTTGCGGGCCAGCGCGGTGAGCGGGGCGGAGGCGTTGGCGGCAATGGCGCCGCCGCCCACGTAGAGCACGGGGCGTTCAGCGCGGTTGATCGCCTCCGCCAACGCGGCCACCGCCTCGGGCGCGAGCACCGCGCGAGGATTGTAGCTGCGCAGGGAGACCGAGGCCGGGGGGCGCACGACGGTGAGCTGACGCTGCACATCCTTGGGGATGTCGATCAGCACCGGGCCCGGCTTGCCGCTGGTGGCGATGTAAAACGCCTCCGCAATGGCGGCCGGAATCTCATCGGCCGAGCGGACGAGGGTGTTGTGCTTGGTCACGGCGCGGGTGATGCCGATGGTGTCCGCCTCCTGAAAGGCGTCATTGCCGATTGCCGAGAGCGCCACCTGGCCGGTAATACACACCATCGGAATGCCGTCCATGTGGGCCGTCGCGAGGCCGGTCACGGTATTGGTTGCGCCGGGACCCGACGTCACCAAGCAAACGCCCGGCTTGCCCGTGGCGCGCGCATAGCCATCGGCCATGTGCACCGCGCCCTGTTCATGGCGGGAGAGGATGAAATGGACGGGCGAGAGGCACAGCACGTTGAAAATGTCCAGGACGGTGCCGCCGGGATAGCCAAAGACCACCTCGCAACCCGCGTGTTCGAGCCCGTCCACCACGCATTGGGCGCCGCTGCGTGGATCCGTTTCCTGCTTTTCCTTCTTCTTCATGTGCGTCTCCCCTGTTTTCTAACCTGAACTCTGAACCCTGATTTTTACGCTTGGTATCGAACAAAAAACCCACCGCCCTCTGACGGGTGCGGTGGGTGCTTTTTGGGGAGTGGGGGCAATCGGTGTGATTAAGCCGACCCACAGTCCGCACCCGCCGCAGCCGTCGTTACGACGCCTACGCCTACAAGCAGGAAGCCGCCACACCCACAGGGTGCGACGCTCATCCGATTGTTGGAGGGGTGCAAAATCATGCGTTTAGGATAACCGATGGATGGGATGATGTCAACCGGATATATTTATTATTTATCAGAAATAGCACTTGCTACCTGACGGGGTTCTTTGATACTATGCCCGTCGATGTGTGCGCCTGTAGCTCAATTGGATAGAGCATCAGACTACGGATCTGAGGGTTGCAGGTTCAACTCCTGCCAGGCGCGCCAGTATCAACGCGATTGCGGGGTGGAGCAGCCAGGCAGCTCGTCAGGCTCATAACCTGAAGGTCGCAGGTTCAAATCCTGCCCCCGCTACCACTTTCCGCCCCGGTTTTAATGGGAAAACCCCAATAAAACCGGGGTTTTTCGTTTCTAAGACGCTTTTAGCGTTTCTCGTGTTACGGTTTGTTTTAGGTTGTTTTGGTAGGGTCAAAAAACCAAACAATTAACACAACAAACCAAACAGCAAAAACACGAAAATACACACGCCCGCTTGTTTGATCCGGGTTCCGGTCTAACAAAAAAACGGATCCGCAAAGCGATGCGGGTCCGTTTTCGTTTCAGCGGGGTAGAGGAGTGCTACGGCTGTTCCGCGCCCTGTTCTCTTCCCGGCGCCGGGTCGCCGGCGTCCCAGATGTACATCCCCTCGGGCACGGGTACCCGGTTGCGCGAGAGCTCCCAGGTGGCGCCGGTCCAGACGTAGATCCGGCCGCGCATCCCCGGCCCGGCCCGCACTGGCGCGTCCGCCGATGGCACGAATACCACCCGCGGCCCCGCGCACCCGGCCAGCAGCATCGCCCCCGCCACCACTGCCCACTGCCACTGCTTACTGCGCACGGCCCCGCTCCTCTCTCCAGCCTCTGATTACTGCGGCCCGCCGTTATCGGCGGGCGTCCCACCCCTCCCGGCCTTCCATTCCGCCAGCCGCCGGTCGAGCCGCTCGCGCAGCCCCGGTTTCGCCGATACATCCTCGCCGGCTGTGCCGGTCTGGCTTTTCGCCAGCCCGGTCAGCCAGTCGAGAATCGCCTTGAATAGCGCCGCCCACATGCCGGCCTCACCCTTTTTTGGCCAGGCCGCGGCTCACCGTGTACCCCAGCGCCGTGAAGGCCGCCGTCACCAGCGCCACGACCTTCGGCCACACCCCCGTCTCGGGAATGGCTCCGCTGCCGATCAGCAATCCGACCAGCGTCGCCCCCAGCGTCAGCCAGAACTCGCTCGTCTTGTATCCAGGCTTCACCACCGTGTTGTCCGCTTCGCTCATCGCTCCCCCTTCCGCCGGTTGACCGGCTCTGTTGTTGCCCCAACCCACACACCCCCAAACCCACACACCCACACACCCCCAAACCCGGTCATGCCGTCGCCGCCCGCCTTACGGCACGCCCCCGTCCGGGGTCCCCGCTGCCGCCACTATCG
>Ga0194113_10002194_pt1 | contig 26840 bp, 17 predicted proteins | sample TA2MahC200mmetaG_FD_146193 | JGI IMG/M metagenome (GOLD analysis project Ga0194113, IMG submission 146193) | Freshwater microbial communities from Lake Tanganyika, Tanzania - TA2015017 Mahale Deep Cast 200m | ecosystem: Environmental > Aquatic > Freshwater > Lake | place: Tanzania: Lake... | reverse complement strand
AGATATGCGCCAGCCAGCCCGTCAGCGTTCGTCCCGGGCTGATCCCTTGCCAGTTGCCATGCGCCGTGAAGTGTTCGTCGGTCAAATCCGCCAATTCCATGCGCTTCATCCAGGTAATCAAGAGCGGGATATCATCTACTCGTTCAGTCGTTACGGTAAGCTCTTCGGCCATGCCGATAGGTTACCGCTTTTTTCAAATCCAGTCAAATTATGAGCGAACCGAGAGTTACTACCGTGTTACCATCTTTCCTTACAACGCTGTTATTTGACTCTACGAAACCCATTTTAAATGGTTTCGCGAAAAATTGTATCCCCCGCCTGTTATGGGAGAGGTGTACAAATTTGTTAGGATCAAGATAGATGGTGTGTAGGGGACTAAATCAGACCGAGTTATTTGGCCTCAAAATTGAGTATTTGTCGCAATTGCTTGATAGCATCGAAGTGGAGTTTGTCAACGGCGCTGATGCTTTTCCTCAATCGGATGGCGATTTCTTTTGATGACAACCCATATTCATATCTAAGTTGAAGTACTTGTTGGCGATTCTCGGTCAATTCCAAATAGGCATTGATCACATCGATGATGATTCCCCAGCGATGGCTTTGCAGATCAGGACCGATGAAATTATCTAGTCCACCATCCTGATAGAGCACTTCTTTGATGTTACTCGAGCGCTTTGCCGCTTTTTCGATACATTTAAGACAGGCAAATTTGACAAAATTGTATGCCCACGGTTCGAAATCCGTATCGTAGGGGAACCGGGCCTTGAGGATTGCTGTTGCCGCATCTGCAGCACAATCCACCGCGAGTTGGAAAGTCGCATTTCCCGGATAGAGACTATTCCTCCTTAGAAAGTTATATGATAGTTTTTGGAGATGCTCGTAAAGGGGTTTCCAAACCTCAGGTGATCTATCGATTTGAACACACTGCAAATACGAAGATAAACGCGCATAGTTATCTACTACATGCAGCACATAGTCTTGGGGAGTAGCATCAGGGATGTTTTCCAGGAAGAAGTTTACCCGGCCATTTTTATAGTTCTCTAAAATGATGGGGTGAATTTTCGAACCGAACTGTGTGCCTCTTTTGTCCACAACTTCATGTAGGGCTAATTCTATGTCAGCTCTTAGATCATCCTCCATAATAGTCATCGCGACCCTCCTCCACGAATATTACTGCACAATGAATATAACCTCGCTAAATATTATAATCGAAAAACCTTGAAAGAACAAGAGTTGAAAACAAAAAGTGAACGATGGAAATGAAAAGATAGGAAAATTGAGAGAAGAAATCAAGTGCTCTACATAGGATGTAAGATTTCGATGCCCAATGGGGATAGTTATTGTCAAATGGTTCGTAGAAAATGATTTTTGCGCATTTGATGGTTTAGGATTGATATAATCTAGATATGAAATCCGGATACATTCAAACATCAAGAGTCTGCTATGGGTGATACTATCTCAGATTTTATCATGACAGTTGATGAGGTTTCTGATTATCTCAGACTGGCTCAATCAACGGTATATAAGTTGTTAAATGAAGGTAAATTGCCAGGTAGGAAGGTTGGGGGAAGCTGGCGGTTTTCGCGGCAGGTGCTTGATGAATGGATAAAGATGGGTGACTCTTTTGAAAAGCATTTGGCATATAAGGCAAATGATTATCATGCTAATGAGGAGTAAAACGGTGAAATTGTTTTCTTTGTCTACTATTTATTTAGCTATATCGTCGATTTTACTTATGGTGGTTTTCCCCGACAATGTATTTGCCAACGCTGATGGATATCTATCAGTGCAGACTGACCCATTAGTTGGGGGTTGTTTTCCATTGGATATAATATTTATTGTTGATCAATCTGGTAGCATGAGTGGCTATGCCCCAAATGATCCTCTCGAGAATCGCACATATGCCCCTCAGTGGACAGTCGACTGGCTTGCTGACAACGCGCTAGATCAATGCAAGGAGGCTATTCATCGTATAACAGTAATTTCTTTTGGTGGAGATGCAGTTGTTGATATTAGCTATGCTGAGATAGGACCAGATAGCCAAGATCAATCGAAGCATTTGCGCGATTTACTGAAACCGATGATAACCTCCCAAGATATGGGGATAACAGACCCTCGATCTGCCTTTGAAGTTGCTGTTAAATTGATTGATAATGTTGGCATCAGTTTGGGTGAAACCCCCAGGAAAAGGGTGATAGTTTTTATAACTGATGGAGAACCGTGTACGAGTGAAATGGGGTGCGATAAGGGTGCATCAGCAGAATGGGAGGATGTGGACCTATATGTTAGAGAATTACATGGTTATGTAACAGATAACTTACCTTTTGATAGCACATTACTTAGTCAAGAAAGGTGCTTAGAAGAAGTACGCAATGACATTGGATACAAGTATGGAGAGTCTGATATTCCAGAGGAAGAGCAGGAAGAAATCAACAGACGCAATAATGAGTGCCTAAGTCAGTATCATGTTGATAAAGATGCATACGAGAATAGTACTTATATATGGACATTGCTGCTCAGGAAGGGGACACCCTATATGAAAACTGTAGAAGAAAGTTACACAGCAATGTCCAGCGAACATGCAGGCAAGTTAATCGCCTTGAAACAAAATCGTCAGGAAATTCCGAAGACATTATTGGATATCCTCACCCAACTGGCTGGCGTAGAGGCGACACGAATTAGCTGCGGCAATTTTGCTATCAATCCATATTTGCGAGTGGCTCGACTTACATTCTTTAAAATCAGTGAAGAGACCAAGGTACAGTTATCTTATAGTGATGCCTATGGGAAAATTCATACGGTAGAAAGCGGGCAACATGATGGGGGGTTTGAAATTAACGAATATTATTCGCTGGGGGCTAATGAACGTTATGTAATATCCACACCATATCCCGGGATCTGGCGTTTTGAGGCAGATGATTGCCAGGGCATTTATGCGTATTACGAACCAATTGCATTCGATATTGGTCAATTACATCCATTGAAGATTCAACTCCCTGATGGCGAAAGTATTGCCCCTGAGGCTAGTTTTGGTGGTGACATATTAGTGGAAAAATATTCCAATGCTACTTCAGAAGACCCTGGGCCAGAATACTACCTACAATATGAGATTCGCGATGACGGGGGGAATATTATCCAGAATGCGGAAAAAGATTTCTTTGGTATTCAATTCCAGGTGGTGGTAACAGATCCTGACGAGAAATCATTAATCTATGAAATGGATTGGTTAGCTGATCAGGAATTATTCCAATCTACTACACCACTTATCTTGCCGCTTCAGGGCGTGTACGAAATTTCAGTGTCTGGTGATTCGGTCTATCGCAATGAACCTTACGGACCGCTAAGCCAGAGTGATACTGAAGAAAGAGTGTATACATTTTCACGGCATTTGTTTGATTACTCAGCCAAACTCAATGTGGTTTGCCCCGGGCTAAGTCGAGTGGACAATTGTCCCTGGGATTCTCATACTGCTGAAGATGGATGTCAGGTCTGTGAGACAAAGATGTTCCAAATCGAGATCTTGGAACCAGGAAGAAATGCTCATCTTGGTTCAGTTCACGGGACACTACTGGATGGTTGGCCTTTGCCTGTTCAACCCATCAATGTACAGGCACGAATTGTGGATCAATCTGGAACCCCATTACTTCAAGATTTAAATGTTGGGCTTTCCGACCCTGACGAAGCACTGATTGGGTGGATCGAAGCTGGTGGGAGCAGATCGCCTGAGATCAAGCTAAATCCAATTTCTGGTTCTCCTGGGTTCTATTCTGGGGTGATTTCTGGTTGGGAGGTCGAGGGAGCTCAAACATTAGTGGTAAGTTTGACTAGCAGCTATAGTGAATTCTACGCCCCGAGTTCAACTAAAGTAGAAGTTCCGTTTTACCGGTCTGATTCGTTGTTCAGCCGTGCTTCGACCTATTACGGGTTGTTGATTGCGATTGGTTTACTATTACTTGGCAAAATCTCACATTGTGCCATTACGAATAATAATCCTGTTTTAGGCACGTTGACATTCCAGGATGGAATGTCCGAATTGATACAACTTAACCTCTCAAGCCCTAAAAAATGTGGAAAGAACCGGCGTGTTGTTACTCAAAAAGAATTAATAAAGTGCCCACAGCTAGGGTTACGGAAGATCGAAGTGAGAAATCAGAGCCGAATTGATAAAGGGCGAAAAAGTAGGAGTAAAGATGATGTAAGGGCTAACTTTACTTTTGGTGGCCCGATCAGTTCTCATCCTGGCGTGACCCTCAAGTGTTGGCCCAAACCAAAGGGAAAACCTTTAACTATCGATGTCTCGCCCAATTTGCCTGTACCATGCCATTCTGGTGAGGCGGTGAGCACCATTCAAGTGAAGTTTGAACCACCCATATAGTTGAGATTTGGTAATGACTGAACATAAAAGCAACGCATCTACTCGACAGCAAGCAAAAACTATGGAGGTAAACCCATGGCACGTCCTGCAATTGTGATTGGATTAGGAGGTACTGGCCAGCAGATTGTGACTTACTTGAAAAAAGAACTGCTGGAAATCGGTGGAGGTCAGTTGCCCGAAGAAGTTAAATTATTGGCCTTTGATACAGCTTCGCGCGTTGATCCCCAGGGGGTGGCTGATCCAGAGAAGGTATTTCGGTTGGGTAATGTCGCCCTCGAAGAAAATACTGAGTATGTTTGCATAGGCGATGATCTATATGATACTGCTCAACGCATCATGGTAGATCAAAAAAAAGCAGAAGCTGGGGGGCCAACTGATTTATCGTATTTGCACTGGTTCCCGGCTAGGGAGTTAATCGAAAGAGGTCTAAGTAGAACTGCATTTAATACTACTCAAGGGGCGGGTGCATATCGTACCTTGGGTCGTCTTTCGCTCTTCCATCATGCATATACAGTTTTAGGCCATCTTCAACAGGCGATGACGAGATTGGTTGGGGAAGTGCGTGGCTCTAGATCTCAGGCGATGCAAGGGCAGCAAAATACCCGCTTGTTGGAAATTATCGTGGTGTGTTCCCTGGCCGGCGGTACTGGTGCTGGCACCTTTATTGACATGGCCTGGCTGACGCGCGCCCAGGCTGACACCATACTAAGAGATAAATATGCGCTGCGAGGATTCTTCTTGCTGCCCACAACATTTACCGTTGGGGTCATCGGAGCGTCCACAGACGCTTCTGGAAAGCAAGGTCGTGGCTTTGCTGCATGGCATGAACTAGATCGTGCCATGCTTAGTGGGGGCAGCGGCAATGTGATTGTATACAACCCTGCAGATCCCACGTTACATATTACCTGTGATATACCTGCTTACGACATTACTTATCTCATCGACCCACAACGTCCCAGGTTACCAATCCAGCCCCCACCTGAAGAGGGTATTTTCCCTGCCGTCGCCCAACTGATTTCATTTATTCTCGACGAAGAGGCTGGTCGTGTTTATACGGAGAATCTGATCAACCATTTGGTCAACACGCGCGGACAGCTTCCGAAAGGCGTATATCACTCGACTATCGGTGGGTACACGCTCAAAGTGCCAGTGTATTACACCCAGGCACAGTTTTCGCATAAGTTAGCCCTACAAACCCTCGACCTGCTTCTGGCTCCTGAGATCAACGAGAGAGGCCGGGTCATTCGCTTATCGCAACTTGCCAATAATGAAGTCTCTCAGGGAGTGAGCGGACTGCAATCGGTGGTGAGTTTTCTCACGGGGGATTTACTCAAGAGTGGCGACCGCACGATTCCCAATACTAAACTGTTGCAGGTGGTCGGTAATTGTCGAGCGGAGAAATGGCAAGTGGAAGGTCAACGTATCTTGCAGGATGCGCAAGGTGGACTGGCAACTAGTCTGTTACGTTACTTCAATGCCTTGAACCAGGTTACTGAGTATGATGTGGAATCGAATAAAGTTATCCCACATGAGCTGACCACCGAGTTGCAGTGGACGATCTGGAAAGAATGCCCAACAAGCCGAGGTGCGGGTGATATGCCTGCCGGAGCCTGGACTCGTCTGACCAGTCCTGCGTACCAAAAAAGTGTTCCAAGTGTGCGTCAGCGGCGTTTTGGCATCGAGTCGGTAACGACTTCGGGCCCACAAATGCGTGGGGAGTTTGGAGCCGAGTTGGAAAAACCCAAGGCTGCCCAGTTGAAACGCTTCAAGGAATTATTGCAGGCGCAGACTTTACATGACCTGAATGGTTCGGATTCCAATTCACTCGTCGCCCGGGGCGGCAAATTGGGCTATGTACGTGCGTTCTACCAGGAGTTGAATGACACGTTGGCATACTTCTCCAAGTATCTCGAAGATGTGCGTACGAAGCGTTCCCAAGACCTTAAGCTGGCTCAAACGACTCGCAACCAGGCTGACCATGCGAAGAAGATATATGAAAGAGAAAAAGATCATTCTTGCTGGTTGACTTTTTGGGATGGCAACGTACACCCGGATGCGCACCGCGCCCAACGAAACTGGTTGCGTGCAGAGCAGGTTGACATAGATCGCAGACGCGGCGATATTCTGCTGGATGTACTTGACGAAACAGCCAATTCGATGAAGGTTTATGTGGACAAAACCCTAGCAGAGATTGACAGTTGGATTGCCCATTTGGCAAAAGGGGATCCCACCTTCGAAATCGAAGGTCTCTATGGCAAAGTTGCGGAATCGCTGGAGGGCATCGAAATCAACCATGCCTTGGATAAGCGTTTAGGTAATGAGGATTTCCAAACCCAAAAAACCCTCGCCAAAGTCAGCCAGATTATTACAGAGCATCCATTCGCAACTGATGGAACAATGCTAGCTGATGCAATCTCGAAAATTCGCTGGGAAGTTGGTATGGGGACGGATGGATTGCAATTGAATTGCGGTATCGAGTTCCCCGGAGAGACGCCAGCTGCTCCGCCGGTCTTCGAAACCTTCCGCCGGGATGTCGATAAACCTGCACGGCATAATTTGAACGTTTTGATCCGTTTAACGGAGATGCCGTATCAGGGTATTCAACAGAATCAGCCAATAGCAGAGGAGATCACGGGGGTTTATTCTACAGGAAGAGAGTTAGCGGGAAGTTTACACGATCATGCTGAACCTTTCTACCGCTATCGAAATGGCAAAGTCGAAGCGAAAGCCAAACAGGCCTTTTTGCGTGTCAATTACGAAAATAACGCAGCAGCGCAAAGTTACTTCGAGACAGGTTTTCGACCTCAATATCTAGCTGCCAATCCTATTCTGGGTGGAGCACTCTTCATTGTGGCGTCAGCGGATCGTTATAAATTGACGTTGGTGCGGTCTGATGATTTGATGCCCAGCGATAGTTTCGATCAATGGCATACTTGTCTCCAACCTTACCAGGGTTTGTTCGCTAACCTCACGCCGCGGGAGATTCATATTTTTACGCAGGAGCAAAACGCTGCTTACTTTGAAAGGGCGATGCCAATCCGGTTGAGACAGAATTACCGCATTTTGCGGCCTGAGGTTGTAGCCTTACTGGAAAACCGACCTAATTTCGAGATGTTTTTCAAAGCCTTTGCATTAGGGCTGATAGCCAAGAAGACAGGGAAAAACACAGATGGATTGAAACAACGTTTCTGGGGCTATCAATTGCCTCAGCACACAGAGCCTTTGTACCTGACCTCACCTGTGATCGATGGTTCTACACCCAGTATCTTCGAGGTAATCCGTTTCTACCTAACGGGGCGGGATCAACGCCCGGGCTATAGCCAGGCTTTTCGGATCAAGTGGGATGAACTTCGAACTGCAATCGCCAAAAAAGAGCAAGAATTAGGACAGGAGAAAGCGGTAAAAGCTTACCAATCTCAGATGAAAGATAGTTCAAAGGGCATCGTTCAGACTATCCTTTCTGAAGCTGATGCTGCAAAAGCGCTTCCGGATCATATGGCACATGTTGATGTGGCAGCCGTGACTCTCCAAAAATATACTGATTTGGCAGATGTGGCTCAGGTGGTTTACCTGGAAAGTATTGAACGTATTGCGGGTATATGGTGAGAGTGAGAAGATTCTTCCGTTTACTGCCTAAAATCATAAAGAGCTAATGGATGCGCGCTAGGGGTGACTCCCTAACGTGCATCCTCTCTGTTCATTTAGTCCAACTCACTCTACCAGGAAAAAGTACGGAAATGTCGCCCCAATTTTCATTCTGGCATCGCCCTCATTCCGATAATAAATTCGCAAGCTGGCCAGAACCGCCTGTTGTCCAACCAGTGCCTGTGTCTTTCATTATCTCAGAAAACATTCCTAAGCTTGCAGCTCAAAAGGTTACTACGGGTACGAAACCATATCCCAAATCTATCATCATTGGTTTGGGGGAAACCGGTGAAAGCGTGTTGCGGCAATGGTTGGGACAATTGAGGCCAGATCTCGCCGGATTGCGAGAATTTGTGCGGGTGCTTCTGATCACCCACCGCGATGGTGATAGTTTTCCTGAAGATTGTTCTTTTGCGCAGAGAAGGAGTTTGAATTCAAGTGCCACCAATTCTACTCGAGTTCAATTCATATCCAGTCCCCGTGAAGAAATCCGGTCAATATTTCGTTTAGCAACCAATGTAAGCTGGTTTCAAGAATGGCTGAGTTGTTGCATACAGGATTTTGTTGGTGAAATTCGCGTATTTCTTGTGGCTAGCTTGGCTGAGTCCGAAATCAGTGTGCTTGGTGATGTGTTACAGCTATTACGATCGCGTCCTAGCGACCCATTTTTAAATATCTGTGCATTATTATCCACGGAGACACCCCAGTCAACGGAGGCTTTGGCAGTGGAGTTGCGTTTTGCGGCTCTTCGTGAGGCTTCCCGCATGGCGACTGGCGGCATACATATTGTGGAACCCTTGCAGGGCAGTTCTCAGAAGGTAATTCGTTCCAAGCTGTTAGACCATATATTCTTGATCGGCCCGGGCAGCGAGTTGCGTGATAGTTCAATCCTGAGGAATATCCCATTTGAACAAGGTGTGGGTCAGGCTATGGCTGAAGCATTGTTTGCTTTTATCCATCCATGTGCTAAAGACATGTGGGATGATGTGCATACTATTGAACAGCCAGATCAGGCCGTGGTGCATTCTTTGGGAATCGCTACATTGAATATGCCAGAGAAGGCAATCCAGAATTATGTAGCGGCTCGTTTAGCCTATGCTGTCTTGTATGGTGAAAGGACAGACCGGCGGGCTGAAGGCATCTTCTCTCGTGGTTTACCTGGATTGGATTATAGCCAGGGGGCTAGATGGTTAGCAACGGAATGGCTGACCAAGGAGTTTTACGCCCATCCTCTCTTTGAGTGGTTATTGTCTATATCGAACCGCGATGCGTTTCGGTCTATACCTCAACTTTCAATCGATTTTGACGCCGTTTTTCAAGCACAATTGGCACATGGACTTACTAAACTATTGAATCGTAGCATGGAGGGCGATTCGTTACAAAAAGCGTGGGCAGTTCTGGAATGGCTTCTCAATTACTTGGCTGAACGAGAAGCTTGGTTTAATGCTACCTCACCCGCAAAGCCGGGCGCACCAGACCGCCTGATCCTACAAGAACTGTTTTCTCGCTGGCTGGTGACTTTGCGTTCGTTGCGCAATCAGGTTGAAACCTGGCAATCCGTTTTGGAATTAGATTCGAAACAACCCGAACCAGTTGATCAGGGAACCAGTTATAGCTGGCGTGAGCTTGCAAAAACCTCGCCGGCAGTGGGTGATTGGCGAACATCTGCAATCACAAAAAAAACCGATTGGCGTTCTGGCGCGCAGCCTGGCCACATTTCTAGAAAAGAAGCCACCACATCAGGCATCCATCCAGGAGATTGTTTGGTAACTTATCGGTTATTAGCTGAAGAAGAGTTGACTAATGCTGCAGGAGGGGGCGTCCGTAGATCTCTACTTTCTGATGACAAAGGGAGTTTGTTGGAGGCCGAAAACTATTACGCTGACACAATCCGTCCTGAGTTGTCTCAGCATGGTATGAGTGATAGTGATGCTTTCAAGCGTGTACGTCAGCGATTAGGGTGGTGGGTAAATCTAGTCCCTGGACACCAACCTGAGCTGTTATTGATTTGTCTGCCTCCGGAACTTTCTGGCCTAGTGATCCCTGAGGAAGCGCGCTTCACTGCCCAGGACATGGCGAAGTTCGTCGATAAACTGTTGGAAATTGCACGAGTGCAAGCTAGTGGTTTTAAAAGTGATTTCTCAGGACCCTGGTTTCAAAAACAAATTGGAAAGCATGTAAATTATCTACGCAACGCTTCATCGCCATCACTAGCTCATGATCGTGGAGGCGGGGGCGAGCGTTTGTTTTATTTAATCAGTCGCGATCAAACACTTTCTGGGAAATATAGAGAAGTAGTTTTTATGAACTTACCACACGGTAAAGTAAAAGAAATAACCGGAGGAGACGCATCACGATTTACTGCGCTAACTTTGTGGCCAAACATCCCGCTTCGGAATATCACCGCTTTCCAATCTGTGATGGCGACACACCATCATCGAAAACAATTGTATCTTTATCCTCAAGAACGGGCTGCTGCCCAGTACGAAACAATAATTCGCGGGATGGGAGAAGGAGCAATAATTTTTCCTCCAAAGATCGCCCTGGCGCTTGCCAACCAGCAACTGGCCACACTTTTTTGTCAGGCACTTTTTAGTGGCCTGATTTCGCCGCAACGAAAAGACCCTGGCGGCTCATGGAAGTGGACTCTTGCTGAGGTTTTAGATTTTGAACCTTTGCCTCTTGGGCCATTTGAACCTACTTCCAAGAGTCTATGGGATGCTTTTCAGAAATTTTCATTGGAATTTCCTCATGAGCTAGGCATCGAAGATGAAATCAACCCCGCTCTTCATTTCGGTTCTCGGCGTCAGGATTTTCTACGCGCCTTACATGAAAAAGCCCGTTACATGCGCGAGCAGTCGAAATATCCTCAATGCGACGATCGGATTAAGACGATGATCGACCAGTGGAGAATGGGTGGGAATGACGATTTCACGCGCGCTCTTGGCGCGATTTTGGCAGTGGAACTAGACGAACCTGTGTGGGAGGGTTGGCGAGCGACAACCTGACCTTATGTTAACCAATCTCGTTATTGATCTTTGATGAGGTATGAGCGATTATGGCTAAGGATATGCAGTTGCCCGTTGGTGAAACGATAGATTATAGTGGTCGGTCGATTCGCATCGTCAAATTGCTGAGTGACAGAGGCTATACCAGCCGGGTATACGAAGGCTGGCTAAGTTCAGAAGAAACGACAGGAGAAATCCATGTGGCCATCAAAGCCATGAAATCTCTCGACTTCCCACTGGCGCGAAAGTTTTTCGAGGAAGAGGGTGGGACACTGATGGCAATGATGCATTACGAGGAACAGGCCAGCAAAGAACAACGCCTGCCGCTCAAGGTGGCGCCAATCTATTATGGCAAAGGTGAATTCGAAGATGTTCCTTACTTGATCATGGAATTCATCCCCGAAAAGAAGGTGCCTGATCTGATCCAGGAAGCAGGTGGCAAACTTCCGGAAGAACAGGCCTTGACGATTGCTTGGCATCTGTTTCGCACTCTCGATGTATTGCATACTCGCCACAAAAAAACCTATGTGGATCTGAAGTACACAAATATGTGGTGGTTGGAGAGCGAAGAAGGAGGGAGTCAATTAAAATTGCTCGATTTTGGTACTTTAGAGGAAATCAAGCCTGGTGATGAGCGCCCGCGGGGCGTATCCCGCGATCTCTTGCAGGGAGGTGTTTATTTGTGTCATATGATTACGGGAACGATGCCTGGTTATTCGATGGTGGGTTATCTCAGGGAACGCGCTGAACCGATCATCCGGAAGGCCGAGATGAGTTGGGGAGCTCGTCAACTGCTGTTCCACCTGGTGCACCGCAACCCTCAGGCGCGCCCTGTCGCGGCTGCACATGTAGCATCGGAGTTGCGCACATTGGTGAGCTTTTGGGGCGATCCGATGGGCAAAGTTCTGGACGCGATTCAAAACCTGCTCTCCAGGGCCGAGGAAAGTATCGAGGCAAAGGAGGATGCCAAAGCTTATGAATTTGCCAGACGCGCCCGGGCCGCCCTCGATATCGCTCGAATACGCCAACCAGAAGATGAGGGGATATTGCTCGACATCGGTCGCGCCGAAAAAATATTGGCCATCAGTGATTATCTCGAAAGGGGCAAGACGCTGCTGCTCGCCCGTTCTTACGATGATGCCAGAAATATCTTCGAGCAGGGGATGCAATGGAGTGAAGATCCGGCCCCATTACGTCGCTGGGCATATCTGGCGCGGATTGGTCAGGAAATTTCTCCCACCACGTTCGAGGAGCATGTCGAAGCGGTCACTCAGATGTTGGATTGGATGAACGAGGGGGATTGGATTCACTCGCTCGAACGTATCGAAGAGCTTCGTCCTTCCCTGCAATCTTCTGGTCTCGAAGCCTTACATGCCGATATCCAACTTTTTAGTGATCTCACGATTGCAGAAAAAGCTCTCTCTCACCCTGGGAAAGAGGATTACGCAGCTGCCGCCGATGCCCTGCGTCAGGCCGTCAACTGGTGGAAGACTCTGCCCGATGCTGATTTCGTCCACCAGGAAGAGCTGGGAGATTTATACCTTCAGGTCAGAGAAGTCGAGAATCTTCGAGACAAAGTTGGGGAAGCCAGGTCTGGCATGAGCAAAGCCAAAGAGCTTTTGAGCATGGGAAAGTGGGAGGACGCTGTCGATGTTGCGCTGGAGGCAGTCTCCCTGGATCGCGGGAACCCAGAGCACCTGGGCAAGTTGCTAGAAATGGCCAATATCGCCCTGGGACAACATAATTATTCTGCTGCACTTCAATTTGCCAAGATCGGTATATGTAATCCCCACGCTCCAAAAGATCTCCAGCTTGTGTTTTCTCTGGCGCGTTGGTTATGGGAAGCTGAGAGGGCGCTGATTGATAATGATCAGGGTAGGTTCTTTTATGCCCTTCGGGTAGTCGAGACAGCATACAGTTCGCACCCGAAAACCAAAGAGGAGGTACAAGGCCTGTACGACCGGGCGGCTGATTTTGCTGCTGCAGCCGGCGAAATTCACTTTTTGGAAGAACTTGCAAAATTTCACGAGGAGCGGGGCGATCAGGCACGCGCTGCCGAACGCCGGCGCGCTGCCGAGCCCCTGATTGCCCGGCGTGATGAGGATCTGCAAAAATCTATCGACAACTTGATGGCGGAAGCAACTCGTCTGATGGGACTCGAAAATCCTGATCCAAATCGAATGGGTGTTCCCTCAGGCCACCGTCCGATGGTAGAAATCGTTGCCGAATTGCAAAACCGGCAGCATCGTTTGCAAAAGATAGCTCAAATCGCAGCAGATGCCGTAGAGCTTGTGTGCCAGATTGACTATCGTAAAGATGAAGTCATCCCACTTTTCAAGAAGTTAAAAAATGAATTAGAGAAAAACCGGAAGCAAACAGAGAAGTGGGAGCAGGCTTTAGCCGCGAATCAGAAAAAAGTAGAAGAACTTTTAGAAATCTGGTCCAAGCTGCGCGAACAATTAGAATGGAGTCGAGAACGGGGCGGATTAGATGCACCCCCTCAAGCGCACCGGGAAATCGCTCGCGGTGCTGGTGAGAGATTGGATCAACTCATCCAGGCATGTTACCGCTATCAAGCCAACGTGGACCCCGGTGACGAAAAAGTCAAGATCCTTCTGGCTGAAATTGCCCGCGCCCAAGATCGCCTGGGGGTGGGTGGGTGGGAAACGCTGAAAGAACTTGCTGGTGAACACATTGACCAGATTAATGCTCAATTCAAAGCTGCACAAGACGCGTATCGTAAGGGAGATTTCGAACAAGCCGTTGCGGAAGTGGATCGCCTGGCGGACGATTTCGGAAGCGCTGCGGAGTGGCATGAGCTTCGCCAGAGCCTCACAAAAATCGGGGTGTGGCGAGCCTGGCAGCAAGGGCATGAGCAACAACTGCGCACGAAACAAGCTACCCCGGATTTGCTGAAATCGTTGCGCGATTTTTCTCAGCTAAATCTGCCTGCAGTGTACTATCAGCCCGCTGTGGAATTCCTGCAACATGCCCATGGAAACGCCAAAGAAATCGCCCGCAAGCACTTATCAGCTATTGTTAGCGACGATTTTGTCCAAGCGATACGCCTCTGGGTGGAAATCGAATGGACCGAGCGACATTTGCGCAACAAGGTTTCATAAGGTGATATTCCAACCAAGGTGATGAACATGACCAATCATGATGACTTCTCGAATCAAATCTACGCTGCCACGCAACAGAAAAACGCTATTCAACACTTAGAGAAATTGATTTCTCAGGCTTCCAACTCCGCATTGCAGCACGCGCTGGAGGCGTTGACTCCTGTCGCCTGGCAAAATCTGGTGCGACAGAAGTTGACGGAAGAGCAGGCGCGTAAGCAGGCTGAAGAATCGCGTCATGATCGTATACGGCGGATAGCGCTGCGGGTGTCTATCCCTTCGCTCGCCGTGATTGCAGTCGGGTTGGTGATATTCCTGGTGTACAAATCTTATACTGATCCCATAAACCAATACTTCTTTGGCGCCTATACACCTACCCCTACAGTGACATTCACTCCCACCCCGTCCCCAACCATAACCCCAACGCCATCTCCCACCGCTACGGAGACACCTACGCCAACGCCGACTCTGCCTCCCACACCTATTCCGCCTTCGGCTTATCTGGTGGCTGATTCGAATGTGCTATATCCGCCTTTGCCTCTCAGCGCAGATGCCGTTTGGGTATTGAACGATGGCGCTGCAATTGCCGAGCCAGGATTCGAGGATAGCAATGTCTGGGTTGGCGCGGCTTCGAGCGATCCTAATGCCGCTGGGGAACCCTGTTTTGTAACTACCGTTGGCAATGTTACCGTGACATGGCAGATGGATGTGCCGTTATATAGCGGTTTGTATGCCCTGTATGTTCTGGATACACAGGCATCCTCCGTGGGGGCGCAAGAGTATGTGGTTCTTCTGGACGGTGTCCAACAAACCCCATACCGGGGTTCGGGCAAGGTTATCTTTGGCCAGGAGGGTACCAATGGCCAGACGAGCGATGACTGGTTGTTACTGGGCTTCTACGAGGTGGCTGATGGACAAAGCCTCAGTGTGCATACTTTTGTCGGGGAGCGCAACGAGGAAGCTCCGTTTGTTGCCGATCGCCTGCTGTTAGCCCAGGTATCCCCCATGCAAAGGCCCATGATAGATGGATTGCCCCAGGGTCTGGTGTTGTCCAGTTTGCTCGATGATCCGGGGGCAGTGTTTTACTCGCAGGCAGTTCCAGGACGACCATTGCGAGATGTGTACCAGGGTAATACTTATGAGGATGTTCCTGCCTGGAATGGGAAGTTCCGCAGTCTGTTGGATTGGCCTGTTTCGATGATTGGCCCAGAATTATTTGTGGACTGGAAGCCATTAGGGCGCGTACCCGTCGGCCAATATGAACTGTATGTCTGGATGCCCGAATCACATGCCACAGCCATGGTCGATTACACTCTGCTGGCGGATGGCGTAGAGCTGGATCGAGGTACGTCAGCTCAACTCAACCAACAGGATCACTCGGGCTGGATCACGATGGGCGCCTGGCAATTGCCCGAGGAAGCAGCCGTCGGCGTGCGCATGTATATCACCAAGGCTAACCAGCTCCTCGATCCGGTGGAGATCGGCGTAGACGCTGTGGCTCTGGTCAGAGTCGGGGAGTAACCGTAGCGAGAAAAATCTATGAACACAAAAACCTTTCCGAATTATGAACAAGCCCTCGCAGAACTCCAGCGATTAGCGCATGAGGCTTATGATCTCAGAGATCTCGATACATGGGCTGCACTGGGCAATGCCGCCGATATATTGAAAGCCTGGCTCGATGGCGGCCAGGTCGGTTCCTGCCCGGTGGATTTAGCCGCGCATGGACTGGAAGTGGGTCAGGAAGAGGCGCCTTCCCCAGCCCTTGAAACACCACCGATAGAAGCAGACGTTGGAGCGGAGGTCGCCGTTGAAGACCTGGAGGCATTGATTCCCACAATCGAGACGCCGGAGGAGGCCGAGCTGCGCCGCAGGTTGGACGAGGCGCGCGCATATTTCGATGCAAGCAAGTGGCGCGAAGCCGAGGCCTTGAGCCGCCAGATCGTCAGTCATGCTGGTGACCTGGCGTTGAAAGATCTTGCTGCTGAGCTGCGCGATCGCGCCCAGGGGGAAATCACCACCCGCCTGGACAAAGCCCTGGCCGATGGCGACGCCGCCCGCACAGCCGGGGATGAAGATACGGCCCGTGCCCAATACCGCGCTGCACTCGAACTCAGCCCTAAAAACACCCACGCTCGCCGCTCCATGATCGATTTGAATGGGGAGTTGGTCCAACCTCCCGAAGTTGAAGCCAAACGCTTGCGCGCTGGTTTGAAAGAGGAACGGGATATCAAGAAGCTGGGGGAGGCAGTCTACCGGGCAGAAGCTTTGGCTGCCGAGGAGAAGCTTCCTGAAGACCTGATCGTCTTGATGAAGGCGGCTCGCAAGTATTACGATGACCTGCGCATCCAGATGGGCCAGGAAACTACCATGATGCGTTTTGGGAATTTGGAGCAACGCAAACTGGCCCGGGATAAAATTTTTGAGCGCCTAGCGATTGGTTTCAAGTATACCTACGATGAAACCATAAATACTGAGCGGCCAACTGCGGAAGTCGCGCAAGACGCGGATAAATTGTTGGAACAGTATTCTGGAGATACAGCTCAGTTCGTGCTTGATACATCTGACCTGGTCTTGCCTGCACACCCCCTAATTGCAATAGAGCGTTTAAACATAGCGCTAAATGAGCCTTTCCACGCTTACCACCGCAATTTGCTGGACGAAAAATTGCAGAAAGTCAAAGCATTGATCGTCGACCAAGAAAAAGCTGAAGCCTTGTTAGAGCAGGCCCAGGCCAGCGATGACGCTATAGAGACCTTTGGGTTTGTGCTGCAGGCTACTGATGCCTTTCCGCATATCCCCGGCATGAACGCCCGTCTGGCGCGAGCCCGCCAGACGGCGCAAGACACGCTAGTTGCCTTGATCAAGGGTTATCATAGCGGGGCGGAGATATTATTCAAAGCAGAAGAGTATGCAGATGCGAGAGACAAGCTTGCCGCCGCCGAAGCAGAAGCGGGCAGGTGGCCGGAGGAGCAGAAGCCGCAAGCTTTGCTGGATTTGCTGAAAGCGGGTGAAGAGAAGGGTAAGGAAATCGAAGCCCGCCAAACCCTGCGCAAAGAATTTGAGCGGGACGTCGCTGCCATCCGCGAACAGGTGTCTGACCCCAACCGTCGTGCAGTAGGACGGGAGTTATTCCAGGAGCTAAAGAAAGATAAGCGTTTTACCGAGGCTGGCTTCGTCGAATTGCGAACCTTGATCTCAGAGATGGATCAGTACGCCGATTTCAGCGAGCAATTGGCCGATGCCCAAACCGCCAAAGCCAAAGGCGAATGGGAGCGCGTCTACGAGCTGGCGGAGAAGATGAAGGCATCGGGCAGAGTTGGCCGCTTCGCTGCCGAGGTGGATACTCTTTTCGAAGAGGCGCTGCTCGAACTTACTATCGATCGCGCCAGGAGACACCTGCAAAACGATGAGATATTCGAAGCAAACCTCATTCTCAGCCAGCTTATCGGCACGACCACGGATGCTGCGCGCAAGGAGGAACTCGAGGGGCGCTTGAAAGACGAGCTGGCCAGGCTTGTAGAATATATTAGGGTCAATACCCCCTTGATGAGAAAGCCCTACGATCGGGCGTTGAGCGGCTTGGGGTTGTCGGACTCTTCGCTGATGAAAATCTATCTGCCCACCGCCAGGGATCGTACTCGCCTGAGCGAACCTTTCGATGAGGCCGATGTACCGGGGGGAATTCTTGAGGGTTTGAGAAAAGCTCTCGGCAAAACCAAAAAAGATAGCATTTCGATCCAGGAGGCTACTGAAGGGGCGGCTTTATTGCTCACAGCAGAGCTTAATGAGAAAGCCACGAATGATCGCGTGCAAGCATTGCGGCTGTTCCGCCATGTACATGGGGATGCGCCACTGCGCGAGCTGCAAGGAGAAGCATTTGGCCTGCCAGAAGAAGAGTGGGGTGAATGGAAGCTTTCCCTGTTGAAAATCGATGCCGGCAGGATGGCGCGTTTGTTAGCCCAATCGCTGCGCCAGGATACGCTTGAGCCGCTCGAAGCTGCTTATCAGGCACGTGAGGAGAAGGATCTCAATGAAAATCAGTTGCGCCGGATGGCTGAAAAGGCGCGCATTCTGCGAGAGGCGCAATTGCTCGAAACGGAAAATGAGCGTGAGGCGGCGCGTTGGTTCGAGGTCGAATTGGGTAGGGGGGAAGCCAAGGCAAAAGAAGAACTGGGTGATTGGGATGGGGCGCTGGCAATCTGGCAGAGATTGAATACCCATTATCCGCGTGACAAGCGGATCCAAAGTGGTTTGGGACGCGCCAGCCAAAATCAACACACGGTTGCCCATTTGCTTGGCGAGGTCGAGAAAGAACTTCAGCAAGATTCGCCGCGCAACGCTCTGCGTTTGCTGCAATCTGCTCTCAATACAGGCTCTACCCGAAATTCTCCACTGTTGACCCAGAAACGGGATGAGATTTTTCGCACGCTCGAGATGGAATTGCTTAAATCCGCTGGGAATGAAGGCAACAGGAATGATCTAGCCAGCATCAGCCAGGCCGCATTGGCTTTGTTCGAACTGCAGGAGATCGAGGAATTGATCGGCAGAGCAAAATCGAAACGTAGCTCGTCCAGAGAGATCACCCGACTGGAGAACAAACTTAAAGCAACCCAACCAGAACTGGCAAAAAAACTCCCCGATTTAACTCGCTTACACAAACTGATACGGGAGGCTGAATCAGCTCCTCCCGGGACCGGGGATGATCAAGACAACGAGACGACGGCACTAGGGATTCCCAAAAACCATTGGGAGCAGGCGGTATCCATCGGGGATTTTGCCCCTTTGGAAGAGATCAAAGCCCAAATCATGAACCTTGATCTGGATACCGTACCCATGGCGCAGGCATTTTATCTGCGTCTCGATGAGACGCGTGAGGTGCATAACTGCCTGGTGAGCGATATCGTCGCCATAAGAAGGAAATTCGATGTCGATGAAGATTTCGAGGGCATGATCGAAATTCTCAACCGCAACCGGGGGTCCCCCGCTGAGCGTATCAACAAGCAATCCTGGAAGTATATGTCGCATGAAAAATATGTCCAAATACGCAATCTGATGGATAATAGAGCTATCCTATCCGATGCTTATCATTCACACGAAGAGAACCAGTACATTATCGGCTGGGGTGCTATCAAGACGGAAGCAGAGAAAAGGAGGAATGCTCAAGCAAAATGGGATACCTGGATGAGTTCATGCCTGAGTCTTGTGGGGGAAGCCAGGAGCTTAGTCGCGCAAAGTGATCAGAACAAAGAACCACTGACAGAGCGTCAGCAAGAGCTGGAGAAAATATGCTCGGCGACATTGGCAGCAATCCAGAAGCTCTCCTGGGGACCTCGAGACGAAGCCGGACAACCTGTTCCTATGTATACTAGGATAGCAAAACAGAATCAAAATCAAGCAGAAATATCGAAAGCCGAGGTCACGAAGTGGTTTTCAGGGGCTTTGAGCGAGCTACAAAGCACTCTTGACCAGATTCATAACGAGGGAGGTTTTCCCACCTCAGAAGAATTCGGAAAAGCGGCTGCCCAGGCTGGAGTAGGAAATTGTGCCTATCTCGAACAACTGGTTCGTCGTGCAGAAAAAGTCGGGTCTGGCAATGTTCTGCTAAATCCGTGGGAATTCCAGCAGGCGGCTACTCATGCAGCCAAGGGCAACCATGAATTTGTCAAACGTTTGCTAGAATATGTAGATGTGTTAGATGTTGAAGGTTTTCCCTCTTCGGGTGAGTATGAAACAGCCATCTCTCCTCAATTGAGTAAAGAAAAACCGGTTGAACAAAACCCCTTGAATGGGTTGCTCTCGCAGATATCGAGGGGTGTAGATTTCATCACGATATTTAGATCAGCCAGTGAGGCAGCTAGAAAAGGAAGTTATACAGCGTTATTGGGCTATTTGAAATATGCTGATAGGGTGCGTACCGATCGTGAGCGAGAAGAAAATGATCGAAAAAAACAATATTCTCATACCCTTGATTTATATAAAAATTCATCTGAGCCCACTCTTCTCGAGCGATTACGAAGGTTATTCGGCAGGTGAATGAAAAGATGCAAACATGCGCGTAGCAATACTCTCCGATGTTCATGCAAACCGCCCAGCCCTGGAGGCTGTGCTGAATGATTCCCGTCAGCAGAATGTGGATTCATATTGGTTTTTAGGAGATCTCGTCGGTTACGGTCCTAATCCTGTCGAGGTGTTGAAGTGGTTACAGGGCGAGTTTGCGGATTTTCCTGCTCCTGAGAAATGGGTGATGGGCAACCATGATGCCATGCTCGCCGATCTGGTTCTGCAGGGAAAGTCTGGCGCGGCAGATACTATCCTCAATGACCCCATCAATTACCCCGTCTCGCCAGATCTGGTGTTGCCTGACGACCTGACCTCTCTTGAACGCGATACACGATTACTCGAATTCGTCATTCGCCAGAAGGATAAAGAAGGTAAAGTCACCCAGCGCGAGCTCTACCGGGGGAAAGGAAGAGGCCAATTCCTGAATCTTATCGATTGGGGGGACTTAAATGGTGCCTCACCAGTTCTGGCGATCGAACTGAACCGCGCAGCGTTGAAGGTTGATCCAGTAGCGGATGCTTTTTGGAAGGATTCATTTACTCTTGAACGGAAATCGCCTAGGGAAGTTCATATAGACGGCGTTGACTATGTTATGGCCCATAGCAGCCAGGTCACTCCTTTGTTTCGCTATATCTATGCCTGGTCTATGGTCCTTCTCTATGATGAGTTCAGGAAACTATATGCTCAAGCCTCCCAACATGGGCGCCCTCGCGTCCAGTTGTTTGGACATACACATGTTCCGACGCTTGTTTTTGGACGACCGAATTCACAGGAAGATGGATTTGATCTCGATGCCCAATCCATTATTCCTGGGAAACCATATTCATTGAAACTTAATGAGGATGCGCCATTGTTGACTTTAATCAACCCTGGCTCTGTGGGTCAGCCTCGTGATCTCGATTACAAACGCGCGGCTTATGCCATCCTTGATACAACAAAACTCGAGGTGATCTTCCGGCGAGCGGTTTATGAATATGAGATCACGGCCAGTTTGCTCAGCATGAATTATTATCCCGCGAGTATTCGAAACCAGCTGATTTCTGCCAGACCAACTAGTAGGGCTCCACAAGAGTGGCTGAGGCATTACGAGTACGCTCGAGGGTTAAATATATGAACAATTATGCCAACGACCCATTTCATACACAGCGACGTAGCATTTTTCGTCACGCCGGTTTTCGTGTTGGAGCAGTAGGTGGCGCAGCGATGTGGGGTGTCCATCTGATTTTGTTGTTGATTTTCCAGGGTACTAATCAAGGTGACTGGTTGGCCTGGATCATCGAATTGTTCATTTACTTCTTTGCAGGTTATACCGCAGCGCAGAAGCACTACGACGCTCAACGAGATCAAGTAGACGCTCTGCGGGGAGTCCAGGGTGCTGGCACTGGCGCTGCTCTTATCACTAGCCTGCTTACCTGGTTATTCGTCATCGTGAGAGGTGTTGTAAGAGATGCCATAGGTTTTATGGTATTGGTGGAGCCAATTGTGTTGTTTTGCATAATCCTGGTCGATGTGTTGATTGCCCTGGGCTTGGGCTCCTGGGCCGGCAAAACAGTGTCCCAAAAATATCAAATCGTATACTGATAGAATAAGGAGGTCCTTTATGAACGAGAGATTTTGGGAAGGCACGACATGCTTTATCTGTGACTACTGGTGGATTATTTTGATCGTTGTGGTATTGGGCATTACGGCTTATTTCACCCGCAATTATTGGCTGCCGCTTCTGGGCTTGGCGAACTTTGGGATTGATGAGCTGGCGGTTTGATCGGCGAACAATAGATAGTTGTGAGGGTATGGTTATCTACTGAAGATCAGGAGATGAAACATGCATGAAGACTGGTGGGAATCTTCCGTGTGTTGGCTATGTGATTACTGGTGGGCGTTGCTGATAGCGCTTATCTTGGGTCTGTCGGCCTATTTCACCCGCGATCTATGGTTGCCGATCTTGGGCGTGGAACCGGCCTTGCCAGAATTGGGCACCGGGGATGTCCAGGCCACACTTACCTGGGGCACCACCGATGATCTGGATTTATGGGTCACCGATCCACTTGGAGTGCCAATCTTCTATAGCAGTCCATCCTCTCCAAGTGGTGGCCAACTGGATGTGGACGCCAATGCCGGATGCGCAAGAAACCTCACCGATCATCCCATTGAGAACATCTTTTGGGCTACTGGCGCTGCGCCAACCGGGCAATACACGGTAGAGGTTCACTATTACGAGCGCTGTGTTTCCGATGTGCCGGTTGCCTTCCACGTTCGGTTGCTGGTGGATGGTCAGGTCAACGAATTTGATGGAGAGTTGGCTGAAGATAATGACCGGTACTTGGTGGCATCCTTCGAAAGATGAATTGCCAAAGGCCGTAATGACGCAACGAGGTGTTTGTGGACCGAGATCCGATGGGCGAGAATCTGGTTTGCTGGTTATGTGACAATAGCCTGCTGATGCTGGCATTTCTAGTATTAGGGATCATTGCTTTCCTTCGATGGGGTTCTATTCTTGAACTTGTCAGCTTACCATCCTTCAGCACGCCTACGCCAACGCCTACACTCACACCGTTACCGGGCACTACACCCACAATTACCACAACCACCGTGCCGACGATGTCGCCGACTGAGCTACCAACCCCGACACCTGTTTCCATGCCAGAGTTCGTGATGGTTATCGTCCCTTTACGCTGGCAGTCTGGCCGTGATGATTTCGAACGTGCTGCCCAGCAACAGGCCGAAAATTTTATCGAGGAGTCGGGCATCGAGGATTATTTCATAGTGGATGTCATCTTGCTAGAGAATGAACTGGATGATGCCCGACTGGATAGCAACGAGCTTGTCTATGATCTGGTCGAATATGGCCTGGAGCAGACACCTGGAGACCGCTATATTGGTTTGACAGATGGGGATATTGCTCCGGAGGGCATCAGCGATGTGTCTGGCTGGACTGCTGGTGGTGTAGGAGTAGTTAGCGAAACTTCGGATGTCTATGTAACAGCGCACGAGCTGGGGCACACCTTCGGCTTGTGCGATGAGTACAGCTATCGCGAATGGTTCAGGCAAAACGAAGAATATCTGGGAGGCTGCCCCAACCCTTACCCACCGGATTGTCCTCAGACATTGACGGACGACGTGATATGTGATGGCCTGCCCACAGTGGACGGGCGCAATTCTATCATGGGGCCAGCGGGATTGCCCGGTGAGTATGGTTTTAATCATGCTTCGCTGGCGCACTTGCAACAGATCTTTCAGGAACTGGCAGAAGCGAGCGTACCATGAGAGGCAGACTGCACCTTTCCACGCAAATAGCTGTGGGGATTTTCGTGGCCTTGATTTTAGGCCACTTGTATCAAGAACCCTCCCAGGAGATGATGATAGGTCCATCCGCTACGCCAACCATGACGAATTCAAGTATGCTGGCACCTTCTTTGCCATCAGCAATGCCAACACCGTCAATCGAAGAGACGTCTGCTCCCCCTCGTCCCTTCGAAACTTTGCCTGGTGTGTGGATGGCGCGTGTGATCGCCTATCCAGATTCAGCCCCGGAGATCATCAAAGTCACGAAACTCTTATCGGGACGTTTGACGGTCTCGAAACCTGGCGATAGTTATGTAAGGATGCTTGATGAGGGCGGCATAGTTCTTTACGAGTTGACCTTTCAAACTTCTTTCAGTCTATTTGATGTGCCTGCCAGCGTGGATGATGTGACGTACTTCTTCATCATCCCAGATTTGGAAAACGCCGATTGGTTGCAGGTAGTAACCCCTCAAGGCGATGCAACGTATGAGTTTCCTCTCGATGAATGATCCACATTTTGGCGAGCCGTTGCTGTTTCCGCACCCTGGCTTGTTTGGCGGGTTATTGTGGGCTGAACCAGTCGAGCCTGGCCTGTATGGCGAGAGCACCATTGAAGGACTGTTGATGACCACAAACAACCGATCGTCATTGGCTCGCTGGGGCAATGCCATCGCGGAACATCCGGTTGGCATTCTGGCGATGGAAGCAGGCGGCTTGCCCCCTAAGACAGCAGTTGCTTTTGATCTTGTTACGGATCAAGAAGCGCGACGACTGTTGAAAACGCTCCTCACCTCGATACTACGACCCAGGGCTACGCGTGTTTTGATCCCTCAAGGGCTTATAGAAGCTCTGGGGTGGCAGGATCAATCCCCAATCGAGGATTTCCCCATCCAGGCTATCCCCGATGACTTTACCCGGCTTGGCGAATATATTTCTGATCCTGAGTTAGAAGTCACAACCAATGCAGCTTCAACGAAGCCGGCGATTGTGCTGAGGTTGTTATCCGGTCTGGGACTATGGCTCGGCCAGGTTTTGGTCTTTGCCATCCCTTTGTTGGTCTTTGGCTGGCGTTCGTTGGTTTTGGGTGCAGGATCTCTATTGGCTGGGGTTATAGTGGTTGTCCTATTTTGGCAAATGCTTCCCGGGGCGGGGTGGCTCAAGGGGCTGATCGTGGGAGGTGTACTGGCAATAATTATTGGTGTTGGCTCATCTCTAGTGACTAATGCAGGTTGGTCCGAAAGCCTGCGATATTCATTGGCTCTTTGGATCGCTACCGCCTGGATGGGCATGGTGCTGACTGGAGCCAGAAAAAATTAGAAGGATGTATTTTTCTATGCGAGAAGACTGGTGGGAATCCCCGACTTGCTGGCTTTGTGACTACTGGTGGGCGCTGCTGGCGGCCTTGATATTGGCCTTGACTGCCTATTTCACACGCGATATCTGGCTGACTGCCCTCGGTGTGGATATGAGCGGCGGATTGGAAGATGTGCGCGTCAGCCAGAGGGATATTGACCTTGACTTGAAGGATAACGGCGCTGTGGTGGATGGCGATCGCATTCAGGTCTCATTGAATGGAGAGATCGTCCTCGAAGATCACACATTAACCGGTGAGGGCACCCTCCTGCCCCTCGATCTCAAGCGAGGCGCTAACCGGGTCGAAATTCTGGCCTTGAACGAGGGCTATGATAGTCCCAATACCGTCGAAGTCGCCATCTCTCATATCCTCGAAGGCCCCTCGGTGCAGGTGTCGGATGGCTTACTTACCGGGGCAAAAGCGGAATTTACCATCCGTGCCCCCTGGTGGAGGTGAATTGAATGAGTCAACAAGGTAAGAGAGTTTGTCCAGCTTGTGAATACTCATTATCCGAGAAGGTTGCCACCTGTCCCAATTGCGGCACCTGGATTGGGTTGACTGATAAAGATCAAAATTCTGATGAAAATGGTATCACTTTTCAATGTCCATACTGTCCTCAAACGCATTCTGTGGGAGTTCGGTTTTGCCCGAATACCGGCAAATTGATTCGCCAGTCAGAACGAACAGATCTTCACTCTCCAATCCAATCGGAGGTAATGCCTCCTCCAACGCTGCACTATCCTAAAGTGGGTGTGGTATTTGCAAAAGACAAATCCAAGCGAGGCAGGATCCTGTGGGGAATGATGATTGCCATAATTGTTGCGGCTGTATTGTTTCTTGCCACAGGACAGCGTCAAGAAGGCATTACCATCGTAGAAACGGTTGTAATTACCTGGACACCGGATCGTGCGGCTACTGCATCGGAGCCGGCGGGTCAAACTGTGACGGCGGAATTGCAGGCAACCGCCAACCCTTTAGCCACCGCAACGGCAAGGGCCGCATTCACTGTCACAGCAAAGTCACAGGCTACTGCGAATGCCATTGCCAGTAAAACAGCAAAAGCAGCAAAAACGGCCACAGCCCGTGCGGCAGCAACGAAAACACCTACCATGACTCACACACCAACGAAAACCCCCACTCGCACGCCAACAAATACTGTGGTTTGGACACCATTGCCAACGAGCGCACCCGCAGCAAACACAGATTCCTCTATGATTGTGCGCAACCCGGGTGAGAAAAGCCCTGGAGATCATCCAGTAGAAGTGCGAAACGAAACTGGGAGCACTGTTACCATCTACCTGTATGGTGATATGTTCAACTATACCTTCTATGTTCCCGCCGGCGTCCAGACAATTTATGTCCGTCCCGGAAACTATTCCTTTACATTTTATTCATGCGGTGATTCGAATCCTGGACGAGGATCAGGCACATTTAACTCCAATTGGTATTGGTGGTTTCGGTGCCCTTAATATTGACTAGTTTTACCAGAGTTCAAAATTGTAATGTTATGCCAGATTTCACGCTCACCTTCTACACCCTGGTATATCTATTTGAGGACATTGCTGGGAGGCGTTACTGCTCGAGGAGGAATTATGAACAGAATCATTTAGGACGTAGTTTGCCCTCGTATCTTTGGGTAGATAATAATTTCTTTGGCAACTGCTAGGAGGAAGAGATGAAGCGCATAATTTATTTTGTGGATAATGATATTCATTTTGAGAGATCAGTAAAATGGGCTCTCGTATTCATGCTCATTTTAGGATGTACAGTGCTTGTTAGTTGTGGCCCAAGCATTAAGCCAGGTGCTGATCTTATAGGTGAGGACTTTAGTGGGAAAGATTTGCGCGACGTTGATTTTGCTGACGTAAACCTAAGTGACGCAAACCTTTCTGGCTCTGATTTAGCTGGTGTTGATTTGACAACAACCATACTTTTGGGAGTCAATCTCAGTGGAGCCAATCTAAGCGGGGCCAATCTGAGCGAAGTAGATCTGACTA
>Ga0194113_10002192_pt1 | contig 26846 bp, 29 predicted proteins | sample TA2MahC200mmetaG_FD_146193 | JGI IMG/M metagenome (GOLD analysis project Ga0194113, IMG submission 146193) | Freshwater microbial communities from Lake Tanganyika, Tanzania - TA2015017 Mahale Deep Cast 200m | ecosystem: Environmental > Aquatic > Freshwater > Lake | place: Tanzania: Lake... | reverse complement strand
CAAGGCACTAAGACACGAAGGAATAGTTTTTTCTTTTCTTTGTGTCTTAGTGTCTTGGTGGTTAAGAAAATCGAACTTGTCATAATTTATTTTACAGTGTACTAGATGGTAAGGGGGCAAAAACCCTTTAGCCATATTACCGTCTTGCCACCTTGCCATCTTGCCACTTAGCCCCTTATATTTTGTTTTTTCGGAAATACCAGACCACATTCCGGACAACTTTTAGTGTAAGATTTGATTGCAAAACCACATTTAGGACAAATACGCTTTGTTTGATAACGGGAAACTAAAATAACTATCATCAGCACTATAATCAATATAACAATTTCCCAAAAGCCAATGGACATTTATATTTATCCTCCAATCAATCCCTTCAAAGTTTCCAGATTTATTTGGTCCATCCCTTCATCTTTCGGAGTTTCTATAATCATGGGAATCTTTTTAAATCTTTCGTCGTTTATCAAAAGATTAAACGCTTCCAAGCCAATTTTTCCTTTGCCGATATGTTCATGCCTATCGATTCGGCTTTTGAATCCAGACTTCGAGTCATTGAGATGTAGCGCCTTCAAATTTTCAATTCCGATTATACGGTCAAACTTGTTAAAGGTCGCTTGATAGCTTTTCGCGGTACGAATATCATAGCCGGCGGCGAAAATATGGCAGGTGTCAACACACACACCGATGCGATGCTTTTGCTCAATTGAGTCCATCACCTGTTTAAGCTGTTCAAATCTATATCCCAAATTTGTACCCTGTCCAGCAGTAGTTTCCAGCACAACCATCACCTCTGTTCCTATAGTCTGATGCAATAATTTATTCAGATTTTCACTTAACAACCGTAGTCCCGCGTCTTCGCCGGCTGAAAGGTGAGCGCCGAGATGGGTTACAAGATACGGAATTTTTAACCGAGAGGCACGATAGATTTGTTCCAGAAACGCATCATAAGACTGCGCTAAGACATCAGCTTTTGGCGAAGCCAGGTTGGTAAGATGGCTGTCGTGGGCTAAGACGATATCAATATTGGAATTTCGCCATCTCTGGATGAACATATTTACATCGTCATCAGTCAGTTCCTTACCTACCCAACGATTGGGACTTTTCGTGAAAAGCTGGATTGCTTGACAACCCAACGCCTCACCGATGGAAATTCCATTGTGCAGTCCACCTTTAGTATATACGTGTGCTCCAGGTATCATTTTTATTTCTCTTTGAGATTATCCCATGTCGTCGCCAATTTGCCCTTTACTTCGACTGCGAGGCGAAAAAATATCCTTTCGTAGGAATTCATCAAATTATAGCATAATGAAAAATTTTTCGCCAGTAAATTGTCAAAGTAAATCGCGATTAGAAATTCCTCAGTGTTTCTTTTGATTAAACTTTTCCATTCCTCTTATTTCTTTTGATCAAACTTTTCTTTTTGAAAGAAAAGTTTGGTTACAAGGAAACAGGCGAGAAAGCCTCCGTCGTCCCCTCCTCCGGAGGGGTAGGGGTGGGTTGCAAACCTTCGAGGTTTTCAGAAACCTCGAAGGTTTGCACAGACAACCCTCCTTCTTTCTATCGTTTTATATCACCCCAGGTTCCAGCAAGCTTACCTGCGGAGGAAACAGCAGTTATGCCAAGTGCTCTCCCTAACCCCTGGTTCATGATGGCCTGGATGTCTTCTTTTTTCAGCGCCTGATTGAAAATTGCGGCTTCGTCAATGAGGCCGTCAAAAAATCTACCAGCATCTGAGACTCCCGTTATGTGGCCTAGCGCAGCCTCAGGCCCGAATATAGTACCGGTGTTCCCAGAAAAACTGCCAACTTCTGTGCCATTTAGATAGTATCTCGCGGTGGTACCATCATAGGTAAAGCCCACAGAAGCCCACTGATTTACAGGCGGGCTGGGCATTCCAGTCTTATTTATATCACCCAATCGCAAGCGCATACCGGCAGCCTGTATTTCAAAATGACAGTTTACAGTGGCTACATTTGTATACCCCCATACACCACGAGTAGTAGCTGTGCTGCCACCCCACTTTATCCAGGCGGTAAAACTTAAAGGCTGATTTGTTTGTTCAGGTAATTGAGGCAAATCCACATAATCACTCACGCCATTGAACTCCATAGCCTTACCGAACTTGCCATCTACCCATTTAGGATTGCCCATGAGATTCCCATCATTTTTGTTCCCAGAGGAATCTTTGGCTACCTTACCATTACCCTCCTCAAGCAGCCACACGCCAGTAAGAGTTTTAGGGTCAATTTTGGCGTAACCCGGAACGGTCAACAAACCAGCAACAAACAGAGTAACCACGCCAACTAACAAACATCGCACTTTCATCTTGTTACTCCTATACATCGGTTTTTCACCTCCTTGAGTTTTGGCAATAATTAAAATTCTTAAAGTTTACATTGCCAATTTTCAAATAATTGTGCCATTTTATCATCCTAAGGTCAAGAGATTTTGAGCCCTCAAATCAAATCTTGACATGCGGATAACAAAATGATATAATAATAAAGGTTTAAAAGCGGTATTGGGTAGTGAAGCCGTGTCTCCTAAATCTAAACTCACCACCACTTGGGGGCAATTGAAGAACAAACTGTAAGTTGTTGTTCGCGAAATAGTTGAAATTTCCGTTAAGTATGGCGGGCAAGGATACATTACCCTTGCCCTTTTTGTTTCTTTCAATTAGACTTGGGTTACGCGCAAAAAGTAAAAATTTTTATTGACATTACATTGAAAGCAATGTAAAATATACGTTAGTCTAAATGAAAGGAAATAACTTGTGTCGCAAATTACAGTAACATTGCCAGATGGTTCTCAAGAACAATATCCTTCAGGTATCACTGCCGCTGAAGTTGCCTTAAAGCTCTCAAGGCGGTTAGCGGAAGCTGCGGTAGCCGCTAAAATAGATAGTAAGCTGGTTGACCTTAATACAAAGTTGGAGAAAGATGCGAAACTTGAGATTGTTACCTCCGATAGTGATGAAGGGAAAGAAGTTTATCGTCACACCGCGTCTCATGCGATGGCGCAAGCAGTCAAAAAATTATTTCCCCAAGCAAAGTTGACTATCGGCCCATCGATTGAATCAGGGTTTTACTACGATTTTGATACTCCACGTCCGCTTGTGCCAGAAGATTTAGAACAAATTGAATCCGAGATGCAAAAGATTATCGCCGCTGATTTGCCTATTTCGCGCCATGAAGTTACCAGAGATGAAGCCATCAAAATTTTTGAGGAGCGCGGGGAAGATTATAAGGTCGAGATGCTTCATGAAATGCCCGATGAAATGGTTTCTCTGTACCAGCAAGATGATTTCATTGATTTATGTTTAGGACCGCATCTTCCGAGCACTGGCAAGTTGAAGGTGTTTAAACTTTTAAGTATTGCTGGAGCATACTGGCGCGGCGATGAGAAGCGTCAGATGCTTCAACGCATCTATGGAACCGCTTATAGTAATAAGGCGGACCTGGAAACCCATCTGAAACGGATTGAAGAGGCGGAAAAACGAGACCATCGTAAGTTAGGACGTGAGTTGGATTTCTTCAGCCTCCATGAAGAAGACGCCGGCCCCGGGTTGGTTTACTGGCATCCCAAAGGAACTATTGTACGTCGCATTGTTGAGGATTTCTGGAAGGACGAACATATCAAACACGGATATCAACTGGTTATGATTCCACACATCGCCAGGTCCGATTTGTGGCATACTTCGGGGCATTTCGATTTCTACCGCGAAAATATGTACACAATGAATATCGATACTCAGGAATACGTCCTGAAGCCGATGAATTGCCCTGGGCACATCTTAATTTACAAAACTAAAACTCATAGCTATCGTGAACTTCCAATCCGCTACGCTGAACTTGGAACGGTGTATCGCTATGAACGCACTGGGGTTTTACACGGTATGTTTCGCGTGCGGGGATTTACTCAGGATGATGCTCATATTTTCTGCACTCCTGAACAACTGCCGTCTGAAGTGGTTGGCGTTATCGACCTGATGGATTATATGCTGAGAAGCTTCGGTTATGAGAAATACGAGGTTGACTTAAGCGTGCGCGACCCTGAGAATAAAGATAAGTATATGGGAAGCGACGAAGAGTGGGAACGCGCGGAAAACGCGCTCATTAGCGCACTGAATCAACGTGGCTTATCGTACAAGCGAATGGAAGGCGAAGCGGTGTTCTATGGGCCAAAGATCGATATAAAATTGGTAGATGCTCTTGGACATTCCTGGCAAGGGCCGACGATACAATTTGATTTCAACCTTCCTGGGCGATTTGATGTCAATTACATAGGTCCCGACGGAAATGAACATCAAGTCGTTATGGTGCATCGCACTGTCTTAGGCTCAATGGAGCGTTTCATCGGCGGACTTATAGAATTTTATACTGGCGCTTTACCCCTCTGGCTTTCGCCTGTTCAGGCAAAGATTCTCACCATTACCGACGAACAAATCAACTACGCTAAACAAGTAGAAAATCAATTGAAAGAAGCCGGCTTGAGAGCTGAAGCAGATACCCGTAACGAAAAACTCGGTTTTAAGATTAGGGAAGCACAATTGGAGAAGATTCCATACATGCTGGTAGTTGGCAACCGCGAAGTGACTGCTGGACAAATAGCGGTACGCTTACGTGGTGGTGAAGATTTAGGTCCAATGAATGTTGCTGATTTTATAAAGCGTGCGACTGTAGAAGTCCGTAAAAAAGCCTTTCTTGTGTAGCGAATATTGAGGTGAACAAAGATGTCTAACGAAGTGACTTTAGAGCAAGTAGAGCAACTGGCGATGCGATTGCCACAACAAGAGCAACTAAAACTACTCAGCCGATTGAGTGAGCAATTGACCGAAACTATCTTTCTATCTGTCACAGCTAACAAAAAGGAACGGATGCGAGAGGCGGCTGTGATTCTCCGTGAATGTGACCACGCCGCTGCTGCCTTCTCATGGAAGACCAATTCAGTGGAAACCATTCGACGGATGCGTGAAGAGAGGCATCGACAAATATGCCAGAGCGAGTCATAGACGCAAGCGTGGCGGTGAAATGGGTGATGAAGGGTGAGTCGCACCGAAGGCAGGCGCGGAAACTATTGCGCGAGTCCCTTGTAGCCAGAATCAGGCTTATTGCGCCGCCGCTATTTGAGAACGAAATAGAGAGCGTGATTCAAGAGGAAGTTTTCTTTGGACACGTTTCGGTCATGGATGCGGATAAAGCTTTACGCGCCCTTGACAATGCAGGTGTACAAATCATCTACGACCCACGCGTGAAAGAACACGCCCGGTAGATTGCTCGTTAGTTTAATCAGCGCCGCGTTTACGATTCGACTTATGCTGCGCTGGCCGAATTGTGTGGTTGTGAGTTCTGGACAGCAGATAAAGCGTTTTATGATGCAGTTAAGGCAGTGTTAACTTTCGTGAAGTATCTGCCGGATTATCAATGAGACAGAAAGGGTTTGGCACCGCGTCTAACAATTTGTTTTAGGATACGCTAAAGGAATTAAGGGAAAAATCGTGGCGGTGATTAAATAATGAGCAGATTAGATATGCACATTAACAATTTATGTTCTGAAATCAAGAAATTTTATCCTCAAGCTTTAATTGAAGTGTCAAAAGAACCTTATGAAGATGAGGATGCCAATATTGAGGTTATGCTACCCGACGGAGTTCTCAATATAGATTTTGAGTTAAAGATGGCTGAAAAAAGTGTTGATTTGCAGAGAACAGAAGGATATAATATACTAATTTTAACACACAATGAAAGACTGGCCTGATTTCAACGACAAAGGCGACCTGCCACCTGGCATCCATCAAGCGACCCTGGACGAGGTGATTGAGCATTTTGGCAAGGCCACCCTTCAGCGGCGTGTGATGGCCCGACGGCTAGAACACATCCACACTTTGGTAGCGAAAACGGGTCAGGTAGCTCGCTTCATCATTTTTGGCTCGTTTGTCACTGTTAAGCCTGACCCAGGTGATGTTGACATCTTTCTCCTGATGGAGAACACCTTTGATGCAAGCCAGTTATCTGGGGAAACCGCCCTTTTGTTTAATCATATAGCAACACAAAACTATGAGGGAGCCAGCATCTTTTGGATACGGCGTTTAGCTGCTCTTGAGGGAGAGGAAGCAACGGTGGAATACTGGCAGCTTAAGCGAGATGGTGCCAGGCGAGGCATTGTCGAGGTGATTAGCAATGATTAGGAATGACCAGGAACTTCAGGTGACGCTGGAACGTATTCGATACTTTCAACGACAGGTTACTCACTTACGTCATGCCGAACAGAATCTGACTAATTATCGGTTGTCGGTGAGTGGCTATTTGGTGGAACTTGATAGAATGAATTTGGAGGTCCGAGAGTATCTGTGGTCGCATCCCAGTGAGGTGGTCAGCGTTGCCATGCAGATAGTCGCCTGAGATACAAGCAGAAAGAATCATGATACAACGAAGATTTCGATGCCAATATTGAGGTTATACTACCCGACGGAGTTCTCAATATAGATTTTGAGTTAAAGATGGCTGAAAAAAGTGTTGATTTACAGAGAAAAGAAGGATATAATATACTAATTTTAACAGTGGTTTCTATTGCGATAAATTTTTAGTTTTAAAAGCCCACCTCTAAAAGGCAAGAGGGGGTACCGATAATCTATCGGAGGTGTATAAGATTAGCAGGGTAAATCGGCAAATTAGAGCAAGAGAAATTTTAGTTATTGATGAAAATGGCGCTAAAATTGGCAATATGTCACCTTATGAGGGGATGAAACTTGCTCAAGAGAGGGGACTGGATTTAGTCGAAGTAGCGCCCAATGCGCGGCCGCCCGTTTGCCGCATCATGGACCATGGCAAGTACATGTACGAACAAAGCAAGCGGGAAAGAAGCGCGAGAAAGCATCAGAAAGTCATTAAAATCAAAGAGGTTAAATTTAAGCCTGATACTGCTGAACACGATTATCAATTTAAACTTCGACATACCGAAAAATTTCTAAAGTCGGGCGATAAAGTTAAAGCAACTGTTATTTTCAAAGGGCGGGAAGTTGTTCACTCGCATTTAGGAAAGCAAATGCTTGAACGGTTAGCCCAGGACCTTAGTGCAATCGGCGTTGTTGAACAGATGGCTAAAATGGCGACTAACAGGGCAATGGTTATGATTCTGGCACCTAAAGAAGCGGAATAACCAGGGTTGCGATACGGCTTTGCCTACTCAACCCTTCAGCAAGTTCAGGGCAAGCTCTAAAGGTTATATCGAAGGAGAGAATAATAATGCCAAAAATGAAGACCTGTAAGGGAGTTAAAAAGCGATTCAAATTAACGGCTAAGGGAAAAATCAAAAGAGCCAGAAGTTATTCGAATCATCTATTCATGTCAAAATCATCAAATAGAAAAAGACGCTTGAGAAAGTCCGCTTTAGTTCACTCGACTGATGTAAAAAGGATTAAGCGGGCGTTACCTTACGGTTAAAAAGTGAGAGAAATGAGAAACCGAGTTTTTTGGAAAAACTCGGTTTCTATGAAAAAGGAGAAGTTTGAACAATGTCCAGGATTAAACGTGGCGTTGCTGCCAGAAAACGTAAAAATAGAATTCTTAAAAATTCCAAAGGCTACAGAGGAGGACGTAACAATCTGATTAGGTCTGCTGTTGAAGGAGTCGAAAAAGGTTGGAATTACGCTTATCGTGACCGTAGAAACCGAAAGCGAGAATTTAGAAATCTGTGGATTGCGCGAATTAACGCGGCTGCGAGAATACATGGATTGTCCTATAGTCGGTTTATGGATGGTCTGAAAAAAGCAGGAGTTGATTTAAACAGAAAAGTTCTCGCGGATATGGCTATTTTCGACTCGGCAGCCTTTGGCAAGTTAGCAGAAATCGCTAACGCGCAGTTAGCTTAACATTATACAATAATCAATACTTCACATTGTAGAGCCTGCACTAAGTGTAGCGAAGTGTCGATTTTCTAAAATCGACTTAGGGATAGATGGAAAAATTCTGAATAAAAATAATATACAGAATTTTTTCCGTCTAATAACAAGTTAGCAAGGCAACAGTACAATAATGATTACATAACCCAATATAAAGTTCAAAGGAGGAATCTATGGCAGACACGAAGAAAATCGGTCACTATTGAGTCGAAATCCATGAACCAAAGACAGTCGAATCCCTGGGTGAATGGGCTAGAGTTGTATTTGACCTGAAATGGACCACGGATAAGGGAGCAACCGTCCACCTAAAACCGGAGTGGGGACCGAAAGCAAAACCAGATGAAAAGCCAAAGTATGGACTAGGCAAGACTCTACGTGAACACGAGCAAAGCCACATAGATGATTACCTAAAGATTCTCGCAAATCAGCAGCCGCCCATGTCGCCAACACATGAAGAGTATGGTGACTATATGGACCATACCTTAAACCTGCTGAGCACGTGCTCCCAATTTCACACAGACCAGGTGAAGAAACCTGAAGACCCATTGTGGAAGGAATGCAAAAACATCCTCAAATGGTGAGCAATCGCAATCCATCCTCTTAAGGTATAAAGGAAGGTGTCAGATATATGCCGAGTATTGAATATGATAAAGAGGATGAAGAAATGCCTTCGCTAAATCATAGTTATATTTCTGTTCAGCTCCTTCGTCAACTGCTTGAGAATGAGAAAATTGAGCCTCTCCCAAGATTGACTTTGGATATTGCTAACGGATTAACCCCTGATATTTCAATTTTTCCCAAAGGGCAGATACAGCCGAATTTTTTTCATGATGTTTCTAAATTTCAACAAATGCCTATTTTAGCAATTGAAGTGATTTCATCAAGTCAGACTATTGAGGAATTACTGGAAAAGGCGGCACAATTAGTTGAGGCGGGAGTTAAAGTCGTCTGGACAATAGAACCGCATAGCAAGAGTGTATTTGTTACCACCTCGTCTGAAGAAAAGTTGTTCCACGCCGAAGTCGTTGAAAATGAGGCGATTAAAGTCGATTTTGCCAAGGTATTTGGTCAGCAAGCGTAAAGTGCATTGGGGATAGCGTAACCAAACTTTTTCTTTTCCTAAAAGAAAAAGTTTGATCAAAAAGAAAAGAAGAGGGAAAAAACGTAACACACCGTTTCCTAAATGCCTACGCCAGCCGTTTCCGTTGACGGCGGGAATCTCTGGTTTTATAAACATCAACAGGCAAACGGCGAGTTTTGGTTTGTCTAACGTGTTTCGGCAAATCCCCGCTACAACTGAACTTGGTCGTTAGATGGACGATTTTGAGGGAGAATAAGCAAAGTGAGCAACAATGTATCAGCAACACAAGAAGCTATAGTCACCTTGAACGTTCAACAATTGGAAGAGATAATTCGCAAGGTGGTTCGTGAAGAACTCATGGACTTCGTCATGCAGGAGCAGGGAATATTTAACCTCAATAAGGACTCTCTGCTTTATGAGGATATGGAAGAGATTCTTGAACGGAAAAAATCAAATCAATTGAAATTTCACACCCACAAGGAAGTTTGGAATGGATGAATATCAAGCGATTTATGAAGACCGATTCGGCCGAAATCTTGCTCGCTACTCAAATTTACGTCAACGTATTCAGCGGAGAGTTAAGCCAATCCTCAAAGATCCTTATGATGGCACAGAACGTCTTGGACAAGTTTCTGGAGGATTAGATTTGCGGGGTTGCCGTAGTGCTCGGGTGGGTAGAAACTTTCGGATTATTTTCGTAATTTGTGAAGAATGTCGGCACATAAAAGAGTGTCAGTATTGTTTCTGCGAGGGTAGGGAGGACGAAACCGTTGTTTATTTCGGAAGCACTGGGCAGGTGGAATTCCGAGTTGAAGAATCCAATCCGCCGAAAACGATTCGCGTACAAATGAGAATACCATCACACGGACTTGGCAGGTCATTCAGTTTACTCAGTACACGGGAAACATTCCAATGCCTGAATAGCGTAGGGTGACAGAGCAGGTTAGGCACGCTTGCAGCAGTCGTGGGATTACAGGAGAACAATGAACGTTCGTTTTTATATCGATCCGGAAACGGGTCTCCCTCATATTTACAACCATGATGTTGATGAAGATGAGGTTGAAGATGTGTTACGGAATCCCGGTGAAGACCGAGTAGGTCGTGAGGAATCACGAGTTGCCATCGGACAAACCCGGTCGGGACGTTATCTACGGGTCATTTATGTTCCAGATGTTGAGCCAGATAGCGTTTTTGTAATTACGGCCTACGAGTTGAAAGGCAAACCCTTAACAGCGTATCGACGACGCCAACGGAGGCGAGGAAGACGATGAAGCAGAGCAAATTTCCCCCCAGTTGGGATGAAAAACGAGTTCAGAAAGTCATTGCTCACTACGAGCAACAGACAGAGGCTGAAGCCGTAGCGGAGGATGAAGCAGCGTTTGGAGACCTGTCCCAAACGGTCATAGAGATCCCCAAAGAATTAGTTCCCGCAGTCCGTGAGCTGCTTGCCAAACATCTGGGCAACAAGGTGATGCAATCAGGTTAAGCCATGACAGATTAGCGTTTAGCCTTAACTTACGCACAAGGACAATACATGAGTATCTTTGAGAACCTTACCCGTTTCGTTCAACGGGTATTCAAGACCAATCTGGAGATATTTCTCGAAGCCTTGAAACTTAGCCCCAATGCTCAAGGGTATGTAAGCGGCTCAATAACTGAAATTCTGTTGAAGAAGAAACTCGAAGAAGAATATGGATTTGAAGTAAAGAGAATTAGAGAGAAATGGGAAGGCAAAAAGCACTCTCACCATCACGGCGATTTTTACTTCAGAAGGCCTGACTCTCCCTATTGGTACGTAATGGAGTCAAAGGGAGTCAAATCCAATTCGGAAAAATGGCATAGACTTTACAATTTCGAAAACCTAAAAAATTTCCTGATTACCCATGACAACAAAATCCCGTGGGTAAATGGCCGCCGAGATGTTGAGCGACAGGTAACTGAATGGATTTACGCCAATCTGCCCAAGTTCCAGGATGAGTGCTCGTCCAACCTCTACGAGTACGAAGAAGTCCAGAAATACAAAACCAAGCGCGAAACAGAAAAGGCGAGAGCCATCGTTGCCTTGCGCAGTTACACGCGAGACCAAATCAATGACATGATTGAAGCGCGCCTGAACTACGTGACGTCAAGAGTAAAAGTCCTGGAAACGCACTTTGTTTCAGGCACATCGGGGTCAAGTGAAAGGACATAGGCAACCCCACGCAAGGACGAGTTCAATGTTATAGCCATTGATATTGTTCTTCGGTATCCCGAACACAAATTTCTATTTGCCAATCCCCAAAATCTAGAGTCATCGGGAGATGACCCCAACCATCTCCAGCAAAACTATGTCATGGGTTTTGTATTCACCGATGAGCAAAGCGATGTGATTGCTTCGCAAGGCTCGCAACCTTCGGCTTTGAACATTACGGATGACTGGTACGAAGACTTGAATGACGTTTATGATACATTAGACCCCGAAGATTCTGTCAATGAGAGAGATATGCAAATTGATAACAGGTACATGGTGCTAAACGAAAACGACGAGTAATTTATCAAAATGATCGAAAAGTATCTGAATACATCCACCATACAGCAAGGAAGAAAAATCAGAGAACAGCAACTTCTCTTCTCTGAAGATAGTTTGCTGCCGCAAAACCTACCGCGCCCGCACGAACTGCGCCCCGCGCATAATCTCTCCGCCATATTCGATGAATGCCATAATTACATTTACGCCAATGAAGGATTACTCAAGGACAAGATATTTCACGAAATGGTAAAACTGCTTGTCATGAAACTCTATGATGAGCAGAACTCTACAAAACACGGTTTGCAGTTTGGTATTACTTCAAGTGAGTATAGAAGCATACTTGCGAATGCACCAGGTAATTTTGAAGCGCGTATCAGCAAGCTGTTTGACACAGTACGGAATAAGTATCGCTCTTTATTTTCGGATGGTTCACTGAAACTCAAACCCCCGACATTGGCTTATATTGTGGGGCGATTGCAGTATGTCAGCCTTACCGAAACACCTGGCGACGTTAAAGGCGAAGCCTTCCAGGCATTTGTATATCGGCATCAACGTGGTGACCGTGGTGAATTTTTCACGCCTTATCCTATCGTAAGACTCGCGGTTGAAATGATAGCCCCCAAGCCAAATGAAAGGGTAATTGACCCCGCTTGTGGAAGTGGTGGTTTTCTTATTCAAACCATCTTATATGTCTGCCAAAATAATCCCAATGTTGATAAGGCGGCTTATATCCAGGAGCATATTCGCGGCATTGAGTTTAATCCCGATGTCGCGCTATCCGCGATGATTCGACTCGCATTCGAAGGCGGCGCAGGAACAGAGATTATTTGCACGAATGCTCTGGTCGAGAATGAAGCACTTAACAACGCTTTGTGCCCTGTGCTCATCAACGCTTCCACTAATAGATGCTGGTTTTGTGCCTTGTGCTCCTCAACTGATTTTACTGTAAATACAGGATATGAGCACAACGCACAAACATTTGATATTGTTCTTACCAATCCGCCTTTTGGTAGCAAAGGCAAGGTGGACGACCAAAGGATTCTCAAGTCCTACCTATTGGCTCGTAGGTGGAGTAAAATACAAAACAAAGGCCACGAAAGTAAAAACGATGACTGGAAAATGACAAGAAATGTTCTGGCAGGGCAATCACCAGAAATTCTGTTTATTGAGAAAAGTCTGAAACTATTGCGCCCTGGCGGACGGATGGCGATTGTCTTGCCCGATGGTTTACTTCAAAACGTTTCCAATAGCCATATCAGGTTCTGGATTCGTTCCCAGGCAAAAGTGTTGGGCGTCGTATCCATTCCACCAGAAGCCTTCGTACCGTATGGCACGGGTATTAAGACATCTCTGCTTTTGCTCCAAAAATTACCTGAAGTGATGGCCACTTCAGCCACCGATTCAGAAAAAGTGTTCATGGCTCGATTACATAAGATTGGCTATGACGTGAAAGGACAGCCAATCTACAAGCGCGATGATAACGGAAGATTGTTGAGAACATCATCGGGAAGGTACATTGTTGATGATGACATAGACGAGATTGCATCTGCGTACAACCAGTTCAAGGATGGCAGAGTAGAAATCGAAAGCGAAACAATAGAGCGTCCGGGGTGTGGGGAGTACACCCCCACTTACGCTGTTCCAGCAAAATTGTTAAATTCGCGCTTGGATGTGGAGCATTATCAGCCAGAAGACCAAAAACTTCTGGAGCGCCTGCAAGCAAACGGTGCTAAACAGTTATGCGAAATAGCAGATATTCTCAATGAAACAGATGACTTTCGCTTAGTATCTAATGGCGAGATACGATACATTGCCATCTCTGACGTTGACGCGCGTGCAATGCAGGTTGTTTCCCAACAAAGCATTAAGCCGCATGAAGCGCCTTCAAGGGCAACGTACCGCGTACGAACAGGAGATATTATCACAGCCATAGCAGGGGCAAGCACAGGCACGCCTCGTCATGCCGCCGCATTTATTACCGAAGATGAAGATGGAGCTATTTGTTCTAATGGCTTTGCTGTACTCCGTAATATTCATGGCGTAGAACCGCTATTCTTGTTATCCTATATGCGCACCGAATATTATTTGCGCCAGGTTAGACGTCTTATGACTGGCCATGCCATTCCCGCAATATCTATAGAAGATTTATCAAAGGTGCTAGTTCCTCTTCCACCGAGAGAAGTGCAGAAGCAAGTAGCCAATACGATTGCCTCTATTCTAACCATGCGTAAAGAAGCATTAAAGACAGGAGAAAAAGTCGTAGCGGAGACCGAGGCTTTGATTGGTCAATTAGGTTGAATTACACCCAAAATCCGGCCAGCAAGTTCTAAGATTATCCTATAGTCGGTTTATGGATAGCCTGAAGAAAGCAGGAGTTGATTTAGGTAATTTTCAATATTAAACTGGGATGGTCAAAATATTATACGAAATTTTTCTGTTTAATAACAAATTAGGCAGATTGCAATTGCGTATAACATTTATATATGAAATTGTGCCCGATATGTTTTCAGTAAGACAATCTTATAATGAACTGAAAGGAGTGTAAGTTATGGCGGCAAACGTATTTGTCAGCTATGACCACGATGATCAAAAACAGGTTGGAGGGTTCAGGCTGCTCAAGAACAATCCCAAACATCCGTTGGATTTTCACGATCATTCCTTGAAAGAACCTGTCACAGGCAGAAGTGGAAAGTCCATCAAATACCCACCAAGTGACCCTCGGTCAAAACCAGTGCGTGATGAAATTCTTAAGAAATTTGATAGGTGCTCAAAACTTGTCGTTCTTATAGGAGATGGTACACACAAGAGTGATTGGGTTGAATGGGAGATTAACACTTTCTTTAAAATGAAAAAGGAACTTTCGGGGGAGAATACTTGGAAAAGAATTCGAGGAATGACTCTCAAAGGTTCCGACCAAGCAACGATACCTAGTGCTCTATTAAATCAATCAACAAAAGTATTGGCGTGGGATCCAGAGGCTCTTGATAAGTGGTTAGATCAAGATCCTGACGCATAAGGAGGGAATGTAAATGTCCGCAGCAACCATTTTATTCACAGACATAGTCAGTTTTTCCACGAAGCCAACAGCGGAACAGCGGCGGCTTGTTGAGGCTCTTACATCCGAGGTTGTACATGAATTGCGCACACTATTGATTCCACCGTTGGATACACCGAGTATTGTTGCATTACCAACTGGCGATGGCCTCGCATTGGCATTTCTTCATCGAACTAACCAACCTTGGAATCGCACCACTATCTTGAGCGTTATTCTCAAGATGCATCAATGGGCACACAATCAGTCCTCGCCTCGCAATTTAGTGAATCTTAGAGTTGGGGTTCATGTAGGCGCCGTCGAACTCGTCACTGATATCAATGGCAAAGCTAACGTATGCGGCGATACGATTAATTATGCGCAACGGGTGATGGATGCAGCTAATCCACGTCAAACGCTCTTCTCGGAAGCAGCTTTCAGGGAATATGTTGGAACTGAATCTCCCTTTTGCATCACACCTCCCTTCTCTGAAGATTTGAGAGCTGATTTTCACGGACCTATAGAGGTATACGCAAAGCATGGTCTTCAAATACTCGTTTACAAACTGGTCCTTGAACCGCTGCAACCTTATTGGTCGAACGAAGATCCAATTGCAAAGCAATTAATGCTGGTAACATTAACTCCCTTGCCCAAGGAGGTTGTCGGCTCGTTCAGTGAGCAGATTCAACAAGCAACACACATCGCCTTTATCCAACTCACTGGTGATAGGTTCATATCAAACTTCAACGATGGCAAGATTCAGTTCTCAAAACAACTAAAACGTTTCTGGGTGTTCATGCCATCTCCTGAAATATATGCGAACCTTCACTTGACCGAACCCCAAGCCACCCCTCAACTGGTCAAGGAGTGTGTTCACAAATGGCAGGATTTGTTCGCCACATTGAAGACGCAATTCCCGAATGCTGATTTCAAACTCGGACTATTCAAGGAGCCACCATACTTCGGGGCTTCATTTATTGACTGGGAACGTCCTGGTGGAAAGATACACGTCAGTCCTTATGTGTGGAATGTAGCCGCACCAAATTGTCCTGGATACGATATGTATTGGGTCGGCCAGAAGCCATCAGCCATTTATGAGACCTACGTTGAAGGTCTTCAATATCTTCATCGAAGCACCGAAAACGAACTGACAAAATGAGAGAATATTGAGGGGCATGCCTAATAAAGCGGTCAAATTGTTGGGATGAATTTCAGAGGAGGCACCAGCAATGAAGAATTACCACCATATTAGCAATATTAGATTTGAGGGAGACTTCCTGCTCCTAAGTATTGGCGGTGAAGAAAGAAAATTCAGATTGAAAAAAATATCATCCACTCTTGAAAAAGCATCAGAGAAGGAAAGGAACACTTTTGAAATCTCACCATCAGGATATGGAATACACTGGCCTTTATTAGATGAAGATATCTCCATAGACGGTTTGCTTGGAATTGCCCATACTCTAAAATGGAAAAAAAGATTGCATAACAAATCCCTGCGTCTGACAGCGGGGGCTGGGCCGCGGTTGTGAAAGTTTTGAGGTATGTGAAGTTTTTGCTTTGCTTATAACAAATATTAATATTGATAACAACTGTGAAGGAGATAAGTAGGTTGGCGTCAACTCCGAACAGAGATAAGGTGTCACCGGCTGAAAGCGCCTTTTTGGAGCCGTCAACTGAATTTCACTCTGGAGTTGCCAAACTGAACTGGTAATTAGATTTCCAAAGTCTCAAAGACTTTGGAAATCTGTAAAGTAGGTTTGCGCCGGCGGTTTCACCGTTATCGAACAAAATGAAGTGGACAGGCGAATTATATAGTTGTAAGAAACCCGTTTTCTCAGAGAAAACGGGCTTTTGGCGAGGCCTGTCAATAAGGGTGGTACCACGGAAGTATTTAAAAAGGCTTGTAACTTTCGTCCCTATGGCGAAGTTACAAGCCTTTTTTATTTTTGTGAAAGACTGAGAAACCGAGTTTTTCCGAAAAACTCGGTTTCTATGATGTTTGAGGTGAAAGAATATGCAAGAAAAACTGAAGCTGATGGAAAAAGAAGCAATCGAAGAACTAAAGTCTGTCGAAAATGTTGAGCAACTTGAATCCATACGGATTAAGTATTTTGGACGCAGAGGACGTTTAACCGAAGTTATGAGGGGTATCTCTCAACTTTCCAAAGAGGAACGTCCTGTTATCGGTCAACTTGCTAATGAAATCAGGGAACGTCTGAATCAAGAGTTTGATGGGGTTACGGTTAGACTAAAACAGAAAGAGCGAGAGGGTAGTTTAGCGGCTGAGACCATAGATATCACTCTGCCGGGCAGGCGTCCGCAGTTGGGCCGAAAACATCCAATCACTCAGACATTTGACCGAATTCAAGAGATTTTCCTGAACATGGGTTTTGCTATTGCCGAAGGTCCCGAAGTAGAAACGGACTATTATAATTTCGAGGCGTTGAATACACCGGCGCATCATCCCGCGCGTGATATGCACGATACGTTCTATATTTCCGAAAATGTTCTGCTGCGAACGCATACATCGCCTATGCAAATTCGGTTTATGGAACAACATAAGCCACCGATTCGCATCATTGTGCCTGGCAAGGTGTATCGACGCGACGCAGATATCACCCACAGCCCCATGTTTCATCAAGTGGAAGGTTTGCTGGTGGATAAACGAGTGACCTTCAGCGAATTGAAGGGCACCCTAACGGCATTCGTGCAACAGATGTTCGGTGAAAAAACCGCCTTGCGTTTTCGACCAAGTTTCTTCCCCTTTACAGAACCCAGCGCTGAAGTTGACATCTCTTGTATCATCTGCGGCGGCAAAGGATGCCGAACTTGTTCTCAAACCGGATGGTTGGAAGTTCTCGGCGCAGGTTCTGTTGACCCTGAAGTTTTCAAAGCGGTGGGATATGACCCCGAAGAGATAACGGGTTTTGCTTTCGGCATGGGGGTTGACCGCATCGCCATGTTGCGCTATGGAATTAACGATATTCGGTTGCTTTTTACGAATGATATGAGATTTTTGAGGCAGTTCTAAAAACTACATAGAAACCAAGTTTTTTGAAAAAACTTGGTTTCTGAACAATATCGGGAGGAACACACAATGAAATTCAGCATCAAATGGCTGAAAGATTTTGTTGATTTCGACCATTCAGCGGAAGAATTAGCGGATTTATTGACCATGTCAGGTGTTGAGGTAGAAAATATAGAGCGATTGGACAGTGGATTAGATAAGGTTGTCGTCGGTAAAATTATGAATCTGAGGAAGCATCCAAAAGCAGATAAATTAGTGCTATGTGATGTTGATGTCGGAGAAAAAACGGTACAGATTGTATGCGGCGCGCCGAATGCTCGTGAGGGATTGGTTGCTCCCGTAGCATTGGTCGGGGCAACGTTGCCCGCTGGAATAGAAATTAAACCCGTCCGTTTGCGCGGCGAGTCTTCGTATGGCATGATATGTTCGGAAAAAGAATTAGGCTTTTCAGAAGATGCATCGGGCTTGATGGAACTCTCTCCTAATTTACAGGTGGGTATGCCGTTGCCGCAAGCTCTTGGACTTGACGATGTTGTGTTGGAATTAAACCTCACGCCCAACCGCCCGGATTGTCTGAGCATCTTTGGCGTGGCGCGAGAACTTAGCGCTATTCTGGACAATCCGCTTCGACTGCCTGAAATTTCAATGCCAGAAAGCGATACGGAAGCTAATAGTGTAACTTCTGTAACTATCAATGACCCTGATTTATGCCCGCGTTATGCGGCAAGGATTATTCGCGGAGTTAAAATTGCGCCATCTCCTGCATGGATGCAACAACGTTTGGAGGCTGTTGGGTTGCACGGGATAAACAATGTCGTCGATGTTACGAATTATGTCCTCATGGAGTTAGGCCATCCTTTGCATGCGTTCGATTATCATAAACTTGCGGAAAATCGCATTATCGTTCGCAGAGCTTTTCCCGGCGAGGAGATTGTTACCATTGACAAGGAATCACGTACTTTGACCGATGATATGCTGGTAATTGCCGACGCTGAAAAAGCTGTGGCATTAGCGGGGATAATGGGAGGATTTGACTCTGAAGTTACTGAAAATACAACCGATGTGCTTTTGGAAAGCGCATATTTTAATCCTGTTAGCATTCGGAAAACAGCGCGAGCATTGAAGATGGACACGGAAGCATCTTATCGCTTCGAACGTGGAGCGGATATTGAGGGACTTATCACATCGCTCAACCGCGCGGCTCAACTTATTCACAAGATAGCAGGAGGCGAGGTGTGCAGAGGCATTGTGGACGCCTACCCCGTAAAATATGGACCTGAAGTCTGGCGACTTCAGCCACCGAAAATCCACCTTCGTTTTGAGCGAGTGAACTTTTTGTTGGGAACGGATTTAAAAAGAGAAGAAATGAAAGATATCCTCACGCGTTTGAAACTCGAAGTCTCAGATGAAACTTCGAGCAAAGGTATGCTGAAAGTTACCGCGCCGACGTTCCGACCAGATATCACACGCGAAGTTGACTTGATTGAAGAGATTGCGCGAATTTGGGGTTATGATAAAATTCCCACGGTTCTGCCCACCGGAGATATTCCGTTAGTAAAAGAGGACATCAAAATAACTCTCCGAGAAAAAGCCAAATCCGTCATGCTCAGTTGTGGCTTAACGGAGGCAGTAAATTATTCGTTCTACAGCCCCAAAGCCTTTGACGCTATCTGTCTGCCCATGGATAGTCCACATCGAAAAACGATTACGTTGCAGAAACCGTTGAGCGAAGAACAATCTATCATGAGAACAACACTTATTCCTAGCCTATTGGAGAATGTGCGATGGAATATCAATCATCAGACGCCGAATATTAAATTATTCGAGTTGGCGCGTATTTTTACCTCACCCCCCAACCCCCCTCTCCACAAGCTTGTGGAGAGGGGGACAGGGGGTGAGGTTCCCGAAGAACGTGAAATGATAGCAGGAGTTATCTCCGGCTTGATGAGTTCAGGCTTATGGAATGATAAAACGCGGGAAACCGACTTCTTCGATATCAAGGGAATAGTGGAAGACTTACTTGAGGAATTTGGAGTTGCCGAATACGAGGTGAATCCGATAAACTATCTAACTCTACACCCCAGGAAATCAGCTCAGATTAAAATGAATCAAGAAATCTTTTGTATAATGGGGGAAGTACATCCAAACGTTTTGGATAACTATGATATTTCTCAGAAAGTGTATATCTTTGAGATGGATTTCGATAAACTAACGGAATATTACCGCAATTTACTCCGTGAATCGCCAGATTTAGTGCATTTTCAACCTCTTTCGCAGTTCCCAAGTGTATTCCGAGACTTAGCTATTATTGTCCCTGAAAACATTTCCTCTGAAGAAGCAAAGCGCATAATTCAAACAACAGGTGGAGAATTAATCGCTTCTCTCAAACTCTTCGATGTCTATACAGGTCAGCCAGTTCCTGAAGGAAAAAAGAGTCTGGCATATTCTATTGAATACAATTCAAAATCCGGGACTCTAACTGACGATTCCGTGGAAGTCATCCATCAGAAAATTATCTCTCAACTCGCCCAAAAGCTGGGAGCGGAATTGAGAATGTGATTATTTCACCAATGTCAGAGGCCGCGGAAGAAAGATTACGTTTCAAAAATCGACAGGAAAATAAGGAAGGATGGAAGGATAGGTGGGTTACTTCCATCCTTCCACATCGTAATTGTAGCCGAATTTGCCCAAATTCGAGGCTGCCTTTTTCCCTACGGTCTTGCGCCTCAGGCTTCTACTAACCTTCAGTTGTCCGTAATTAGAGAACGGAAGGTTAGTAAAATATGGATGCGTTAGAACTCCTGCGTATCATCTCAGGCGGTGAAAATGAAACAGTAGAGGTCAAAAGAATTCTATGTGTTTCCTTTGCGCTCTCTTACTCTATTCCAATTATTTCTTTTGATTAAACTTTTCGTTAAGAAAGAAAAGTTTGGTTACTGACGAGGAAAATAGCAAATATGCCTGAAAACATAAGAAGAATAGCTACCGCTATTGTGAAAAAACTGAATAATGCGGGATACCATGCGCTATTTGCGGGCGGGTGTGTGCGAGATGAGATAATGGGCATCGAACCCGATGATTACGACATTGCCACTGATGCGCGCCCGGATGAAGTTATGGCGATTTTTGAAAAGACTGTATCTGTGGGCGCGCAATTCGGCGTAGTTTTAGTTGTTATAGATGATATTCCATTTCAGGTAGCGACATTTCGCGCTGATGGCAGATACATCAACGGCAGACATCCCGAAAATGTCCGTTTATCCGCTTCCGCTGAAGAAGATGCGCTACGCCGGGATTTTACCATCAATGGCTTGATGTTCGACCCTATCGCGGGAAAATTGTACGATTACGTCAACGGTAAAAGGGATATCGAAGATGGAATTATCAGATGTATCGGCGAACCGAGGGAAAGATTCACCGAAGACAAACTTCGCCTGATGCGCGCTGTGCGTTTTTCCGCGAGGTTTGGATATCGAATAGAAGACAAGACACTTGAAGCCCTCAAAGAACTTGCGCCGACCATTCTCGAAGTCAGTTATGAGCGAATACAGATGGAGCTTGTGAAAATATTTACAGGCAAAAACGCTGGAACAGGTTTGCAACTCCTACACGATACCGGGCTTTTGAGACAGGTGTTGCCCGAAGTCAGCGCAATGGTCGGCATCCCTCAACCACGCAAATTTCATCCGGAAGGAGATGTATTCACCCACACCAAACTCGCCCTTGATAGTCTTACTGACCCTTCGCCTGTGCTTGCTTTCGCCGCTTTGCTACATGACGTGGGCAAACCGCGGACGCTTACAATCACTGATAGAATCAGATTTTATGAACACAATAGAGTCGGCGCTGAAATTGCAGACAAAATTTGCACAAGACTACGGTTTTCTAACGATGAACGTGAAAGAATTGTCGCCTGCGTCGAAAATCATATGACCTTTATGAACGCCCAAAAGATGAAAAGAAGTAGTTTGAAGCGGTTGTTTCAACGGGAGACATTTTGGGATGAGTTAGAGCTCCACAAAGCTGATTGTTTAGCAAGTCATAGGGATTTGGAAAACTGGGAGTTTTGCTTGCGCAGGTTTGAAGAATACGGCGCGGAGGAAATTAAACCGGAACCGTTGATAAATGGACATGACCTAATCAATTTAGGATACACCCCCGGCCCAATATTCAAAGAAATTCTAAGCGCAGTCGAAGAAGCGCAACTGGATAATCAAATAAGGACGAAAGAGGAAGCGTTAAAGTTTGTGATGGAAAATTTCTCAAACGAGTGATTTGGACTATCCACGGGCATGGTTCAAATTTTCGCAAAAATTAATTGACAATAAGGAAGGGAAGGAAGGAAAGGAAGATTGAATATTGAACGCGGTTTACCTAAAGCTTCCTACAATCTTCAATCTTCAACAGTCAATCATCAATCCCTAAAGCCAACACCGTAGCTTCAACTTATGTCTTTAGACCGGTGAAAAGACCTTCGCCAATTCTTAGTGGCATTCGGCTTTAGCCTGCTTTTTTCGACTTAGCGTGGTGATTAATCACAACGTCAAGAAGCCCGACGGCTTCAGCCTCGGGTTTTATTTTAACTCGCGTGGGGAATTTCTGCAAAAAAATTTCATTTTTCAATTTCTCTCCACAAATTCATTCAAAATTCATTCAAAATTCATTCGTGAAATGTATAATTAAGGCAAAATTTAAAAGGAGAAATTTTTTCAGTGAATCAATCTGATAAAAATTTCAAAACTCGCTATGGCTCATTTCTACTTTTGGTTCGGCAAGACGCGCCGGGCGTGCTGAGAGGACAGATAAAGCATGTACAATCTGATGATGAAAGCCCGTTTGCCACTCTCAACGATATTTTACGGTTCATTGAAGCGCATATTCAGCCACCGAACCAGGAATGGAAATGAGTAGAGTCAAAACTCATAATGGTTCACAAAATATAATAAGGAGGATTTTGTTATGAAACGCATTACGTTTAAAGCATCTTTGCTGATGCTGGCTTTAATGGTTTCCTTGCCAACATGGGCAGGGACGTATGTGGAAAACTTTGACGATGGGAACTTTGATGGTTGGGAGATATTCGATGCTGGAAAACCCGGTTCCCAATGGACGGTGGAAGACGGCGTGCTGACGTGCAGGCGTGAGATTATCTGGATGTCTGACCTTCTCTTTGGAGAAGAAGATTGGCGGAATTACACAATAGAGTGTGATTCCAGGATATTAGAACCGCTTGATGAGACTTACGGAATGGCTCTTGACCTTAGGGTAACATATCCAGAGGGTGATGAGAGCAAAACCAATGATGTTACATGTCTGGCCAGCAGAAGTGATAAAATGGCAACTATATGGCCATGGATTAACGGTGAATTTCCGGATCAAAAAACCTCAAGTGATTTCCCCTCAAGTGATTTCGACTGTGAGTTAGGTCGCTGGTATAGGCTCAAAGGAGTTGCTCATGAGGATACCTTCGAGTTCTACCTTGATGGAAGACTTGTGGCGTCCTATACTGATGACCGAATCAAAACAGGGCGCGTCGGTGTTATGGCTGCCGGCGCATCTGTATTACAGTTTGACAATATTATCATCACCGGTGATGACGTGCCGGATAACACTGATTCGCTGGTTGAGGGAGATTTATTGGCGATGATGTATTGGTTCGAGGAGGCATGGAGGTCCCGTAACGCAGATTTATACTTCTCCATCTTTACGGATGATTACATCTCTGACTGGCCACCATATCCACCTAAGAACAAGGAAGAAACCAGACCCATCGCTGAATATTATATGACAACCTGCCCAATTTATGTTCTTGATGGGGCTTTTCATAAGGCTTCTGCTAAAGACGGGGTTGGGTTTATGGAACATACCGACACTTATCTGTGGCCAGATAACGGTGTCCCGGTAGAGGAATTCCATATATGCTTGCTGGATTATGATAGACCAAAGCCATGGAAAATCACAGTATATTTAGATTCTGCGACCAGTCTAATCCAGGCAGGAGTAATGCCCCGGCGTAACCTGGGTGATATGGTACCATCCTTCCCGCTTCCCGGGCCTGAGGCAACAGGTCTGTCTCCTATGGAGGCAAGCGCTGAACTCCTCAAAAGACTGAATTCCCATGACCTGCCAAACGTGGCAAAAATGCTCCGGAGGGATGTGGACGTCTGGCATTCGTTTATCGGCCTTCCAACCCATCGTTCTCAGTTTATAGACATCCATGAGCAGTTCCTGGGTGGCTTCTCTGACATGAGTTGGGAGAACGTAAGACGCGTGGATATGGGAGATGGCTGGTTGTTCTCTGAAGTAAAACTGAGAGGAACCAATGACGGTAAATTCCTGGGCAAGCCAGCTACCGGGCTTCCTATGGAGGTGAGGGCTGGATTGATTGAACATTACGATGAGAACGGCCTGGCTACTTATGTCCACTTCCATTTCGATACTCTGAGTGTGCCAGGACAGGCAATGCCAGTAGATGAAATCAAGGATAAAATGCTGGCATTGATGCAGGAACTTGAGGATGGTTATAATACCCATGATTCGGAAAAGTGCGCGTCATTATTCACAGATGATGCAATGGTTGATATGCCACCAGTTCCACCATATCCAGGGAATGGCGTAGCTGGATTTGACGCCTTGTGGGAAATTGTGGGGCCGGACTTCTCTCTCGGCAATCCTATCCACCTGGCTTCCTCCTCTGACAAAGTTGGGGTTACAGAACACAGCGACCTCTATTCATATCCGAATACCGGCACTCCCATGGAAACACCCCATTTATGTGTCAAAGACTATAATGATGAACTTAAGGCCTATAAGCTCACAATATATTGTGATTGGGCGGATGAGTATATCCAGGCTGGCTTAATGCCACCCCGCAACCTGGGTGACTTGGTACCATCCTTCCCGCTTCCTGAACCGGAAGGTAAAGGTCTTTCTCCTATGGAAGCCAGCGCTGAACTCATGGCACGTCTAAACTCCGGTGATTTGCTAAATACCGCGAAGATGATACGGAAGGATGGGGATGTATTGTTCCCGTTCATTAACCGTAAAGCAACCCGTTCTGAGTTCATTAACATCTACGAACGGATTTTGGGTGGTTTCTCAGACGCCCACTGGGAGAAAATGAGACGCGTGGATATGGGTGACGGTTGGGTATATTTTGAAGGTACGTTGAAAGGCACCAATGACGGCGAGTTTCTGGGTAAAGCAGCCACAGGACTTCCTATGGAGGTAAGGGGTGGATGGGTTGAGCATTACGATGAGAATGGTCTGGCAACATACCTGCACGCTCATTTTGATAGCTTATCCATGCCCGGTCAGGAAGCGCCAACGGGACCAGTGGAAGACTTCAGCAACGTCTTCTTCCTCTCCCTTTCGGAAGGCTTAAACATGGTCTCACTGCCACTTAGGCCCCAAACTTCATACAATGCCCGCTCCTTCGCTGACATGCTTTCGGCGACGGTGGTAATCAAATTGGACGAAGCGCGCCAGCGCTTTGTAGGCTTCACCTTAGACGCTCCCGACGATGGTTTTGACATCGAAGGCGGCAAAGGATACATCGTCAATGTCAAAGAGGGTAAAACGGTTGCGTTTACCGGCGCGACCTGGACGAATAAACCGCCGGTGGAAGCCGCGCCTACGTTGGTATCAGATTCCGCCTGGGCTTTCGTGGTGAGTGGCGTTCTTTCCTCGCCTGACGATAAAACGGGCTGGCACGGAGGCACCGCCCCTACGGACTACGCTGTCCAGGTTCGTAATCTCAGAACAGGCGACATCACAACAGACTTAGTATCAAAGTCGGGATATTTCGCTTTAGCGTCTGCCGACTTATCTCGCAAGAGTATAATCCAAACAGGCGATAAGTTGGAGATAATCGCAAAGGATGCTTCAGGCAATATCGTTTCCAGAGTTGTCCGCACCATTGATGCTGATAACGTCGGAAAAGCATATCTGAACGTCCCTCTCAGGTTGGGCGAGATAATCCCCTCACAAACCGCTTTGCTACAAAACTATCCCAATCCGTTTAACCCGGAGACGTGGATACCTTTCCACCTGGCGCAGGATGCTGATGTTAGCGTCAGGATATACGACGCTGGTGGTAGACTTGTGCGCACCCTAACTTTGGGACACCGGGAAGCGGGAATCTATGTACAAAAGGGCAAAGCGGTCTACTGGGATGGTAAGAGTGATTCAGGAGAAAAAGTGGCAAGCGGAGTCTATTTCTACAGCATCAAAGCTGGCGACTTCTCTGCCACCAGGAAGTTAATCGTGAGGAAATAGGTTCATTTAGCGAGGTGGCTGGGAGGGCGAAGAAGCTCGCTCTCCCAAGCTTGCTGCCAATTAAGCGAGCTATGACTTTTGTTTTGACAAGTCGTAAATGAGATTGCTTCGTCACTTTGTTCCTCGCAATGACAATTCATTTTTTTGTCATTGCGAGCAAAGCGAAGCAATCTCTTTATTACACGAAGTGAACCTGTCGATTCAGAGGAGGCAGAAAACGATGAATCAGGATTCTGACATATTTAATCTAATCAAAAGTGAACTTCAAAGGGAAGCTATTAGTGTAGCAGCCAAGCAGGTTAAAGATCTTGTGATTAAGGCGCGAGAAATTATCATTTATAAACCAAGAGTTGGCGTGTTGGGCAAATGTGGTGTTGGAAAGTCCAGCCTAACCAATGTTTTGTTCGGTCGGGATGTTGCGCCAGTCAGCGATGTTGAAGCATGTACCCGGAAGCCGGAAGAATATATCCTGTCGTTTGGAGAGCCAAGCGGATTAATCTTAGTGGATGTACCCGGCAGCGGCAGCGTACTTGAGGGTAAACGGCGTTAAAATCAACCTACACTCTACATGCAGTTTGTTGGAGTGAGGAACGAACTCTTGGACGATTGAACTTATTTCGTTAGACAGTATTGGAGATGCACAATGAATACAGTCCTACAATGGGCGTCGAATTATTCGATTCCAGTTCTCGTGCTTCTGAGTAGTTTAGCCGCGCTGATTTATGTCCTCCAACTGGTAACGGGCCAAGCGGTTAAATCACAGTTCGACCGCTACCTAAAGGAGCTCGAGTTACGGTTAGAACGCCGCCTTGACTTCGAGCAATACGTGCTCCTCGAACGGTATAAGCTGACATGTGAGTTTGCACAACGCCTTAGTCAGATAATGACCAATCTCAACCGTCACCGACACGGACAGGAAGTCGAGAACTTATACTGGTTTAGGCTTGATGCTTCCGGTTTTGGTAAGTGGGTAAGTGGGCATTGGAGCACTGGAGACATGGGGCATTGGGGCACTTCTGCGTTGGA
>Ga0194113_10002182_pt1 | contig 26905 bp, 19 predicted proteins | sample TA2MahC200mmetaG_FD_146193 | JGI IMG/M metagenome (GOLD analysis project Ga0194113, IMG submission 146193) | Freshwater microbial communities from Lake Tanganyika, Tanzania - TA2015017 Mahale Deep Cast 200m | ecosystem: Environmental > Aquatic > Freshwater > Lake | place: Tanzania: Lake... | reverse complement strand
TATGTTCTTTTAACCGCAGAGAACGCAGAGGAGACGCAGAGTTCGCAGCGAAATAATGTTTGTTTTTCTCTGCGTCCTCCGCGCCTTCTCAGTGAACTCTGCGGTTGGGAAAAGGCGGTTAAAACAAGGTGGAGCAGGAATGAATTCTTAGTAGCATTAGTCTAAAGCCCGCTGCTGGTGCCACAGGACGTTTCAACGTCCTGTCTTTGATTTAGCGTGAACATTGATGTTCATGAGAACTTTCTTCTATTCATCCAATCCCCTATCCACCCCTTCCCAGGTCATCGACGAGCGGCTGTTCCTCTGCATGTAGAAAGGCTTCAAACTCTTTGCGCTTTAATTCGCGCTCTTTTTCCCGGTAGTTTTCCAGGATGTACTCAAGATACTCCTGGAAATTTTTGTATCGATCTTCCTTAATTCCGAAATCCGAAATCCAACGCCCGGTGTGGCATTTGACGCTGAAAAGATATCGAATTCTACTGGACTTTGAGGAAACTGTTTAAGAGAGTGACCTTCATGATACCACAACACAGCCCCCGGAGAAATGCCCACGTCGGTCCAACGTTTAATCTTCCCATCGTTTGTTTTTTGTACCAGAATATGGTTGGATGACATCAGGGCAACAAAAGATTGACGGATTTTCCGATACCACTGAAAGAGCTTCGTCGGATTAACACCTGCACGCTCATATTCGCCACGTCGCATCACTGATAAACGCCCATCGAGCAGGATAGTGTTTTCGGCTACCAGAGAGGGAACCAATTGAAGAGCCTGGGACCTGATAAAATCCAATCGTACCCCGCGTGGGGTTTCCAGCCAAACTGGTTCGATTGTCAGACCATGGCAACCCAAAAAAAGCATCAGGTCATCTTCATGTTCCGCTTCAAAGGAAATTTTCTCGAGCTCCGTGATACCAATGGGGAAGTAGCGATACCCATCGGATGGCTTCCATAAGAGACACCAGATATCTTTAGCAGACAAAATCTGAACAAGCCACTTCTTCTGTTCATCTATCGTTGCATAAAACTGGTATATCGTCGTGTTCATTATTTATCAGTCCTCCTCTTATCGAACATAGGGGTAAAACCGGGTTCGGCACCTGTAGCGTTTTTTATATCCGCCAGGGCTTTCCGCTCGCGGGCAACGGGCTTACCGGATTTTATTGTTCTTCCGACGTTTTCATAGTATGGCTTACCAGAAGGTTCTTTTGCGCTGATATCAGGGTAGCGTCGCTTGCCGCCGGGTGTTATGACAACCCTTTCGGGAAGACGCCCACCGCCTCCCGTAATTACATAGCCTTCTGCCTCAAGTTGTTCCGCGCGTTCAGCAACCTTTCTTCTATGCTCAGGGCCACCATATCGTCCACCATGATTTCTGGACATACACGCTTGTACTCCTTGGCGCCTTTTCCTCTACGCCGCCTTGCTCGTGATGCGTGAAGAATGAAACGTGATTAAATCGTCATCACTCTTCACGTTTCACGTTTCACTCTTCGAGGAATCTCAGGACAACGCCAATTTAATCACCTGCTCAACACTCATTTCCTCGGCTTGTTCCTTCACCCTTTCGGTGATTACTTAGGATGTTCCCTTATCCATTTCAAACGCGCTTTCGCTTCAGTAACTCGTTTTGGGTCAGAGTTTGTTTGGATAACAACTTGATAAGCAGGTTCGGCGTTTTGGTAATCGTTCGCTTTGAAGTAGGAGTCAGCCAATTTATATTGTGCGTCTGCGATTAATTTTCTATCTTCGTGCTTGTTCTTTTTATCAAGATTTAGCACTTCCTTATAAGCTACGGCTGCCTCACTGTACTTCCCTTCGCCGTAGAGGATTTCGGCTTTTCTGAAGTGCGCAAGTATAGTATATTCGTTTAGTGGAAGGGTGTCAATCAGTTTTTGAAAAGTACGCAGGGCACCTGACGTATCTTCTTTTCCCTGCTGGGTTAACGCCACGTAATAAAGGGCTTTACTGCGCAACGGATTATTTTTGAATTTCTCGGGAAATTCCTCGAATATCCTGATGGCGTCATCATATTTCTGCATGCTGTAGGAGGCGATTCCCTTTTCTATGAATATCTCGGGTACTAATTGGCTTTCGGGGTGTTCTGCCATAAGTCTCTCGAATTGTTTAATAGCTTCGTCGAACCTTCTGGCTTTCATCAGAGTAATGCCGATGTCACGCTGAGAATCATCTACCAAATCACTGTTGGGATAATTTTTTATGAGTTTCTGATACGCTTCTATTGCTTTTTCAAACTCTTGCTGTGAAGCATAGTATGCTGCCATTCGATATTGAGTTTCTGGCGCACGTCCATCATTCGGATAAGCATTCAAAAAAATCTCGCAGGCGCCTATAGCACCGGTAACATCGCCCTTTTCATGACATACCAAACCAATTGTATATTTGGCATCTTTAGTAAATTCACCTTGCGGATAATCTGCTATTGTTTTTTGGAATTTTGCAATCGCTTTATCGTAGTCACCAAGTTCGTAATAAGCGGTGCCAATGGTATATTGTGCTTTGGGTACAGAAGAGTTTTGGGGATATTTTTGTATTGCCTCTTCCAATTCGGTCGCGGCGTCTTGATATTTCTCCATGGCGTAGTAGACGTACCCCAGTTTGAAGTGGGCTTCTTCAGTAAATTCATCGCTTTCTTCCCCCTCCCCTCCTTGGAGGGGCCGGGTGTGGGTGGAGGGGTAGGGGTGGGTACCCTTTTGAATCACCTGGGCATAATTTTCTGCCGCTTCCTTGTAATTTCCCAACTGCTGATTTGATATGCCCAACTGGTATGTTGCTCGAAGAGCGCCTGGACTGTCAGAATATTTTTGCAATCCGATTTGATATGCTTTAACAGCGTTTTCAAATTCGTTGAGGTTAAAATAGCAATCGCCGATGTGGTACTGCGCGCTTGCGGCAAATTCGCTATCCGTGAACGATACCATTATTTTCTCATAATCTTCGATGGCTTGCGAATATTTTTTTTGCATATATCTGATTTCAGCCATCTGCCATTGCGCCTGGGGTTTGAATGGCTCACCGCCTTTGGCAGATAGAGATTTAGCAAAAGCGTTGTAAGCCTCGTCCAGTTCCGTTTGTTGAAAATACGTCAATCCCGTCCAGAAATAGGCTTCGGCGACATATTGGCTGTTGGGAAAATCTTTTGGAATGCGCTGATATTGTTCAATCGCTTTGGAGTAGAGACGTTTGTTGTAGTAGGCATTGCCTAATCCTAAACGCGACAATTCGATGAAGCGCAATTCTTTAGCAGTGCTGATTACATTTTCATAAGCTTTTACTGCCTCGTCAATCTTTTTATGCTGGTAATGCGACAGAGCAATGTGATAGTTCGCCTCATCTCGCAGTTCATGGTTGGGGAACTTGGTCAGCAAAGATTTATATTGTTCTATCGCCTCGGCATATCGCTCTTGTCGCTCAAGAGCCTGGGCGAACCAGAAGATTGCTTTTGCCGCATCCTCTGTTTCCGGGTTCGTACCGACTGCTTTTTGGAAGGCCTCATCTGCTTCTGCGCCTTTGTTCAGGTCGCTGTAGGCGCAACCGATTCGGTAATAGGCATTCGACACGATTTGCTTGGGCGGCCCTTTTTCGATTGTAGAGTTAAAGGCTTTGATAGCTTCCGCATATTTTCTCTGGTTGTATAACGATTCTCCAAGCCAGAAATACGCTATTGCCAGTTCATCACTATTCTGTCCTTCATAAGGATTTTCGACCACTTGTTTGAATTCAGCCGCCGCTTGCTGATAATTTTCCGCTTGATACAAACACTCGCCCATGCGATAATGCGATTGGGATTTTTGTTCTTCGGACAGCGTTCCCTGGTTCAGAGCTTTTGAAAGTACATCAAGAGCGCGGTCAAAAGCTCTCTTTTCAAAAAACGATAGCCCCATCCCAAAATACGATTCGCTAACTCTTTCGTCATCGGGATATTTAGTAACGAGCTGTTGGTATTTTTCTATGGCATTATCGTATTTTTGCTCGACATAATAGGAATTTCCCAGGGCCAGGAGTGATGGCGCTACAAGCCATTTATTCTTAGATTTATCGACTACTTCTTGAAGATGCATCCTCACCGCCACGAAGTTTCTGTGGCTGTATTCCCACATTCCGAGGCGATATAACGCATCATGTCGAAAGTCACTCTGTGGAAATCTGTTTATCAGGGTTTCGTATTCAGCGACGGCTTCCTGGGTCTTGCCAGCTTCATCTAATCCACGCGCCAAAGCAAAATAAAATGTATCCGTCGCATTTTTCGCATCAAGCTCGAGCACCGTCGTATACGCTTCTTTAGCCGCTTTGTAATCCTTCAGTTGCAGATTTGCCCATGCGAGTTTTGCATAAGCCAGGGGCAAATGTGGATTTTTCGGATAAGTCGCGACAAATTTGTTCAAGACTTCGACAGCCTCGGCGAAGTTCTTGAGGTTAAAAAGAGATTCTCCGCTCCAATACTGAATATCCGCGAAGAAATCGCCTTCTTTATAGTTTGTATCCCCCTTAGTAAAGGGGGGCAGGGGGGTTGTATTGAAGTAATTGAAATGTTCGAGCGCCTCTGAATATTTGCCGAGTTTATATTGCGCCTCGCCAAGTTTATTGTGCGCATACCCAATCAAAGCTGATTCCGGATAATCTTTGATGACTCGTTCAAGCGGCGATAACGCTAACGCGTATTTGCCAAGTTCAACATAAGCGCAACCCATTGAATATTGAACGTAATCGGCATACTGATATTCCGGGGCAATTTTTTCAACTTTCTGATAAGCAGTAATCGCGCCGTTGTAATCCTTCAGAGCGTATAGAGCTTCCGCCAGCCAGTAGTAGCCATCAACCAGCAATCGGGTTTCGGGATATTTCTGGATGAGATTCTCAAACGCGGTTTTCGCCTTCTCATAATTCCCAAGCCTAAAGTACGCATCGCCCATGCGATAGTAGGCTTCATCCTTCAGACGCTCATCTCTATACTTCTTGAGCAAAGTCTCATACTTCTCCGCCGCCTTGTCGAGTTTATTCTGGGCGAACAAACATTCTCCTTGCAAAAACAGAGCTGCATCAGCAAAGCTGCTGTCGCCATAAGAGGCTAAAAATTTTTCAAATTCTTCATAAGCCGCCTCATACCGTTCAGCCTGAAAGTAACCGTAAGCATGCACGAAATGTTCTTTGACAATCGGTTTGTTGTTTGCCTTGTGCTCGTCAATGCTAACATTAATAGAAGCGTTGATGAATACAAGGCAAACGAATTCATTATCCTGTGAAAGTGCGTTGCTGGACGTTAAAACCAATAAAAACAAGAGAAAGCTGCTGTATTTAATAAAACAGCCTGGCATTGAAATTCCTCCTACGCGCTATTATTAGAAACCGAGTTTTTCCCCAAAACATGGACAAGTGGGCAAGATGGCTAAATGGCGATTACCAATTTGCCATCTTGCCACTTCACTATCTACATCCGATTTTTCGTCTTCTGGATGATATGCTCCTGCATGTCGGGAGCAAGGTTGACAAAGTACGCGCTATATCCGGCAACTCGGACGGAGAGGTTTTGATATTTCTCTGGTTCCTTCTGAGCCGCTCGCAGAATTTTCTCATCAACGATATTGCATTCGACATGCCCGCCGCCGATGCTGAGATAAGTACTCAACAGCGAGTCGAGTTTGCCCACGCCGTCGCCATCACCCCGAATTTTGGCAAATTCGGCTACATTTTGGGCAAATTCGGCTACGGAGGTAGGGAGTTGTGCTTTGCCGCCGGAGAGGATGGAGGGATGCAGGTCAAAAATGAGCGAAGTTCCAGCCGCTGCGAGGGTTTGGTCGATTTTGCTCGCGGATTTCAGCAGGGCTGTGATGCCCTTTTTATCTCGGCCTTGCTGCGGTGCGAGGCTGTTCGCTACTGGTTCGCGCGCCAGCCTACCATCTGGAAGCGCCGCGGTGCCAGCGCCGCCGCCAACCGCTGCGACGAATGAAAAGAGATGCGCATGATACTTACCGCCGCGGGGGTTGCGATATTGTTCCAACTCTTCGCAGAAATGGCGGCAAACTTCCACGACAATGGAATCGACATAATCATCATCGTTGCCGTATTTCGGCGCTTCGTTGAGCAGCATTTGCCGCAGTTGTTCTTTGCCGTCGAAATTTGTCCGCATTGCTTCGACGATATCCATCAAGCTCAGTCGTTCCTCTCCACCCTTAGAAAAGGGGGCACTCGGAACTCGGAATTGAACTTGCCCTTTTGCCGTCTTGCCGTCTTGCCGTCTTGCCGTCTTGTCCTCAAACACCAGCTTTTTGATAGCCGCCAACGAATCTCCAACGTTTGCCATGCCGTATCCACAGACACCAGTCGAATTGTACCGTGCGCCGCCGGCGGTGATGTCAATGCCCTTTGCGATACAGTCATCGGTGAGCGCGGAGAGAATCGGCATGGGGAAGCGTTCCCGCTGTTCTAACTCGGCGCGGTGCATGTGCGGCACCGCTTTTCTTACGTCGTAAGCGACTTGTGCTTTATATGCTTCCCAAACATCCTCGTAGGAGGTGAATGTCGCGGGGGCGCCGGTTTTAACGCCGACTTGCTGACCGCTCAACATGCACACACCGTCGTTCAACGCCAACTCTAAACACCTGGCTAAATTAGTATAATGATTGACCACGCGTGGGTCACATCTGCCGGGAATTGTTATTTCGATGCAACCGATGATAGCGTAATCACGCGCTTCTTCAAGCGGTATCCCCTTCTTCACCAGAGCGGGAATGATGACTTCATCGCTGAACATCTGTGGCAGCCCACGACGTTTGGAGTTGACTTCCGCCACTCTGTACCAAAAGGCTTTGTCGGTATTCTTGTGATACCTCGCAGATATTTGCAGATGCAAATCCAACTCTTCAACAGCTTGAAGGTATAGGAACGAAACATCGTTGACTGCGTCTGTCCCATCGGGTTTCATCCCGCCCAACATGGTATCCTGAACATCGTAGCTTTTCCAGATTTTCAGCGCAAAGCATTTCAGCAATTCCAGCGCCTGTTCACTGGTCAGAATGCCGGCTTCAATATCGCGCTTGTAGTACGGATACAACATCTGGTCGATTCTGCCGATAGAATGTGCATTGGGTGGGTCCTCTAGTTCAATCATCAGATGTCCAAACCATAGGACTTGCAATGCTTCGTGGAAAGTCCGCGCCGGGCTATGTGGCACTTGCTCACATACATCAGCTATCTGAAGTAGTTCCCGCTTCCGATACAAATCCTTCTCAACTTCCGCCATATCGCGGGCAAGTTGAGCATAGCGCTTGCCAAAATTACCAGCGGCTTCGCAAATAATCGTCATTGCTCGCCAGAAGGGTTCTTTGGCTAATTCTCCGGCATTGGTGTTATCCAGATTGTCCAGTTTCGCCTGTGCTTCGGCTCGGATGCCGTCAAACCCTATTTTCATAATTTTCTCGAAACCTGGAACAGTATGCCCAAACAGCGAACCAGTCGCGCGCAGACGCGGATTCTGCTCCCAAAATTCAGCTATCTCTGCCACTTCGTCATTGAGCGATTTCTCTTTTTTCGGTTCCTCCAATACCTCTGTTTGGGATTCCTCCGCTATTACATCGCCATAAATCTCAATCTCATCTATGCGCGCATTCCCTCCAGCGGTTTCCCAGAGGTGAATCCTGACCCAGCGCGCATCGACTGGTGCAAAGGAAAACTCCGTCGTTTTCTGAACCGGGCTACCCCGGTGTTCGTAAACTTTCTGCCATGAATTATGAGCAGAATCTTCATGATAATCAGTCGAAACGAGAATGTCGAACTTCGTCGCCGCACGGTCATTGTAGTGCTGTCCGTGTTCACTGCCGAAAACGACTTTCGACACCGTATAGACATCTCCAAGGTCAATCTCAGCCCACGATGGCTCGCCGTTGGAAATCCAACTATACTGATTGTTGTAGAAGCCATCGTTGAGATGTTTAACCTGATGGATTGAATGACCCGGTAGAACCGAAGACGCCTGGGCTACGGCTTTGGGCAACAAGGCAAGATTCTGATGCTGCGCCTTATCCTGTGTTGGCACCCTCTGCGGTTTGGCGGCGGCTCTGCCCCAATGGCCGAACTCAGGATAATTATGTCCTGCCTGATGACTGACGGTTTGGTCACCGACAATTAACTCCTGGTCGAAGATTCTCACCGTCATATTATTTAGCACATTCGCTAAGGCTTTGGCACGCCTGACGATAATCGGGTCCGCCGCGGCGTTTTTGTATCCTTCCGTTATCAGACGCGCTCTGTCAATACATACTTCATGAATGCCGCGCAAGGCGCGCTCTTTCAAGATAGGTATTCTATCAATTTGAGGCGTTGCTAAAACTTCTGCTGTTTCCATTGTGTTCTCCTTTCGTGATGCGTGAAACGTGAAACGTGAAAATTGGTTCTTTTATATCAACAGTTACTATGAGCTTCCTGGGTTCGGACTTTGTGGATGGCAGCTTCAATCTCCTCATCTGTGATTCCTCCAGCTTGTTTAACTGACTCGCGCAGAGCTTTCAATAGTAGTTTTACTCGTTGTTTGCGTGTTACTTTTGGGTGGGAAACCCAGCAACATTTTGTGTTCATAGAAATTCCTCAGTATTTCTTTTGATCATTTTCTTCTTGTAATTTTAACCTATAATGATATATAATTCAAGATGAAAAATAGGATGACCAGTAGTGCTTGACTGCCTCCTCCAGATTTCCGAAGTCTCCAAAACTTCGGAAGTCTATAGAAGAGGATAGAAACAATCAGAGGAATGAGCAATAAATTCCGCCTCCGTAGTTAAATGATTCCCCGATGAGAAGGGGATTGGTTGTCGATGAATGATTTTTAGCCGTTGGTCGTCCTGACATCTTTCTCGTAAAACGTAAGACGTGAAACATGATAAGTGATTATAATAACCATTTACTCATCACTCATCACTTATTACGTATTACGCATTATGTATCACTTCTTAACCATTAGCGAATATAAGCCTATCGCGATTTTGACACGGGATTGAAATAGTTTGACCTGTCAATCCGCTCTCAATCGTTGCGAAGCCGATTTCGTTGACTGCCAGATATTCACCGCGAGCACAATGAGGAAGTGTGCCACCGTCGAGATAGTCTGTTATTTGCTTGTAGGCGACCTGGAACACACCTTTGTTTTCCGGCAAATTCAGGATGCTGTTGTCTATCACCTTGCCGCTTTTATCACGCAAAACTGTACCGATATACATCCCTGCCCGTAGAGTGCCTTCGCTACCTATAACATCAACGGAAAATCCGGTAATTGTCCCATGAGAACCAACATGATAGCCTGTGACCCCGCTGGCAAACCGGATGGTTGAACCAATGATGGATGGTTCAGGCTCGTAGCCTTCTGGTACTTTACCTTCGGGATTATCAATGAATGCGCTAACTGCCACCGGGTCATAACCGGCAAATTGACAGATTAGGTCGGTTGTGTGAATGGCAAAAGATAGAACACCGCCACCGCAATAACCGATGACGGCTTGGACATTTCCGACTAATCCGTCTTTGACTAACTTTTGCAGATGTAACAGATGCGGAGCCCAGTGGCGCGAATAATCAACGACGATGGGGATTCCCTTGGCATCTGCAGCCTCCGTCATTTCATCAACTTCTCTCAAAGAACAGCCCATTGGCTTTTCAAGAAAAATCGCTTTCATGCCGCCTATTTCAATTACTTCCATCGTTACGTTGAAATGATGCGGCCCACGGACACATACAGCGACTATATCAAGAGCTTCTTTTTTCAACATTTCAGCGACCGTTTCATAATACCCAACAGAGTTTTCGGGGAATGCAGGTCCCCAAGTTTGTTTAAACTCTTCGCGCCGTTCTTGCGACAAATCAGCCACAGCCGTTAGTTCGGTCGATTCGCAATGGCGAATGCCGCCGACGTGGCAGTATGGATACGGGTCCTCAGGTTTTGAATAACGCGCAGCAATGCTGCCTAAACCAATAACACCTACACGATACATAGTGTTCCTCCTTTATTCTACTCAGATTCGAGAGTTATGGTAATGTTACGCTCATGATGTGTGAAACGTGAAACGTGATGAGTGATGAATGAAAGATAATATTCTTTCTTGCTCTTTCGCTTACTTCACAAATGCACGCGACCTATTTTACCTTATAATTTTTCATAAAGTAAGACTGGCTTCTCAGGATGTTCACTCCGTCCAGTCTTCTATCATCAAACCAGGTACTTTGGAAAAATCTTGGTGGTTGCGCGTGACCAAGATAGCGCCAAAAGAAATAACAATAGCGGCGATACGTAAATCTTGTGTGCCAATAGGAATTTTTTGTGCGCGCAGGTTAGCAAACTTCGTAGCAGCGGCATCATTAAAAGGCAAAACATTAATTTTGCTTAAAAAGGCTAATGTCTCGCATAGGTAACCAAACTTTTCTTTAAAAAAGAAAAGTTTGATCAAAAGAAATAAGAGGAAGAATGTAATTATAAGCACGGACGAGAGCAGCAGAATCCCTCGCCTTTCTCACTACGGCGAGGCGACCGCGAAGTTGTTCCTCGGCTGTAATAATAGTGATAGCCCGCTGTTCAGGCGGAAAAACTATCAGATAATGTTCAATTTGTTCTGGATGCCGCTGCCAAATGCTTAGAATATCAGTATCCAGAACACGAACGCGGTCATTCATTATTTAGCTCCTTTCGGTAAGCTTCTATTTCCAGCAGAAAGTCATCAAAATCCGGGTCATCGGCAAACATCCCTCGAAATTCTAACCAGGGGTCTGATTTTGTTTTGCCAGTTTTGGGGATATCCACCTCCACCTGGGTAATCTCTATCACATTCTTTAGCATTTCCTTCAACGCTTTTCGGATGTTCTCAAGTGCTTCCTCGCGGGTTCGACCCTCGCCTACACACCCAGGCCAGGATGGCACTTGCGCTATATATCCGCTATCCTTATTATCCTGTAAAAAAACAGTATATCGCATGTTGGTTCCCCCCTTCTATTCACGCTTCACGTTTCACGTTTTGTAACTATCTTCAACAAATCTTCCTTACTTTTTATTGCCTCACAGTATAGTCGTCCTTGATAGAACTTGCGGATGCCATCTTGTCCTTCTTTTGCAAATTCAGCCTTGATGCGAGTATCAATTTCCTCTAAACAATCAATATAAATGCGCGTCCCATCAAGTTCCACGCTGATAGTTGCCGCCCTAACGGCGGCAGTTGAGATGAGCGCTTGCTCGCCGGATATTTTGCTACTTGCCTCTTCGACGGTACTTTTGCCCTCTAAAACGGCGGAAACATCTCGGGCAAAATTCACGAAAGGTATGGCGCGATAGCCGGTTTCGTAATAATTGCCATCAATGTCCGTTGCGCCGGCGATGAATCCCTTGTTTACAAATTTAAACCCAGCGTTTGTGGTAAGTTCTTCGCCGCGTCGGGTTGAGTCAATGCGGATGTGTCCTTCTGTTCCCCACAACTCAAATCCCTGGTAGACTATCGCTGGAAATGTTTCGTTCATAATCCAGTTTGTGTCAAAGACGACATTCGCGCCATTATCAAATGCCACCGTTGCGACCATATCATCGTAAGCATTAACACCAAGGTTAGCGAGTTTTTTCTTGTGTCCTGTCGCTGAAACCCATACCGGCTGCGGAAAATCCATGGCGAAGGCTACAAGGTCAACCATGTGTGAACCTAAAAATGAAAATGAGCTGGCAAGATGCGCCCAACCACGGAACCAATCTCTCGGCACAACTATCTGGTCTTTCATCCAAGCATAGCCATTCAGAATTTCGCCGAGGTCACCTGCGCCGCCTTTGATGATATCGGGCAACTGATTATGATAGGGGTCTGGACGCTTATGAAAATCAACGTGTAAAACCTTGTGTTGTTTTTTCGCTTCCCGCACTACCTCTAACGCACCGAGATATGTTATATCCAACGGCTTTTCACAGAAGATATGTTTTCCTCCTTCGGCAGCAGCCATCAGGTAAGCATGGTGCGCAAAATCGGGAGTGGAAACATATACTGCGTTGCCGCTCTCGGGAGATTTTATAAACTCAGCGAGAGTTTCCTCTGGACCATGCAATCTGGTGAGTGAATTGAAATAATCTTCAGGCAATCGGTCTTCTGTAATACTTGCGCGCGCAAAAAGCTCTCGCGCTTGAACATAAGTTTTCTCCACAATGTCTCCGAAGCCAACCGTCTCGACCACTTCTCCTTGACTCTTAAAGCCCAATTGCCGCCAGATTGCTAATGACGATGTGCCAAATGTTCCAAGACCAACCTGGAATAGTCTAATTTTTTTGTCTGAACCCATTTTCGTATTCCTCCGATACAAGATACGTGAAACGTGAAGATTAATCACGCATCACGCATCACGTTTCACGCATCACGTTTCATAGCTTTTATTCCCCAAATTCAACGCCGCTATAGCACTTATCGCCAATGCTTCTTGAGCCTGTTTGATATCTATTTTCTCGACAGGCTGGTGAGCATCGGACAGTAAGCCCGGCCCGAAGGTCACAACATTATAACCTTCCTTTGCAAAAATTCTCGCGTCGCAACTTACGAGCCAGGCTGTCGGCTTACCAAAATCCAGGCCCAATTCTTCAAAAGCGCTTTGCAGCGCTTGCATCGCCGGACAATCAACTGGGCTGACATACGCGTCGTTATGCAATTTCTCATACGTCGTAATCGCCATCTCCGGTTTGTATGTCACACCAATAAGCTGACAATATTCTTGCGCACCTTTTGCGACGGCATGGTTCAATCGCTTTTGTACTTCTTCAATGGTGTGCGTTGGAATAAATCCCTGTCCGCCTTCTATAATCAATTTGCGCGAATCGGAATCTTGACCCATTGCTACCGTAATTTGGGTGCCTGGATTTTTCCGTTCAAAATCCTTAAAGGCCTTGATAATGTATGCCCCTTTTGTAATTGCGTCGTCGCATTCAAGGATAGCCCCCATGTGTCCGCCTTTGCCGAATATTTCAAGGTCATATTTGGTGAAACCTGGCAATACGGCGAGATGGCAAGAGGGATAGGAGGCAAAAGGGCAATAGGGCAAGAGGGCAGAAAGGCTAAACTTTGCCCTCTTGCCCCCCTGCCGTTTTGCCTCCTCACCCCTTGCCCCTATATTGTAATGCTGCTCAACTTTGGGTTTTCCCGTAACTGGGTCTATCTCCTTTGTCTTGTCTCCGTAGTCATTGCAATACGCGCGGACGGCTTCATCAATGATTTGCCGTAACTGTTGTGAACTCACTCCATCGGCGGATATTTTGAACCCAACAAAATCGTTTACCGCAGAAGGATGTTTACCATAGCTACCGAGAATCCCCTGGCACGTCTGCACCGGACGGGTTGGGAACAACGGATGGTTACTTTCACTTTTGATGCTCCTACCTTCTGCTTCAAGCGCGAGAACAACATAGGCTTGCATTTCCGCAACGTTAATTTTATCATCAAAAGCCCCAGCCAGTTCTATTTTATACCAGAGCGCGCCTCTATTGGCAGGATGAGCTTTGTTGTTCGTAATTTCAAACACAATGATATCTGTCGAATCCTTAAAGGATTGGTCAATTGCTAACGATAGACTGCCATTGCCTCCTGGCTCTTCATCTATCACAAACTGATAAATCCTATCCTGATTTATCGGTTCGCCAAGTTCCTTCAGAAGTTTGATGTGAGAGAGCATGAGCGCCACTTGTCCCTTCGCGTCGCATGCTCCGCGTCCATAAATCAAGTCGCCTTCTCTGCGATATTCGAGGAACGGTGCAACTGTATCAATATGCGAGTTGTAGATAATCTTATGTCCGCTTTCACTTTCGTTTTGCCCCTTCACAACAGCGACCAAGTTGTATCTGCCGTTATATGTTTCATTCACAGACAAGCCTTGTGGCTTCTCAGGTATTTTCGTATAATACGGTTGAGTGAAATATGGATGTGACTCGATAACTTCATTGATAGGAATTCGCTTAATTACAATGCTATCCTCAATATTCTTCAATTCTCTTTCGATTATCCCAAATGCCTTAATCTCATTTTCCCTTATTATGGAAATATCGCTTTTGGGAGTTGTATCACTAGCCAATAGTTCCATCAGCAATTCCGCATAATACTCTTTATATCTATCAGAGTAAGCTAACTCTGTGATTTTCTCAATTGGGAGAGACATTATTTTCACCTCATATTTGACGGGTCACTTGCATTTTGCTGCCGTTTCGCTTAACGGTTCTGGCACACATGAAGTTTATTTCGCCAAAATATTTATAGAATGAATCGGATTTTAGCAATTATAACATTAAAATCATTTCATTCCAAGTGAAAACTATGTATTTGGGAGGGCATGTTTCAAAAATATGGTTACACTTTTTAGCTACGCGGCTTTTGGCTAACGGATAAATAATCAGGGGCAAGGGGGCAAGAGGGCAAGGAGGCAAAGGACTATTAGCCCTCTTGCCGTCTTGCCATCTTGCCAGGTTGAATCGGTTAGCAAAAAAAAGGTAAAGTAATTTGGGGCGAATTTTGAAACATGCCTTTGGGAGAATGATTTTATTTAAAATTCACTATGGGGTTTGGACTTCTGGATATGCCACTGGCAACTGAAGTGAAGTCTTATTCGAACAATTCGGAGTGTGCTGAAGAACTCCAATGCGCTCAATACATCGACGCGCTTCCCTAAGTCAAGCTCTGGGTCCGTAACCTCGAACGGCGACCAGCACACGCCTTCTGGCGCCAAACTTCGACGGACAAGTTTTATCCCGATTTTGTCTGCTTGCTGAACGATGGCCGATACCTCGTCGTCGAGTATAAAGGCGAGCATTTATGGCCGAATGAAGACTCAAGGGAGAAACGGGACATCGGTGGCTTATGGGCAGCGCGGAGCAATCGGAAGTGCTGCTTTATCATGCCAAAGGGAAAGGATTTTGAGGTGATTCAAGCGAAGATTTATAAAGCACTCACCCTTGAATGATGCGTATGTTTACTCCAACCCTTTTCTCCGTTTTCGGTCACTCGGCAGCATAATCGCAAAAACGGTTGTAAACATTGGAACAAAAGCCAGGCCACTCATAGTAGCGACCATGTTAATATCGGCCAATGCGCCAAAGGGAATACTCAGCAACCCACCGATTCCCCATCCCAGGCCCATCATAAAGCTGGACCCCATACTGGCATTTCTGGGCAGCATTTCCTGCGCCATGACGATATTGATAGGTGTGGAACTACTGAGAATGAATCCTGCAAAAAATAGATAGATGAAGAATATTATACCGCTGCTATGCACAATCGCCAGCATAAATGGCGTGGCAGCGAAGAGTGAAAATATTAAAATAACTTTGCGGCTGATTCTATCAGAAAGATAACCACCGACAACACCGCCGATGGAGCCAGAGGCCAGATATACAAAAAGGACAAAACCGCCTGCGATGCCGGTAAATTCTGACTTTAAGACGCGCAGAAAATTGGTGAAAATTACGCTTGCGCCGGCCCGAAATACTACAATGGCAAGTAACAGTAACAGTACCTTCAAGTGTGGTCTGATGGCTTCTATCAATCCCAGTCGTTCATGCTGCGTGGTCGGATTCATGAATGGTTTTCCATAGAGTGTAAAAAATAGCACAATGGATGTGGCAACTCCAAAGATAAGCGCTAATGGCGAGCCTTTCATGCCGAAGACAGAAACGATGCTGGTTATGATTAACGGTCCTAAGGCAAAACCGACACTACCGCCGAATGTGAATATTGATACACCCAACCCTTTCCGCTCCTGAGAGAGCTTTCCCGCAGTAGCCGCGCCTTGAGGATGTAAAGATGCGACCCCAAATCCGCCGATGAGCAATAACACTGCCAGAGTCAAATAGTTCGGCGCTAAACCAATGAAGCTCATGAAAATCGCCGCGACAGCCGGAGCAACGGTCACAAAAATTCCCCGCCCAAATCTATCGGAAAGATAGCCAAACCCCGTCTGACTCATTGAGCTGGCAATGCTTTGCACGGATACCAACCCTCCTAACTGAATTTTGGAAATCCCAAGTTTGGTAACCAGAGGCAGCGACAGGGCGGCGAGAAAATTTCCGTAAGAATCTGTAACACCATGCGCGAGCGCTAATAAAGCAATCCGCATCCCGTTTGATTGATTATTCGAAGATTTCATTAAATTTCCTTAAAATGAAACGTGATGCGTGAAACGTGAAAAGTGAACTACATCATTACGTTTCACGTTTCACGCTAAATATATAATACTTTTCACATTTTTCATATACGCTAAATATAGTGTACTATGTCTTGGAAACAAACTCAACAATTATTTTTTTGTTGACAATAATTAAGACAATTGGTATCATAAAAAGCACAAAAAGATTGAATATTGATGATTGAAGATTGAAGATTAACAACAATCTTCAATCTTCCTTCTTCAATCTTCAATCTTCAATGGAGGTGAATACTTTGAAACATTTACATTTCCCATTGGTGATAATTTTACTTTTATGCATGACCATGTTGGCGCAGGCTATTGAATGGGACAATAGCAAATTCATGGCGTTGGATGAAATAAAACCGGGCATACAAGGAAAGATTAAAACGGTCTTTTCGGGTACCAAAGTTGAAGAATTCAACTTTGAGGTAATCAGTATTGAGAAGAATTTCGAGCCGCAATGGGACGTTATCTGGGCGCGCGGCTGGGGCGGCTTGTTTGACGAAACCGGCATTGCAGGCGGGATGAGTGGCAGTCCGGCTTATATAAATGGTCGTTTAATCGGCGCTATATCTCTTGGAGCCTATGACCAAAAAAAAGGCGACTTCTTTGGCATCACGCCGATTGAATCAATGCTCAATGTTGCCAGAAGAGGCATGAAGCCAAACCCCAATTATTATAGTAGCGGAGGTTTCATCGGATTTCAGAATTCAGAAGAAGAGGTAAGATGGCAAGAGGGCAATGGGGCAATGGAGCATTGGGGCACTGGAGCATTGGAGCAGTTGAGCTCCATTTCCCCAACGCCCCAACGCCCCAGCACCCCAAACTGGAGCATTGGAGCAATTTCGTATCCCTACGACTTAAATCATAGGGATACAAATTCGCAGACGATGCAACTGCAGATTCCCATCGCCTTTTCCGGTTTAAGTACGAGAGCGATTGATTACATAAAGCCTATTTTGGATAGATATGGGATGTATCCGGTTCAAGGAAGCGGCGGCGGTTCGGTTGCTGTAGATGTCCCCATCGAACCAGGGCAGGTGCTGGGGATGGAGTTTGCCCGCGGTGATTTTTCCATGTTTGGATATGGAACTATTACTTATGTCGAAGGCGACCAAATTTTAGGTTTTGGACATCCGATGTTCGGTGAAGGCAATGTGAATCTCCCGCTTTCTGTGGGATATCTTCAGTATGTTTTGCCGCTGAGGACCCGTTCAGTGAAGATGGCTTTACCCGTCAAACCAATCGGCACATTGGTTCAGGATAGACAAACAGGCATCGCCGGGATAATTGGTTCTCATCCCGGTTATATCCCCGTTGATTTACACGTGAAAACGGCGGATGGTATCTCGAAAGAATTGCACTATGAAGTCATACGGCATCGTGGCTTTTCCGCGGGAATAACAGTTATGGGGATATTGAGCCTTATTGACGCTGTTGATAAATCTTCCGGCGATTCTACAGCTAATGTCCACACGGTCATATCACTAAAAGGCCAACCTGATATCGTCAAGGACGATTTCTTCTCATCCAGCAGTGGCGCAGTGTCTGCGCCGGTGCAATCTTTGTACCCTTTATATTCCATCATAGGCAATCCTTTCGAAAAGGTTGAAGTGGAAAAAATTGCTGTAGACATTTCCATCGAAGATAAGCGGAACACTGCCCAAATCGAGGGTGTTCGCATTAATAAAAGCCACTACAAACCCGGCGACGAAATTCAGATGTTTATTTCTCTCAGACCATATTTAGAACCGCCGATAATCCAAAAAGCGACGGTTACCATTCCTGAAGACATGCCCGATGGCATGGCAGTACTTCTGGTATCCAGTGTCTCTGCCAATGAATCATGGCAACAAAACCGCGCCCCGTTAAATTTTCAACCGACGAATATTCAACAGTTGATTAAGTTGTTGCAAAGAGGGGAAAGCAGGAACAACATTATCATCGAGATATTTGTCCCAAAGATTGGTATGACTGTACAGGGCGAGGAAATGCCAGAGCTACCGCTGTCAATAATGTCAGTGATGAACCATACAACCCAAGCTGGAATGGACGGGTTCACGCGCGGTGCAACTTTACTGAGAGAAAAACTGCCGACAGAATATTTTATTTCAGGCGGCGCTACTTTACGCTTAATAATCGACCGAAACGCACCATAAAACGTAATGCGTAATGCGTAATACGTAATGCGTAATACGTAATACGTAATGCGTAATAGGTTTGAGTTTCATTTTAAATAATTACGTTTTACGTTTTACGTTTTACGAAAAAGGAGGAAGTTAATGACGATATTTCAACGTACTACAGCCAAGGGAGCCATAGGCTTCATGATATCAATTGCGATGTTCTTTGCGATAAGTGTATTCCCCGCTTTTGCTGTGAGCACTGCTATTTGGGAGCAGAAAACTAAGGAAGATTTTGAGGCCGGCAAGCCGAAAGATGTATCCATCTCCAGCAAAGGGGAAGTTAGTTTGTCTCTGAAGCTAAATGCTTATGTAGAAACTGAAGAGGCTTACATCTGGTGTCTTGCGGAAGACTCACAAGGTAATATTTACGCTGGCACGGGAAACGAGGGCAGGATATTTAAAATCGCTCCTGACGGAACTTCGTCCCTGTTTTTCGATTCACCTGAAGTGAATATCTACAGTCTCGCGGTTGATAGCAGCAATAATCTCTACGCGGGTACATCGCCGGATGGACTCGTTTATAAAATTTCGCCCGATGGTACAGCAAGCACGTTGTTGAGTGCCAAGGAAAAATATGTCTGGGCTCTGGTGTTCGACAACGCGGGAAATTTATACGCCGGCACTGGGACCAATGGGAAAATCTATAAGATTACACCTGACGGTCAAAACAGCGTTCTCTACGATTCAGAGACAACGCACATCATGAGTTTGCATTACAGTCCCCTCCTTGGAGGGGTAGGGGTGGGTAGCGACCAAAATGTATTATATGCAGGCAGCGAAGGCAACGGGATTATTTATAAAATCCCCCTACCCCCTTTAGGAAAGGGGGATAATAAAATCACGTTGGCTGGCCATGCCTCAGTTGTATATGACACCAACGAAAAGGAGATTCACGCGTTAACAATGGATCCGCATGGTAACCTGTATGCCGCCGCTACTTCAGGTAAAATGCCAGGGGAGGAACAACGAAGAGAACTACCACCTCCACCAGGCCCTGGCGGCGAAGCCCCTAAGGAGAAAGAGTCCAGTATCTATAAAGTGACTCCTGATGGAGTAGTCTCCAAACTCTGGACAGCGAGTGAACCTTTGATTTTATCTATGGTCGTAGATGCGGTGGCTGAAGTCGCCAGACTTCAGGTAGAGGGAAGTGGCGGACACTTCCCCTACCTCATTGTGGGCACCGGGGATGAAGGGAAGATTTACACCGTAAACGCAGACGGTGACTCCGCTTCCATCGCCAAAGGTGAAGAAGCTCAAGTGCTGGCAATTCATAAAACTAAAACGGGGGGGATGTTGGTTGCCACCGGGAACAATGGTAAAATCTACCGCTTATCCACTGACCATGCACCAGAAGGCACGTTAGAATCCAAAGTGTATGATGCAAAAATCATCTCCAAATGGGGAAACATCGAATGGGAACAGGTTATCCCGGAGGGCACAGCAATTAGCTTCGCGACGCGAACGGGCAACAACTCGAAGCCTGATAACACCTGGAGTGAATGGTCAGAGGAATATACCGCCGCCGATGGACAGAAAGTTACCCATTCGCCTGCTCGTTTTATCCAATATCGGGCGAAGTTGACCACAACAAATCCGCTTGCTGCGCCCATGTTCAAGCGCGTTGCCATTGCTTACGCGCAGACTAACATCGCGCCGAAGATTACATCCATTGAAACAGATTCGCAAAAAGGTGATGAAGAGGGCGGCGAACGCCCACCCGGCGGCCAACCAAGACAGGCGGCAAAACCACCCGCTGGCCAAGCTCCCGTCCCCAGTCCGAAACGCACCGTCAAATGGCAGGTGACCGATGCAAATGAAGACGCGATGGAATACGCCGTCTACTACAAAGGCGTCGATGAACAAACATGGAAGTTATTGAAAGATGAACTGAAAACTAACTCGTATTCCTGGGATTCTACGTCTATGCCTGATGGAAGGTATCAGATAAAAATTGTCGCTACCGACAAGCTCAGCAACCCGGTAAATTTAGCTAAGACAACGGAAAAAATTAGCGACCAATTTGAGATAGATAACACGCAACCAACCATTAGTGAGATTACCGTTACTTCCGCGGCAAATGGCGCATTTCAGGTCAAATGCGCCGCCGAGGATAAGATAAATCATATCAAAGAAGCGGTATTTTCAATAGATGGCCAGGATTGGCAAATGGTATTTCCTGTCGATGGAATCTTCGATTCCAGGACAGAAGCATTTGACTTTACTACCCCGTCGGATTTGAAGGTTGGTGAACATACGGTTGTCGTAAAGATTGTGGATACTGCTGGTAATGTTAGTTCAGGCAAGCAGATATTTACGAAATGAGGAATGAAACGTGAAACGTGAAGCGTGAAGAGCTTTCACGTTTCACGCATCACGCATCACTTCTGAATCAAACTAATCATCTCTTCAACCAACACATCTCCCACATCGACTGCAAAGGGAAAATTATCGCAGATAAGGGGCACTCGCGCTGCGGCATAGCCTTGGCGTTCAAAATCGCCTCTATCAGGGATGTAGCCGACAAAATCGTTGGCATACCCGACATTGAATGTCTTCATATTCGAACGCGGTTTAATTTTCAGCGCGAACTCCGTGAATAACTCAGATGGGTTGCACGCTAACACGATGTCTCCGAGTTTGATAACTTGAATTTCGGTAGTTAGCTTCGTTTCCGGTTCATCGGAAAGTTTTTTCAAAATGCTCTCCGCCCAGTTTGTGAGAAATCTCGCCTCAATTAACTCTCCACCCTGGACCTTTGCGCTTTCCAGCTTAGCTTTGTTCACCTCTAAGGTTCGGCGGACTTCGGATATATCCGGCGGGATTAAAGGCAAACCTATATCTTTTGAAACGGCGCTCAAAGTTACATTTTCTACCTCATCCGAAGTCACAAGCGTTTTCAAAACCTCTCCCGCTAACAGTGTGCCTGTCGGCTCCGTACCGCCTCTCATTCGTGGATTGACATCGCCGCATGAACCTTGTAAAAACAGCATTTTTGACCCAGGAAAGACGGATTCGATGATATTCGCGGTCACACCGCAAAAATCAGGTGAGATTTTTGTATTTCCCCCTCCTAACGTGACCGCGTGGCATGAGAAATTTGTTAGCACCGCAAGTGGTTGGCCATTTTCTTGATAAAACGAAACGACTCCAACTTCTGGGTCGATGGCACCACCCTGCACCACCCTGTTATGGCTCATATTCTCCAGATGTCCGCTTCCAACCCGCATAGTGACCGGTGCCAAGGCGCTATTTGCCATCATCACCGCGCTGGCCATCAAGCGAAGCAACATCTCAACATAAGGTTGGTCAACTTCACCGCAGCCTCGCAAGAATATCGTCGCCGGGCCTGAATGAGTGTGAGAACATGCTAATAGAACATTACCTGGTGGAATGCCTGTATTGGCTTCCACTAATGCTCGCGTTCTTGAAGTAATATCCCTATCGACTCCAATAATGTCATTGGCTACGATAGCAACACGTGTATCGCCATCATCCAGCACCAACGCCTTGCTATACAAATCCGTCATAACGCCATCACAACGCCTGTTCAAGTAATATCCATATCCAGACATTTCCACCCCCAGAGGGGGTGTGATGGTTGTAACTCCCAAACCGGCTTGTAATTTACTCATAGTTGCTCCTCCGTTGGTGTATTATAGACTTCCGAAGTCTCAGTATAAACTTCCGAAGTCTCGAAGACTTCGGAAGTCTGGACCTCAGAAGAAGATAACAGCTTTCGTATATTAACGCAAGATTTTTATTATAGCCGCTGAGTATCAGACAGCGCTGATTAGTATTTCCCTCTTGCCCCTTAGCCATTGACAGATGAATTAATTTTTGGTATAATTAAACCGTTATGGAAAAAATAGCTATCAAAAAAATACGCAACGGTAATATTTCTGAAGCAATCGAATCAGCGATTGAGTTAATCGGCGGCCTTGAAAGATTTATCTCTCAAGGCGATAAGGTGCTTATCAAGCCTAATCTAACAACAGATAAAAGCCATGAATTCGGAGTCACGACTAATCCCAACGTAGTTGAGGCTATAGTGTATTTAGCCCGGAGAGCGGGGGCAAAAGATATTGTTATCGGCGAAGGGACAATGGTTGGTTTGAATACTGCAGATGTTTTTGAGGCTTTGGGCTATTGCGATTTGGCGAAACGAATCGGCGTTAGCCTTGTTGACCTGAACACAGACGAAATGAAAGTTGTCAAAATTCCTAATCCCAGGGTCATAGATTCCATTCACGTTCCTAAAACATATCTTCAAAGCGATGTCGTCGTCAATGTCCCTCTCCTGAAAACTCACATCTGCGCTGTCGCCACGCTCAGTTTGAAAAATATGAAAGGCGTTATTCCTCAATCTGACAAACGGCGATTGCATGCGCTTGGCGTGAACGATGGCATTGTAGATATCAATAAGGTTTTAAAACAACATCTCATTATTGTTGATGGAGTAAGAGGACAGGAGGGCCTTGGCCCGATTAGCGGAACGCCTGTCGATATGAATTTAATAATTGCCGGCACAAACCCTGTATCTGTCGATGCCGTGTGCGCCAAAATTATGGACATAAATCCTCGTAACGTATTGCATATTCGCGGCGCAGCGGAAGCAGGATTGGGCACGCTCGACCTGCGTCGGATGCGAATATGCGGCGAAAAAATCGCCGATGTAAAACGGAAATTTATTAAACCGCCGAGACAATTGCGCGGAGTGTTTGACGGAATTGAGCCGTATGTCGATGGCTCCGCTTGTAGCGGTTGCGTAGGCGCAATCGGCGTTGCCCTTGCGAGAATGAGGGATGCCGGCGAACTGCGAATGATTGCGGAAAAGTTTGGAAAAATCTCCCTCGTCGCAGGACACAATACCCCGACATCAGTGGATAGAAAAAATTTCTGCGTTACCATCGGAAACTGCCAGGCGAAACAGAAAGGACAGTTGCACATCCCCGATTGTCCGCCATCGGGGTTTTCTATTCGGGATAGGATACGAAATTTGCTGGGGTTGGAGAGTTTGTATTAGAGCGTATCTGGAAAGTTAATGTCTTTAACCCTATAAGGTTTAAACCATCCCCGATTTGCGAATAAAAATTATAATAGAGGAGAATTTCTATCATGGAAAAGCGGGAAATTTATCTTAAACAAAAGGAAAAAAACCTTGCTTTCTACGAAAGAGACAAGAACGAAATCATTGGGAAGTATAAAGGTCAATATGTAGCTATAGCGCATGGGAAACTTCTTGCTTGCACAGGAACTTATCAGGAGGCTTTAGAGAAAGTAAAAAATTCTGCTCCTGAAGCTTTGCATTTTCTTATCTTTCCAGCGGAAAAAGGACCGTTCAGAGGAATAATAAAGGTGATTTAGATGAAGAGATGTACCTTGATAGCCGTTCAAGGAGAATATAGAGTATGGATAGATATTGGTGGAGTAAGAAAAGAGTTCCTTATTGATACCGGATTTACCAATCCGGAGTGCATGGTAGGCTTGAATGTAGGTAGTTCTACTTATCGACAGTTGCTTGCCAAAGGAGCTATCACAGAACAGTATAGTGGTGAGACTACCCAGGCTGATGGCAGTTTAGGCATCGCCACCATTGGGAAGGTGGAAACTCAACTTTTTTATGTGGGAAAGCCTTTTGGCAAAAAAGTTATCACTTATGTTGCAGATGGGGGAGAATACGCAGAGGATTTAGTAGGTGTTTGCTTCTTTCACCAATTGGAAGGAGGAAGAATTATTTGGGATTTCACCCGTCAAACAATGTCCATAGAAGTGTCATAAAAACTAAATCTAAAATCAAACTGGAATCAGACAAGGAAATGAGGTATCAACCATGACTAATTTATTTCCCAATCCAAAAGTGCTTAGCAATATGCACGAATTTTTTGCGTCGGGTTACTTTGAAGAACCTGATGCCTCACCGATGTTGCGTTGGTCGCGAGCCGTGCGGCGGCGTTTTGAAAATAGAAAGATGACGCCATACAAAGGCGAACTTCTGTATCCCTGTGGACCAACGTATATTGGGGGCGAGGACCGTATTGTTGGACCAAGCTATTCCTTTACTTATGGGTACAACGAAGGCGCGCTGATGGGGATGCTTGCCACCTCACCCCCGGCCCCTCTCCACAAGTCTGTGGAGAGGGGAGAAGAGGAGGAACGTGAGACGCTGTTAGCGTTGCAGATGTCCATGCGTGATTTAGGCGCAAAACTCAATGTCATGAGGACGCCGCACACTGTCGGCGGTCGAGGGTATACTCACAGCGTTCCCAACTATGGCCGCGTCGTGCGCGAGGGGTTATCTGAATACGCCCACCGCATCGCCCAAAATTTGGCTCTGGCGCAACAACACAATGACGTTGAGCGGATAGAATTCTATGTTGGGCTTCAAGATGTTCTGGCGGGAATTGAGCACTGGCATCAGCGCATACTGGAATTTCTGCGCGATGTTCCGACCGAAAACCCCGTAGCAGAAAAAAGACGCAAGCGTCTTGTCGCCGCTTATGAGCAGGTGCCCTGGAAACCCGCGCGCGATTTCTTTGAAGCTCTGGTCGCCTACAATTTCACCTATTATCTTGATGATTGTGATAACCCCGGTCGCGTTGACTTAGAACTTTTTCCCTACTACGAACGCGATTTGGCGGCGGGGCGAATCACCCACGACGAGGCGGTGGATTTAATTCGTTGTCTCTGGGAAAACACCGATGCCAACAGTGGTTGGAGCGCGGGAATTGGCGGTACAACTCCGACTGGCGAACCGGCTTACAGTGATTTGACCGTCGTTTGTTTGGAGGCCGCCCAAAAGATTCGTCGCCCCAATCTGCAGCTACACGTCCGGCGTGACATGCCGCAAGAAGTGTGGGACGCGGCGCTGGATACTATTGCGACCGGGTGCGGTTTGCCGGCTCTCTACAACGAAGAGGAGTATCTCCGTTCCTTGCGCGATGCGCATCTAAGTATCCGCGAAGAGGACTTAGGATGGCATAACGGCGGTGGTTGCACCGAGACAATGATTCACGGACGCTCAAATGTCGGCTCATTAGATGCAGGCATTAACCTGCCGATGATTCTCGTTCAGACGTTCCATGAGCATTTGGCTACTGCCCACAGCTTTGATGAACTGGTTGTTGCCTACAAGGAAGATGTCGCCAAAGTGGTAAGTGATATTGCCGATGATGTTAGCGCTGACCAGGAAATTAAAGCCAGAGTGCGCCCACAGCCGATGCGTAGCTTGCTAATCGACGATTGCATTGACAACGGGCGTGAATATAATGCGGGGGGCGCGCGCTACAATTGGAGCGTGATTAATGTGGCAGGATTGGCAAATACCATCGACTCGCTTGCGGCAGTGCGTGAAGTAGTCTTTGAAAAGAAGGAGAAAACCGGCGCGGAACTGTTAAAAATCTTGCTGAACAATTACGAAGGTGAAGAAGCCTTCCGGCGGCACCTGTCGCAGTGCCCGCGATTCGGCAACGATGATGCGCGCGCCGATGACATTGCCAAGGATATCTCTGACTTTGTCTTCCGAGAATTCCTTCGCTATGCTCCCTGGCGCGGCGGCAAATTTCTCGCTTCGTGCCTGATGTTTGTCACGTATGCAGGGGCTGGAGAACCAGTTAGAGCCACGCCCGACGGACGTTTTGCCGGCGAACCGTTAGCCGATTCCGCTGGTCCATACCAGGGACGAGATAAAAACGGTCCCACAGCGATGCTCAAGAGCGTTGCGGCAATTCCACACTACTTAGCGCCTGGAACGCTCGTGGTCAATGCTCGATTCACGAAGGATTTCTTCACAACGGATGATGGACGTGCGAAAATGCAGGAACTTATTCAAACATACTTTGACCTGGGTGGGATGCAACTTCAGATAAACGTGATTGACCAAGAGATTTTAAAAGATGCTATTGCTCATCCCGAAAAATATGAGGATTTAATTATCCGAATTGGCGGTTACTCGGAATATTTCAATCGTTTGTCGCCGGTGTTGAAACAGACGGTGCTTGAACGCACGGAACATGGACTGTAAAAAGTATACAAAGTTTGTTGGACAACATGGAGTAAAACTTAATACGTAAAACAAAAGAAACACTGAGGAAAAAAGTAATGCGTAATTTTGTTTACGTTTTACGTTTTACGAATACTAAGTGGAATTAATTTCCAAAACTTGACAAGATTTCGGGAAAACTACTTAATGACTCCCCCCAACTTTTTCTTTTCCTAAAAGAGAAAGTTTGATTAAAAAGAAAGGAAGAGAAATTTATTCCGATAATATTTTTACAAACTCTGCTGGCGAGATAATCTTTATTCCCTCATAATTCCCGAGGTTTTTTAAATGGGAATCACCAGAGATAATATAATCTGCTTTACTTTCTACGGCTGCAATTATGTATTTATCATCCGCTGGGTCAGTTTTAGGTAGTTTTGAAAAATAAAGTTGCGTTTTTCGGGATGTTTTCTTTAACCGCAGAGTTCGCTGAGAAGACGCAGAGTACACAGAGAAAAAGGAATTTCTCTGCGTTCTCCGCGCCTTCTCTGTGT
>Ga0194113_10002176_pt1 | contig 26922 bp, 20 predicted proteins | sample TA2MahC200mmetaG_FD_146193 | JGI IMG/M metagenome (GOLD analysis project Ga0194113, IMG submission 146193) | Freshwater microbial communities from Lake Tanganyika, Tanzania - TA2015017 Mahale Deep Cast 200m | ecosystem: Environmental > Aquatic > Freshwater > Lake | place: Tanzania: Lake... | reverse complement strand
TCCAATCGATTTCGAAGGCCTGGCGCCCTTTTATCTTGCCGAGCTCTTCCGAAGAATAATTCACCAGCCCCAGGGCCACCTCATTGCCGACGGGATCTTTTACGCGCACCGCCGCGCCGTGTTCGAAATGACCTTCCACCTCGATCACTCCAACAGGGAGCAGGCTGACGCCTCCCCGCGCCAGCGCCCTCGCCGCGCCTTCGTCCACGCGAACCGCGCCCTCGGGAACCAGGTTATAACGCATCCAGTGCTTTCGCGCTGATATGAGTTCTTTCGCCGGCAGGATAAGGGTGCCGCACAGCTCTCCTTCCATGACGCGGGGGATGATGTGGGGGATCTTGCCACGCGCGATGATCATGGGAATCCCGAACCTGCCCGCCTTGGTGGCGGCCTCCAGTTTGGACGCCATGCCGCCTCGGCCTACTCGGGACGTGGAACCGTCGGCCAGCTTCATGATATCGGGTGTCAATTCTTCGACCAGAGGGATGAGGCACGCGTCCGGGTTTGTTTGCGGGTCGCAGTCCATAAAGCCTTCCTGGTCGGTAAGGGTCAGCAGCAGATCCACTTCCGCAAGAGTGGCCACCAGAGCTGACAAATTGTCGTTGTCCCCCAGCTTGATCTCTTCCACCATCACCGTGTCGTTCTCGTTGATGATCGGTGTGACGTTCCACCCAAGAAGGGTCATCAAGGTGTTGCGCGCGTTCAGGTACCGGTTTCGGTGTATCAGGTCGTCCCTGGTAAGGAGCATCTGTCCAACCCGGTATCCGTGCTTTCCGAACGCCTCTTCGTAGGCCGCCATCAGTCGTGTCTGCCCGACGCTTGCCGCGGCCTGCTTCTGGGGGATGGTTCTGGCGCCTTCCTTGAGATCCAGTCGTCGGACTCCAGCGGCAATCGCGCCCGAGGATACGATAATGAACTCCTTGCCGAGTCTTTTGTATCGGCAGACATCGTCCACAATTCCCTCTATGGCGGTCTCATCCAGCCCCGATTCGGACGTGACGACACTCGATCCGAGTTTCAGGACCACTCGTTTCACTTTCGAGACGGTCTGTTTGCGAACGGTCTCCGGATTCATCTCCGCTCTTGCGCCTGTTGCAGCATTTGGGTCGTGTGGATCAGGAGTTCTTTTACTCCCGCGCCGGTGATTGCCGAGATCGTATGGACGGGAATCCCCTTTTTTTGCAACTGCCGTTGAAGCTTGCGCGCTGGTTGGATGTTTTCCGACACATCCATTTTGGTGATCACCGCGATCATTGGTTTGTCTAGCAGACCCGCGCCGTACGAATCAAGCTCCGCCATAACCACGGAGAAACGTGCTTCCGGTGATTCGTCGTAACGCGGGGAAGGATCGATGAGGTGGAGCAGAACCTTGGTCCGTTCCACGTGTCTGAGGAAACGGTCACCCATTCCCGCGCCCTTATGCGCGTCTTGGATGAGCCCTGGGATGTCTGCCATGACGAATTCCGTCTCGTCGTCCAGTCGAACCACACCGAGCGCAGGCGCTTTTGTGGTGAAGGGGTAATCGGCTATCTTCGGTCTGGCCCTGCTGACCTGCGATATAAGAGTGGACTTGCCGCTATTGGGCATGCCCACCAGGCCCACATCCGCGATGATTTTCAATTGGAGCCGTATCCGTCGCTCCTGCCCCGGTTGTCCTTCCTCGGCCCGACGAGGCGCTCGGTTTCTGGGCGTTGCGAACCGGGCATTTCCGCGGCCTCCTTTGCCGCCGCACGCGACCACCACATCCTTCCCCGGAAGGTCCAGGTCGGCCAGCAGCTCACCGGTCTCTTCGTCAAAGACCAAGGCGCCGGGAGGCACTCTGATCACCAGATCCTCGCCCGCGCGGCCCTGACGGTTGTTCCCCTGCCCGTGGCCGCCTCTGCGCGCGCGGTAAAGCTGTTGGCACTGGCAGTCCAGGAGCGTATCAAGCGACGGGTCCGCGCGGAGGATCACATCACCGCCCTTTCCGCCGTCTCCTCCGTCAGGACCGCCCTTGGGGACGAAAGCTTCGCGCCGGAAGCTCAGGCAGCCCTTACCCCCTGCGCCTGCGACTACCTGGATACGTGCTTGATCGACGAACTTCAAGATAATGTCGGGAAATTCGATAGCGGTGTTTCAGATTGAAGGGAGGCCCTATTGCGCCGGCTCCACGGTAACCTGTTTCTTGTTGCGGCCTTTCTTGTCGAACTTGACCACGCCGTCCACCTTGGCGAAAAGCGTGTAGTCGCGTCCCATGCCCACGTTTTCGCCTGGATGGATGCTGGAGCCTCTCTGGCGCACGATGATGTTGCCCGCGCGAACCACCTGACCTGCGAAACGCTTGACACCCAGCCGTTGACCTGCGCTGTCACGACCGTTCCTGGAGCTTCCGCCCGCTTTCTTATGAGCCATGAGCCATGCTCTCCTTGTTTGCAAATCAATTCGTAGTTTACCGCTCTACCGGGACCCTCACCTGTCCTATACTACTCCGTCCCCTGGCCGATGGACTGGATGCGCAGGAGCGTGTACCATTGACGATGCCCCTGTTTCTTATCGAACGCTTTGCGGCGCTTCTTCTTGAAGACGATTACCTTGCGATCCCGTGCTTGACGGAGCACACTCGCCTTGACCTGCGCGCCCTCCAGGGTGGGAGTGCCCAGGCGGATACCGTCGGAATCTCCGATGGCGAGCACCTGATCCAGGACGACTTCTTCGCCCCGTTGAGCGGAAATGCGTTCGACTTTGAGCTGGTCTCCGGGCGCCACTCTATATTGTTTTCCGCCTGTTCGGACGATGGCGTACATACGAGTCCTCCTCAAAAGGTAAAAAAATATTAAAGCATTGGAACTGGACTGTGTCAAGACCCAAGAACCGCGGAGCGCTATCGTTTCAGTCATCCATGCATGAGACAAAACCGCATCGCATCCGGGTTTCCGATCCCGTTGCCCCAGCCGACGAACGAGGAGCATTTTGCACGAAACCGTTCTTCTCTTGACAGGGAAGAAGCACTGATTTATCTTGGTTCTCAAGAGATAATCATTCTCTCAAGAGAAACAACTTCGCTAAGCGGACGGTCCTCATGGCTCTCCATGACTCAAGAAGAAGTGAAAAGCGTTTTCAACAGATGCTTGACAAGCTCAGGAGCCTTGATTTCCGTATCACCCCCCAGCGCTTGGCCGTGCTTCGGATTCTTTCCGCCAGTGAGGATCATCCTACCGCTGAACAAATCTTCGAAAAGGTCAAGACCGAGTTCCCGACCACAAGCTTGGCCACCATCTACAAGACTATCGCCCTGCTCAAGAGCCTCAACGAAGTTCTCGAGCTGGGCTTTCCCGATGGGAGTAACAGATACGACGGGAACAAGCCGTTCCCCCACCCTCATGTGGTCTGTGTCAGGTGCCGGAAGATCATGGACCCTGAACTAATAAGTCTCGATGAGCTTAAGGACGAGATAAGCAAGAAGACAGGATTCAGAATTCAACATCACCGTTTGGACTTCTTTGGTTTGTGTCGGGAATGTCAAGAGGATGCGTAACGCGGATTTTTTTTGACCAGAAAGAGAAAAAAGTTCCTGAAAGATAACGACTCTCGACAAACCTAGTGGTCGTTGGCAACTCAAGGTAAGAGCTATAACCTTCTCACTCCCGGATAAAGAGGACATGACATGGAAGAAAAATCAGAGCGCCTTACCACGGTGGTTTGATGTCCCATTTTGGACAATCAGATCAGTGCTGATTGCAAGACCGCGAACTCGGAAATATTTGGTCACAAAGCCATAAGGCACGTGTGAGACCGTAGGTCTATCCAGGTCATCAACGCATGTAGAGGACAGGCCGGCACGATGTACAAAGAGCGCTTTGAGAATATCTTTAGACTGGCGAAAAAGCTCACGTCATCTTTGGATATAGGCGATGTGCTTGAGATCATACGAGATGAAGCGAAAAACAGCATTCCTCAGCTTCGTGAGGCCTGCCTGCTCGTTGTCGACCCGCAGGCCGAGCATTACACCAGACCCCTCCATTGTGCAGTCGAAAAAAAGCGAATCAATTGTCAGCTCTGCAAAAGAGGAAGGCTAACCGTTGCCGGCGCACTCGATAAGGGGGCTTCCACAATGTGCTATCTTCCCGGGGGCTCGACGGCTGTGGTAGTACCCCAAGGCCTCTCAGAAATTGTCGTCCCTATTTACCTTGAGGGCAAGCCCCTCGCTGTCTTGGATGCTATTTCAAAACCGGAATCCACGCTTGGTAAGAAAGACCTTATCGTCCTGCAGGACCTCGCCGAACTTGCTTCCAACGTCATCAAGAATGCGAAAGGTCATTGGAAAATAGCCCAAGCCAAGATGACGGTAGACAGCATGCTTAAACATCTTCGCCCATTCGTTCCGGCGACGGTCCAACGGATCGTGGAAAGAAATCCAGGCGCTCCAGAATTTGAGAAGAGGGACATTGAGGTCACGGTCTTGTTTCTGGATATTGCGGGGTACACACGAATAAGCGAAACCCAAACACGGGGGAAGGTCAATTTCATCATCGAGAAGTATTTCTCTGCCTTCCTGGACATCTTGTACTCCCGAGGTGGAGACATAAACGAGACCGCGGGGGATGGGCTCATGGTCATTTTCCAAGGAGACGTAGAGACGTCCTCAATAGGTGCAGCCCGGGGAGCCCTCGAGATCCGAAAGAAGACAGACGAGATCAATGAAGAGCTCAAGTCAAGGTTTCCCAAGGTCGAGATCAATATGGGCATCAATTCCGGCGTTGCGTCGGTGGGGATGACCAAATTCGAGGGAAGCACAGGGACCCGTATGACATTTACCGCCACCGGCCCCGTGACCAATCTCGCGGCCAGGATTGCCGCCGCCGCTCAAAATGGCGACATTCTCATAGGTCCGGAAACAGCCAAGCATGTTAAGGAGAGGATTCAATTATTTGAGCGCGGCTTGATGGAGTTCAAAAACGTGAGTGAACCGATTGAGATTTTCAGCTTGGTCAGGAGTGAAGAGCTGGAGATGAAAGGACAATGCTGAAGAATCGCCGAATACCGGCCTATTAGCCCATTTTCGCTTGTCAGGCATCTCTTAGTTGGCCTCCTCCACGGAGAAAGGGTTGATATACTCCACGAGTTACCATCAATCCGGTTGGGTGCTACAGCAACCGCTGGATTCTGCGCTCGAAAGTAATGGCAGAGGGCAACTACGGGCAGTCCGAGTTCTCGTGTTAGCCCAGAAACTGATCGTCGAGAATGAAAGGAGCTATAGAGATGAGAATACAGGCCACTGCTCTCGTGATAGGATTTGCCATTGCGGTTATCTTGAGTGGCGTCGTGGCAGCGTCTTTCATCGGGACCCCTCTATGGGGCCCAAGTCAGGCCATCGCATCACAAGACAAAGGTCAGCCTGTCGATCCCGCTCTCCTCGCTGCCGGGAAGAATCTTTTTGCAGCCAATTGTGCTGGCTGCCACCATGCTGACAAGGCGGGGGACAAAGGTGGACCAAGTTTAATGGGACTGTCCGAGACCAAGAAACTCCCTGCCAGTGGCCGTGCCGCAACGGCTGAGAATATCAAAACTCAGTTGAAGTCCCCGATCAAACGAATGCCGAAATTTGATAAGCTGACAGATCAAGAAATCAGAGCGCTGGTGGCGTATCTCTCTAGTCTCTCAACCAAAGGAGGAAACGTTATGAATGAAGATAGCAAGCGCCCGATAATGGGATCCACAGTCCGCAAAGGCACGTCAAACCGCGACTGGTGGCCGAACCAGTTGAATCTCAAGATTCTTCATCAGCACTCTCATAAGAGCAATCCGATGGGCGAGGGGTTTAACTACGCTGAGGAATTCAAGAAACTCGACCTGGAGGCCGTGAAGAAAGACCTCTATGCGCTGATGACCGGCTCCCAGGAATGGTGGCCTGCGGATTACGGTCATTACGGCGGGCTCTTCATCCGGATGGCGTGGCACAGCGCAGGCACTTACCGTCAAGGTGACGGCCGTGGCGGCGCGGGGACCGGCGCCCAGCGCTTAGCGCCCCTGAACAGTTGGCCGGACAACGTGAACCTCGACAAGGCCCGGCGGCTGCTCTGGCCGATCAAGCAGAAATATGGCAAGAAAATCTCCTGGGCCGACCTCATGATTCTGGCTGGCAACTGCGCCATCGAGTCGATGGGGTTAAAGACCTTCGGCTTTGGCGGCGGCCGCGAGGATGTCTGGGAGCCGGAAGAGGACATCTACTGGGGCAGTGAGGACACCTGGCTCGGCGACCAGCGCTACTCGGGTGACCGCAAGCTCGAGAACCCGCTTGCTGCTGTGCAGATGGGCCTTATCTATGTGAACCCGGAAGGGCCGAACGGTAATCCGGACCCGGTAGCGTCGGGCCGCGACGTCCGAGAGACTTTCGCGCGCATGGGCATGAACGATGCTGAGACTGTCGCGCTGGTCGCGGGTGGCCACACCTTTGGGAAATGCCACGGCGCCGCCCCTGCGTCCCATGTGGGGCCTGAGCCCGAAGCCGCCCCCATCGAAGAGCAGGGCCTCGGCTGGAAGAGCAACTTTCGCAGCGGCAAAGGCGGGGACACAATCAGTAGCGGCATCGAGGGCGCCTGGAAGCCGAACCCGACCAAATGGGACATGGGCTATTTGAAGGTGCTGTTCAAATACGAGTGGGAACTGGTCAAGAGCCCGGCCGGCGCGCATCAGTGGCTGGCCAAGGACGTGGCCGAAGAGGACATGGTCGTGGATGCGCACGACCCGTCCAAGAAGCATCGGCCGATGATGACCACGGCGGACCTCTCCCTACGCTTCGACCCGATCTACGAGCCGATAGCGCGGCGCTACCTGCAGAACCCCGAAGAATTCGCAAACGCGTTCGCCCGGGCGTGGTTCAAGCTGACCCACCGCGACATGGGCCCCCGCTCGCGCTACCTCGGTCCGGAGGTCCCGTCCGAGGAACTGATCTGGCAAGACCCCGTGCCCGCAGTCGATCATAAGCTGATAGACGCGCAGGACATCGCGGCCCTCAAGGCCAAGATCCTCGCCTCGGGACTGTCTGTCTCCCAACTCGTCTCCACCGCATGGGCATCGGCGTCCACGTTCCGTGGCTCCGACAAGCGCGGAGGCGCCAACGGGGCGCGCATCCGTCTCGCCCCGCAAAAGGATTGGGTAGTCAACCAGCCGGCCCAACTGAAGACTGTGCTACAGACGCTTGAGGGAATCCGAAAGGAGTTCAACAGCGCTCAGTCCGGCGGGAAAAAGGTGTCACTCGCCGACCTGATCGTCCTGGGTGGATGCGCAGGCGTCGAGCAAGCGGCGAAGAATGCCGGTCACGATGTGACCGTTCCCTTCACACCCGGACGCACGGATGCCTCACAGGAGCAAACCGACGTGAAGTCATTCGACGTACTCGAACCGGCTGCAGACGGATTCCGCAACTACCTCAAAACCAAATACGCCGTATCGGCGGAGGAACTGCTGGTTGATCGCGCCCAACTGCTGACGCTGACCGCTCCTGAGATGACGGTTCTCCTTGGCGGTATGCGCGTCTTGAATGCCAACTTCGGACAATCCCAGCACGGCGTTTTCACTAAGCGGCCGGACAAGCTCACCAATGACTTCTTCGTGAATCTGCTCGACATGAGAACGACGTGGAAGGCAACCTCGGAAGACGAGAACGTGTTCGAGGGTCGTGATCGCTCAACGGGCGAACTCAAGTGGACAGGCGCCCGTGTCGATCTTATCTTCGGTTCGAACTCCCAACTCCGGGCCTTGGCGGAAGTTTACGCATGTAAGGACTCCCAGGAGAAGTTCCTGCACGACTTTGTAGCGGCGTGGAGCAAGGTAATGAACCTTGACCGCTTCGACCTCGCCCGACCGTAGCATAAACGTCTTGGAGGGCTTCTGAAGCGTATTCTAAATTGCAAATCGGATTATCAGGAAGCGATAGCCGCCACGAATTGACCGATTTCTTGAACGCTCACGGAGGCTATTGGCAACATATGAGGGCGGCGTTTCAATACAATCTGAAACCCCGCCCTTTCTTTAGGCTCTTACCGTCTGCCGGTCACAGAATCGGAGCCAAAAACATAATCGCGTCAGTTCTCGGCCATGAAGCCCATCGTTTGGAGAAAAATAAACGGCGCCCTATATGCTTTGCCGGCGGCCTCCGTTGACGACTAATCTTTTTGGCCGAGTTGACGCGCGGGAACGCTCGGGTATAGTCTCCTTGCATTCAAGATGCTGTGTTGCGCGCATCAAATACGCTTCAAGTCGGGTACCCACGTGGTGACCGAAATCGCCTTCCCTTTTGGAAAAAACTGGCGGGAGTTCCTGCGGCATTTTGACGAGGAGCGTCGCCGCGTCGCCGCGGAGTCACTCATCGAATTCTTGCCGCTTCAAGATATGCGAGGAAAGACGTTCCTGGACGTGGGCTGCGGCAGCGGTCTCTTTTCGTATGCTGCGCACACCTTGGGCGCGGAGCGAATCGTCAGTTTCGATGCGGACCCTGACAGTGTCGCGTGCTGCAAGGTGCTCCGTGCGCGATCTGGGAACCCCGAGTCGTGGGAGGTGACTCAGGGCTCTATTCTTGACCGCGAGTTCACCTCAAGGCTGGGTCTGTTCGATCTGGTCTACGCGTGGGGTGTCCTGCACCACACGGGAAGGATGTGGGACTCAATCCGGATTTCCGCGGATCTTGTCTCTCCTGAAGGGTATTACTACATCGCCCTGTACAATAAGATCTTGAGTCGAGACGGACGGGCCGCCTGGATTCACGATTTCTGGATTAAGGTGAAACGATTGTACAATGAGCATCCCGGTTTGGGCTCATACGTCTTGGAGCCCGCGGCCATGGCTGCTTATCTCGGGCTCGTGCTGCTCAGAGGCGAAAATCCCGTCACCCATGTCCGCAATTACAAGTCGCAGCGCGGCATGAGCTGGCGAACCGACGCAACGGACTGGCTGGGTGGATATCCCTATGAGTTTGCGACCGTGGAGGAGGTATTCTCCTTCGTGAGGGAGGCTCGGTCCGACTTCAACCTGGTAAACCTCAAAGTGACCAGCGGCAGGGGACTCAATTGGTATCTGTTTCACCGCGCGAATCCGAACTCCCCATAGTGCGAGCCCTTCTACTTTGGCTTCCAATGACCGTACCATTTCAAGCGATCATAGGTCTTGTAACCGAGCCGCAAATATATCGGGGCGCCATAGGGGCTGGCCTGCAAGCTGACCGTTGAAGCCCCATGCTGAAAGCCCGCATTCGTGGCAAGCTGGGTGCAGATTGTCCCCAAACCGGTCCGCTGGGCCTCAGGGAGCGTCCCGACCCAATAAATCCCGGCGCTATTCCCGCTGAAGATGGTCAAGGCCGTGGAAAGAGGTCTGTTCTCTCGATAAAGAACGTGCCCCGTCACGTTGGCCGATGATAACAGCCTGGAAGGTTTCCCGTAGATCGCTCTTGTTGTTTCCAGCGTGAGGCCGAAAACCTGGTACGCCTCGGAGTTGATTGAGATGGCGTCTTGGACGTGGCGTTCTTCTTTCAATTTCTCCACACGGATATCCTCGGGCGTGTGAGTGGGCGGGAACGGTTCGTCAATGAGCATGCACGGCATATCGGCCAGAGGCTTCAAACCGTTTGATTGGCAAAGCGAATCCAAATCCTGATCCTGATCCGCGCGCACGAACAGAATAAACCCTCTACCGCGTGCGCCAAAAAAATCTCTCGCTCGGTCAAGGACCTGGTGAGCCGATACTGATGGATCGACGCGGATCAAGCAATTGTGGTAAGGAAAAGGAAATCTACTCGCTCCAGCCAAGAGCAGAAGTCCGTCCTGCTCAATGCACTCGGAGTCGTCCTGCCAACGGGCATGTTCACGAATCGATTCAACAAGATTGTCGTCTGCCAAGGCTTGGAGATTACTGTTCACCCCGATCCTCTTGCAATTGAAGAAAGATGAATCGTTGGTCCTCGGACACGCCGGTCGATGCTCATCGTAGAGCGCAGCAAGTCCGTTTTCTATAAACCGCTTGCGCCACTTACCGACTGTCGGCATTGACACCCCCATCCGCCGCGCAATGGAGATACTCGCCTCGCCATCGGCCGGAGCAAGAACAATCCCTGCTCGTCTCACCATTCCGTGGGAGCCGTTCGGGACCCTGTCGGTTCAAGTAAGGTTGTACGCTCCAAATCCGACAAGACGATCTCCTGTTTCTTGGGCCGTGCCATATCCTTGCATGCCTCCAGCACCCTGATGGAGGCGCTACCGCACAAGCACCCCCACAGTTTCAAGATATTTGTGGGACAGCACACTAGGAGCGCTTCTCAATCAGTTCCTCCCCGCTGACGGTCCAATAGGGCTGCTCGAAGACCCTCTTACAGGTCTGTTAGCAGATAACGCCATCTTCTCGCAATCAAACTTCGTAATATACCCAGGCATTAACCAGGATGGACCCTATATTCTCAAGATCCTCCTGGCTACGTTGTTTATGAATGCACGGGGTTTTCCTAATCATTTCTTGATCCAGGTGAGTCGGGCTCAGAAAGGCCGTCGGAGCCACGGAGAGCATGATCATGCTCCAGTTTGTGTGCGAATCGCTGATGGTAAGCCTCGTAGGCGCGTCGATAGGAATCGTCCTGAGAGCGGTCTTCGTCCATGCCCTCATGGCCCAATTGAATATCATATTCAACTACTTCGTCTTCTTCGCAAGCCTCATCGGATCGGTCGGCGGCGGCGTGGTTCGCGGGGTGATTCCGGCTGAGAAGGCCGGCAGACTTGACCCGGTGGATGCCATGCGCTTCGAGTAATATTCCTCGGCGTTCGCCGCGGGGCATACGAGGCCCGGGAAACATGATTGGGGATGCGCAAAGGGCACAGGCGTCAGGATAAGCTTTCATCAAAGACATTCCGGTTCGCAATGGTGACGGAATAGGTAGGTCCGACAGGATGATTGGCGACGGGCCCTGATCGTGCGCAGGGCCGCCTCAATACCGGTGAATGATGACCAAGGACGTGATTTTCCGAATAGGGTCACGCAACCCGGAGGCCATGTTCCGGTAGCGGCCGGCCTCCGTGCCGGTCGTTGAGCGGATATGAACACGAAACCGCATTTCTACCGTCCAGTAAGTATCCATGCGTTGATTCACGGAAATGATTCCCCGTTTTTCGCTTGACCTTGATACGACGGGCCCCCATAATCAATTGTTGGTGCAATACCAATAAGGGACGCTCACGGGGCCTGGAATCGTTAGGGCAAACTCCGGGCCCTGTGAGAATAACCGATACCGAGGTGGCGAGGTATGACTGCCTACGACGTACTTGAGATGGTCAACGGCATCCTCTACACGACGGGTCTCTTCAACCTGAGTTGGAAGCTTTGCGTGATGTGGCTCATCGCCGGGGTTTTTCTCTACCTGGCTATTGTGAAAAACTTCGAACCACTCCTTCTGCTTCCGATCGGATTCGGCATTTTCATCGTCAACTTCCCCCTTGTTCCCCTGATGGGCTACACCGAGGCGGGGCACGGGGAACTCCTGCGGCTATTCTACCGTTACGGGCTGGAATGGGAGGTCATACCCTGCGTCATCTTTCTCGGCCTGGGCGCGATGACGGACTTCGGTCCGCTCATTGCCAACCCGAAGACGCTTTTGATCGGCGCTGGGGCACAACTCGGGGTGTTCGTGACATTTACGGGAACGGTGCTCGCGGGATTCACCCTCAAGGAGGCCGCGTCCGTGGGGATTATCGGAGGAGCGGACGGTCCCACCACGATCTACTTGACTCAGCACCTCGCACCTCAACTCTTGGGCGCCAACGCGCTGGCCGCGTATTCGTACATGGCCATGGTACCGCTGATTCAGCCCCCGATCATGCGCTTGCTCACCACGCCGGAAGAGCGCAAGATACGCATGAAGATGCTCCGACCCGTGAGCAAGACCGAGCGGATCATCTACCCGCTGCTCGCGTCCGCGGTTATCGCTCTTCTGGTGCCGTCGGTGATCCCCTTGATGGGAATGTTCATGTTGGGCAACCTGATGAAGGAGAGCGGCGTTGTGGAAAGGCTGACCGAAACGGCCCAGGGCGACCTGATGAACATTGTGACTATCTTCCTGGGGATATCGGTGGGCGCGACCATGCAGGCGGAAAATTTCCTCAGCGCGAAGCCGCTGCTCATATTCGGTCTTGGCTTGGTTGATTTCATGGTCTGTACCGCGGGCGGTATCTGGGCGACAAAGATCATGAATGTCTTCCTCAAGGAGAAAATCAATCCGCTCATCGGATCCGCGGGGGTGTCCGCGGTGCCCATGTCCGCGCGCGTGTCCCAGATGATGGGGCAGAAGTACGACAAGCAGAACCACCTGCTGATGCATGCCATGGGCCCCAATCTTGCCGGCGTGATCGGATCCGCAGCGGCCGCGGGGATGTTCATCGCGATGTTCGATTGATCGGAGTCACAACAATGACAAGGCTATGGATACTATTGGCGGTCATGTTGATATTCTCCCCCGCGCGCGCCGGCGCGGACACTACCTCCCCCGCAGGTACGGCCGATTTCTTCGGTGCTCCGGTCATGCCGGGGGGGAAGGAAGTGAGCCGTACCGACGCGAGGTTGGAGAAATCTTTCGATGCGCCCCCTGAGAAGGTTCTGGAGTTTTTCAAGGAAGCCCTGAAAGACGAGAAAGAAGTTAAATTCCGTTACAGGGCGAGCCAAACATATGTTGAAGATCATGCGGCGCGTCAGTGGCATTCGATCACCATCGAGAAGAACGACAAAGGCGGCGCCGACGTCGTCTGGATGAAGGACAACTGGACGTGGATTCTGGGAACGCTCATTCTTCGATTCTTCGGGGTGTTCGTCGTGCTGCTCGTCCTGTACCTGGCCATGGCGATTTCCGGCGCCATCATATCGCGGGCGCTGAAACGAGCTGAAGCCGAACCTTGAGCTCGGAGGATCGTCTCCGAGAAGCGCTATGAGATGCGACGCTCACGTGTCGACCTCAGAAGGTCTTTCATCAATTTTCCCACCGCTGAGAAGAGCGCCTTGATGCGTCGGTCCTTCGTCGTATCGGGTTCGGAATCTTTCCCCCCGGGAGCGCGCCGCCGACCGGTTTGAGGAAATTGATCGTGAGCATCTGCGCCACGAAAAAGGCGCACAACACCCTTAACCCGACGGCCGCGCCCGCGCCGAAGATGATCCCCTTCTTGCGCTGATGCGGTGGGAGCGACCTCACCGCCATCGCAATGACCACGGCATTGTCGCCCGCTAGGATCAGGTCGATAATAACGATGCTGATGAGGCGAGTAAGGAAATCCCAATCAAACGTGATGCCGCCGAAAATTCCGAGATCCATGTTCTCCAGCCACAATTGTGCGGGGGCCTTCCTCGCCGATCGATATCAAGCCCCCTGATTATCCCGCCCGTTTCATACGGCGGCTTATGGCAATCCCCCCTGTCTCGCACGCGGCGCCAGGGGGAAGGGACCCTACAATGCTGCTTCAACAGTCCCGGTCGTGCCGGCCAGGGATCATACCTTACTATCTGAAGTATGACGCAATGAATCATTTCAATGCGCGGCGAGCATCCCGTTATTCGAGCGAGTCGGCTCCCGCGCGTTCTACGCGATCCAGATCGATTCCACGAAGGACCCTGATGGGTCCACGGTGATGCTTGGCTGATTGTTATCAAGGTCCCAAGAGACAAAGTAAGCGAAGCCCTCGGTCAAAACGGTCGGTCCTCCGGAAATCCTGGAACTCAGCCATTCGCGGGTCTCCCGGACTGTCGAGCGGATCAACCTGTCCAAACCCAGGGCCGTGTTGAGCCCTTTGAGCGCGGGTGAAACTTGGAGCTGTTCCACCGCTTCCTCCCAGTGAATGCCCTGGACTTTGCGACGAAGCACATATCCGTTTCCTCGATCCCGTATCACGAGAAGGGGCGGATTTGCCCGGACCAGGCTGTTCTTCACCCGGGCGCCCTTCGCGTCTTGCGCAACCTCCAGAAGCAATTCCCTGTTCCGCTCGATCTCCGGCAAACGGCTGACCTGGACGCGTTCGAAGATGTGTTCCTCTCCTTCAATGGTGATCTCTTTGAGTCGTGTCGGGTCGAAACCCAGGTCTATGAGGTCGCCGATGGTCAAGGTGTCGCTGGATAGGATCCCCTTCTGTTCCATCCATTGCACCAGGCTGGGCCTGCGGTAGTTCGGGAGAGCTTCGATCATGCGCGCGGGATGCTTCTTCATCGCTTCGGGCAGCTTGAGCCAGAGTTCTCGGTCCCCGCTGACAAAGGAGGGGTTGGAAGCCAGATCACGGGGAGCGTACGACTGGATTGGTAGGGCTCTCACTTCCGGGTGGAGCGCGATCTGTTCCAGCGATTCGCCGCCCGTATACCCCAGGAGGTCTCCGATGCGGCGCCTGAACCCGAGGAGCCTGGTCACATACCGCGTGAACATATAGCGCATCACTGTGTGCGTCTCGGCCTCCTGAAGCTCATCCCCGAAGTACGTGATCAGCGCGATATAAAGTTCCCGGAACTCTTCGATAGTCCGCCCGACCATGAGTTCGTTCTCACGCATGTCAATGGCGGCGCGTTTTCTCTCAAGGTGGCGCACCAGTCTTCGGAGCGGCTCCTCAAGGTCTTTGCCGCTCAAGGAAGGCGGCACGTACACCATGTATACGCTCTCCGTATTGAGAGAGCACACATCTGTTATGTCCCGGAGCGGAACCCAGTCTTGCTTACTGTAGATGTCGTTTGTGGGATCATCCTGCGGAATGATGTTGTCGAGTATACCCAATGCGGACTTGTGGCTCACGAACTCTGCGAAAGCCTCAAGAATCCGATTCCCCAGGCCCCGATTCCTGAACGGCGGGGCTACCTCCACGTACACAAGGTAGTAGCAGGGAATGGGCTTCTTCAGGTAGAGCATGTGGAGACGCCCAAGGTTCTCGCCGGATTCGGCGTTGAGTTCAAAGACTTGGAACCCCCTGGTCGCGCCCTCGGGCTTGAGCCTGTCAATCTTGCTCCCGGAGACCGTCGCGGCAACGAGCTCTCCCAAATTCGAGAAGAGGTCTCCAATAACAGGTGACCGCTCGGATCCTCGCCGCGCGCCCTCTTCGATCAAACCGATAAGGGCCAGCCTCTCGTTTAGGCTGAGCTTTGTTTGGTCGCGGACCGTGAAACAGCCCGCCATCTCAATGGCTGAAGGGTTATTCATCTCATTGGTCCTCGGTTGACGCATCGTGTTTCTCTTGACTCGGTTTTCCGCAAAAAAAAGAGCGGAGTGTGTGCTCCGCTCTTCTTTCGGTATGTTCGGATCGCCACACTCAGGACGAGGCCGGATTCCTCCTAAAGTAAAAATAGTAATAAAAACCCTGTGCGCTGATGGCGATCATGCGTTCCTTATCCTCTATCTGGTCCTTATTTATATAGGCCCTGGACAAGTTTGTCAACACTCTTTCGCCTTTGCCGGAACCCTGCGCTCGCTGATCGGCGGAGATCCGACGCGCCTTTCCTCATTGAAAGGGTTGGCCCAAGGCAATCCGTTCCTCGGCACGAAAATTCCATGACACTAGGCGGCATGGTGAGGCACGAGACGGCATGCCTAAAAATGCGCCGCTACCCGAAAGCCTCGCGCGCCGCAAGACTCCGGAGGAGATGTTCGCCGAGAGATCATTGATCCCACCACGTGCGAGTTCGCTGCCCAGGGTGGTCTTCGGTGAAGGCGCGTCCGCGGGGCGGTCGAGGAAACGCGGCATGGGCAGGCCATTCGGGACACGAGACTCTTGAAAAGATCGTTGACTTTTGCGGGGCCTTTGGCTATACTTGCGCTGTACACCGACTATAAAATGAGTGTTGCTTTTCTGTAGCTTTTGTAGCCCTTTGCCTCCAGTCTCTCGAATCATTCTAAGGAGAGGCTTTAGGGTATGGTAAGAACGTGATAAGGCTCATCACATCGAGCGCCGCGAAGTGTCGGGGCGCCGGGAACAACCGGACTTCCCGACCGCACGTGGGGCCGCTCCTGGTCTGCCGATCGATGGTCTGCTGCGCGGCCGCTCTCCTCGTTCTCGCCGGTCCCGCGGTCGCGGGCCCCAAACCCGAACTCAAGCCCCCCTCCTATGGGTACTTTGATTTCCCCACCTGTGTGCGATACGCGCTCGTCCACTCGGACACCTTTCTCCAAAGTCGCCTGGACATTCAGCTCGTGTCAGCGGATCTGAAGGGTTTTCACTCGGACCTTCTTCCCACCATCAAGCTGCTCACCGCATACTACGTGGATCGGGCTACGGCGGGTGATGACGGCAGCCCAATGTACGTTCGGATGTACGTGGAGGATTGGAACCCATATCTAGCCCTGCTCAAGATTAAGGGGGGCAAGATTATGGTGGACATTGCGAAGACCGCGCATCTGGAAAAGGTTGTTCAGGGCATAGCCACGATCGCGAAGCTCTTCTACGATGTTGATGTGACCAACAAGCAGATCCGGGCCCAAAGACAGTCGATCGCTCTGCTGGAGAAAAAGAGCGAGTATGCGCGGAGTCGCTCGGAACAGGGTGGCGGCGACGATATTGCCGTGCGCATGCACCAGAACGATTTGCGAAAGGGTCAGCTTGAACTGCGGAGCCTCCAGCAGCGGCTGGACGAGGATTTGGCGAGCCTGAAGGTGATTATGGGCTACCACCCGGATTATCACCTTCCGCTGGATACCCGAGACGCCGCGAATCAGATACTCGGAGGATTTGACGGGACTCGGATCACTTTCGCGGACATTCAAGCCGGCAATCTCTCTTTAAGAATTCTCGCCAAGCAGGAGCAGCTTCAATCGAACGTGGTGACCGGCGCGTACGTGGCGCTGCTCCCGCAGCCTATCTTGCTCTTGGAGGCCATCTCCAATCAGGTAGACCGGACTTCGGGCTTGAATATCTCCGTGGGATTCAACTATACGTTATGGGATGGCTTTGAGCGCGTTCGGAACATAAGAAAACAGCAGATGAAATCCCAGAAGGCGGAAATCGATCGCCGCCAACGCTCACGAGAGTTCTACAACAAGTACCATAGCCTCATGTCTACGATTGACTTGAGCGGCGGAAAAGAGACTGTGGCACGGGAGAATGCCAAGCTTTCGGAACTGAGCGAGGAGAGGGCGAGCATCAGGTTCAAATCGGGCGAGATTCAGTACGAAGAGTATGTGCAGGCCCGGATGGATCGGGTCAAAGCTTCCCTGGAATCGATAGGCGCTCTGAGTGAACGGGTCAACGCGCTCATCGATTTGGCCACCATTTCAGGAGGTTTGAATAGATACAATGCGGCGCTTCGACACTGAAAAACCATTCTTGAGGACAAAAGCCTGCGGCGCGATCCTCGCGGCGTTCATTGCGATCTGTTCTCTGATCCTGGTGGCGATAACGCATGAACCCAAGAGCGCCGTATCAAGCCCCAGTCCCGCGTCTGCCGCTATTGTGCCGCAAATCGCCGGCCCAAAGTCGGAAGCCGAGATCCTGCTGCGGGGCAAGAGTTTTTCCATTTACAAGCGCCACGTTCCCATGGGGTACGGTGGTGAGGTGGGCGCAATCACGGCGAACGAGGGCCAAGAAGTCAAAGAGGGGGACTTATTGGCCGAGTACGTCATGGATCGTCCGTCTATGATGCAGGTTCGCAACCTCCTCTATCCTGAAGCGGTGCTGAGCTTGCAACAGCGGCTCTTTTCGGAGGAGCAGAACTTGGAGAAGCTCGTCAACGCCAGGCTTCCTATTAAAGAGATCGAGTTGCAGCGGAACAAGAAAGAGCTTCAAGATCTCCGGGAATTGCAGGGGAAGCAGATGGCGGCCGCAGACGCGGTAAAGAACAAAGAGCAACAGGTTGAGGCGATTCAAAAAGAGATCTTCGAAATCAAGGAGAGCATTAAGGAGACCAAGTCCTCCATTGACAAGACAAGGAACGATTTAGCGCATCAAAAGGAAAGACAGAAGAAGACCCTGGACCTCCTGGAATGGGACACCCAGCGGTCATACGACGAGAAGTCTCCAATCCCCAAGGAGAAGGCTTTTCTCAAGGCCCCTATCGTCGGGCAAGTGATTTGGGTTTCTCCCGACTTCAGGGTGGGCGCTAAGCTTCCCACAGGTTTTCATGCCATGACCATCGCGCCCACAAGCTCGATGGTTGTCCGGTGCAAGGTCCATGAGCTTGACCTGGTGAAGATCGAGCCGGGGTTGCGAGGCACGGTCACATTTGACGCGCTTCCGGATAAGAAGTATCGAGCGAAGGTAACCAGAATCCCCTGGGTGAGCCGCAACCCGGCGCTGGAAGTCCCCGCGGACTATGAAATAGAATGCGCGCTCGAAGATCTTGACCACAGGCTCAAAGAAGGAATGACCTGCAACGTCAAGGTGACCGTGACCCAATAGAGGCCCTCTCCCCATCGAAGATCGTTCGGTCCTTCCTCTATCGGCTCCCGTTCTCGCTCTTGTGGCGCCCTTCCGTCCATGCCAGCGCCACGAATTAAACGTCGGCCCGCACCTGTATTATGGTAATGTGCGCAGGAAAGTCACGCGACCTTCCGCCCGACTCCGCGAGGCGCGCGGCGGTCAATCTCTTCGTTATGGAATGCACATGGATTTTGTGGTCCTGATCATTGCGATATGGCTTATTCTCACTGCCGTGGCGTTCACCGTTCCCGTCACCGTTCAGGGTATGCGGGTCAAGAGGGCCAATTCGGTTCACGGACCTCTCATGAGGATTTCTTCCTCGGCTCCTTGCGAACTGCTCATCCCTGTCAAAGACGTGATGCCGTCACAGGAAGAGGCCCTGACCTCGCTTCTGACCCAGAGCCACTCGGATTACCGGGTCCTCTTCATTGTCGAGAGTGATGACGACCCTGCCAACGAGATGCTGGACCGACTCTGCTCGCGTCATCCTCGCGCGCGCAAGATAATAAGTGGGCCGGCCACAGTGAGTTGCCAGAAAAATCACAATCTCATCGCGGGAATCGAGAAGCTCTCCCCGGAAACCCAAGTAATTGTATTCTGCGATTCGAGCAACGTGGCCGACGAAGATTGGCTGCTCAGATTCACACAGCCATTGGAAACCGAGCCCAAGCAGGTCATCTCCACCTTTCGAGACTTCAATCCTTTGTCCCAAACCCTCGGCGGGGTATGTCAGGCCATTTACGCGGCGTTCATTCTGGTTCTGCCTCGAGTCAAACCATTGCCGTGGGGAGGCGCAACCGCGATTCATCGCAGGATCTTTGAGGAATTGAAGATTGTCCAGGCCTGGTCAACAACGGTAGTGGACGATCTGATTCTCGGGAATGCTCTGGAACAGTATGACATCCCTCTTTTCCTCGACACAGCGAATCGCCTGGGATCTCCTTTACCGGACCAGTCGGTGGCAGGGTTCTTGAGCTATCTCGACCGCCAGATTCTTTTCCCGAAATTCACGCATCCTTCTATCTGGTTGGCGGCATTGATCAACCATCTTAATCTCACCGCCGCAACGTTCGTGGCGCTTGTAGCCGGCCTGATACTCTTCCCTGCGGGCTTGATCGGACCGATTGCGGGATGGAGTTCATGGGGGCTGATTGCCGGGGAGGCGCTGGCCGCGCTGGTCTTGAAACGCATCAATCCTTACCGGATATCCCGGGTAAAATGGCTCCTCTCCTTCTTTCCCTGCGTTGCTTTCGCCGCGTTTATATTCGTGCAATCGGTCTTCCGGAACGACATCGTGTGGCACGGCAAACGCTATTTGGTGGGGAAAGGCGGAGTGGTCCTCTCAATTACCCCGGCCTGATATAAAGTTACATAGCCAATAAGGTACAACGAATCATGAAAGCGCTCGGCTTCGCCTCGGAGATCCTCGGCAAGAGCGCATCGTTGCGCAATAATTTGGAGTGGAGACTCATCTCCCCTCCAAATCTCCCCATACGTAGACCCGACCAGGACCGCCTCACACCGGAAGTTCCACCCGCTTGGCCGGGTCCTGCACACTGCAAGTAACGTTGATAACGTGGGACGGCTCGCCGTTTGTCATTCCCGCGAACGCGGGAATCCAGGAAGTTATAGCGTTCGCCAAAAAGAATGGCCCATTTATCGCCCGTCACCCCGGCTTCCGCCGGAATGACGGTAATACGCCGTCACGAATCGGGCAAAATCCTTCTCAATGGGTATGTTTGCCGGACATCGCCCTACCGTTCCATCGCCTTCAGCTCGGGCGCCGGCGCGGCTTCTTCCTGGGCTTCAATTTTCGGCACGCTCTGGATGAAGTCACCAAATTTCTGGATTTCATCCAATCGGCATTTCCAGAGCACCCTGCCCTTGTAAAACATCGAATCGGGACATCCGTCGCACATCGCCTGCCGACCGTCGTCGAGCACGTCGGGAGGTTGGAGCACCAGTATGGTCTGCGAGTAGACTTGCTTTGCCCAGCCCGCGGGCTCAGCAAGCCAATTCCTGAAGAACCTGCGCAGTCCTCCGTTGAAAGGGGCCAGAGGCAACAGAAATTGCAGGTTCTTCATCGCCCACGGACGAGTGTATGCCAGATAGGTCCCGAACAGCAGATGGTGGAAAACCTGGTTGAATTCCATGAATCGGCTGTCCATGTATCCGAGGATTTTGTCCGCGCGGCCGGCGCGCAATGCCAGTAACCATTTGATGGCGCTACCGTCCTGGTTGCTGTTCAGGAAAGCGCTCGGCTCATAGGTGGGACAAGCTTCTCTTATCTTTTCAACTACATCGGGGACCACCACGTCCTCGTATGCGGCATCATGGTCCACGTTGTACCGGAGTAATTCGGCTTCGCTGGGATCCAGCTTCCTTCCTGCCACGCAATAGTCGAACCTGGGGTCCACCTTGGCCAGTCGGAACAATATGAAGACCAGTGTCTGCACAAGGTCGATGTGCTCTTGGGCCCACCTGGTCAGCGCGGGTATATCTTTGAGTGTGTCACGATAAATGGTCGCGTTGAACGAGCATGAAACCCTCCCCCTGCCCGCTTCGTGGATCATCTCGGCAATGTTGGCGCGCAGTTCGCACAGTTCTTCTTCCGTCTTGCCGTTCCAGCCCGGACGGTGCTGGTGGGAATCCACGTGCACCGTAAACCCCACCAACCCAGCCTTGGATAAGTCCGTGATGATCTGGGGATTGAGCATGGTCCCGTTGGTTATGATGATCGGTTTCCAACCCTGGGAAGTGACGTATCCGACCAGGTCAACGATGTGGGGGTAGATCAGAGGCTCCCCCCCTGCTATGGATATGCCGTCGCTCTTCCGGACCTTCTTGAGCTGCTCCAGATCGCCGATCACATCCTCCAGCGGCTTGTGGCCGTCAGGGTCGTTGGCTCGATAACAGCCGTCGCAGTAGAGATTGCACTTGGTGGTCGGTTCGAGCCAAGTGATGGCGTTGTCTGCTAGGTTCCACGGCAGACGATAGTACTTTTCGGGGGTAAGATTTCCGGCGCCCATGTGCGACTCATGCTCCTTTCACCATTTCCCTATGAATTGATCTTTGTTCGCTATCTCATTCGTAGGAGGCCAAATTGCCTCAAACTGAGAGCAGCGAACCGAAATCTAAGATTGAGCCTTATCTTTGTAATAGTACCATGATAATCCATTGTGTGCAATTGCCATGTTCGATCAACTCACCTACACTCCATGATTGCTCAATAAATCCGCGTGGCAAGGCTTCGGCCGCTCGCAGGGCTTGTTGACAACGTCAGTGGTCGTGCTTAAATGCGTGAGCAGCGCGGCGGCCTCGGGGGCTTTCATAAATGGCATCATCTCAAGATCTTAAGAGCAAGTGGTCCTTTTCGCTGGTTTACATAGCGGTGGCGCTCTTGCTCTTTGCGCTCATGCAGCGATGGCTTTCGGCTCACGTGGAAAACGTGTCCTATTCTCAGTTCAAGGCTTATGTCACCGAGGGCAAGATCAAGTCCGTGGTCGTTTCAACTCGCTTTCTCAAGGGATTTGAGAAGGTTCAGGAAGGACAGAAGGAACCGCTGTTTCCGGACCGGTTGTACGTGACGCCTCGGCTGGAAGACCGCAACTTGGTCGCGTTCCTGGAAAAGAATAATGTGGAGATCGTGGGCGAGAATGAGAATACCTTTCTCGCTACCCTGCTCTCTTGGATACTGCCTGCGCTCATCTTTGTCGGGATCTGGCTGTGGGCGATGAAACGGATGGGCCAGGGCGCGGGCTTCATGACCCTGGGAAAGAGTAAGGCGAAAATTGTGGCCCAGACCGACGTGGGCGTCACCTTCGGCGACGTGGCAGGCCAGGACGAAGCAAAGCAGGAGCTACAGGAAATTCTGGAATTCCTCAGGTATCCGGACCGGTTCACCCGACTTGGCGCGCGCATTCCCAAGGGCGTCTTGCTGGTTGGGCCTCCGGGCACGGGCAAGACCCTCCTCGCGAAGGCCGTGGCAGGCGAAGCGGGTGTCCCGTTCTTTTCCATCAGCGGTTCGGATTTCATCGAAATGTTCGTGGGGTTGGGCGCGGCCAGGGTCAGGGACCTCTTTGAAGAAGCCAATAAGAAAGCGCCCTGTCTTGTCTTTATCGATGAGCTTGACGCGCTGGGAAAAGCCCGTGGCTATGGAGCGTTCGGCAGCCACGACGAACGCGAACAGACCTTGAATCAGCTCCTCTCCGAAATGGACGGATTCCAGTCCAACAAAGGGGTGGTGATCCTCGCGGCCACAAATAGACCCGAAATCCTCGATCCCGCACTGCTGCGACCGGGGAGATTCGACCGGGTGATCCTGGTGGACCGACCGGATCTCCAAGGGAGACTGGCCATCCTAGAAGTCCATTCCAGGAACGTGGTTCTTTCCAAAGACGTGGACCTGGAAACCCTCGCGCGGCGCACCCCGGGCTTCACCGGCGCGGAACTGGCCAATGTGATCAACGAAGCGGCCCTGCTCGCAGCCAGATCGGGGAAGAACGAGGTCGGCAATGAAGAACTGGAACAAGCCATGGATCGAATCGTGGCCGGCCTTGAGAAAAAGAATCGGGTCCTCAATGAAAAGGAAAAGAAAACCGTCGCGTATCATGAAACCGGTCACGCATTGGTAGCGGCATATAGACCCACGGCGGAAACGGTGCACAAGATCACCATCGTCCCTCGGGGTATCGGCGCTCTGGGCTTCACCCTCCAGCTCCCCACCGAGGATAGGTATCTCATGTTCCGAGAGGAATTGTTGGAAAAGGTCGATGTGCTCCTTGGCGGACAGGCCGCGGAAAAGCTCGTCTTCGGCGACATATCCACCGGAGCGCAAAACGATCTCCAGAAAGCCACCGAGATCGTGCGTAGCATGGTGACTCTGTACGGCATGGATGAAAGGCTTGGCCATGTGGCGTACCAGGCGCCCCGTCATCCCTACCTCCAAGCTCAGCCATATGCGCCTCAGCGCGAGATCAGCGAAGAAACAGCCCGCATAATTGACGAACAGGTGCGCGATATCATGGAAGAGCGAATGGAAGGCGTCCTGCTCACCTTGAAGATGCACGAGAATCTGCTCCAGCGCGTTGCGGAACGTCTTATAGAGAAGGAAACCATCGAAAGAGACGAATTCCTTGAGCTGATCGGCCGCAAACAACCTGAGCAGGCTGTGGTGTAGAGCCCTTTCACGACATTGAATCACCAGAATGAAACATGGGTCAGAGTATTGAAGGCATTATCCTTGCCGCGGGGCTCTCCACCAGAATGGGGAAGCCCAAGCTCCTCTTGGACATGCATGGCCGGCCGGCGCTGTGGTGGGTGGTTCGGGCCGCACTTGAATCCGAACTGGCCAGAATCATCGTTGTGTTGGGGCCTGACTCTGAAAGGATTACGGCTCGTTTGCCAGACCTCGAAGCCGCATCCCGTTTACACATAATTTCCAATCCGCAGCCTGAGCGTGGCATGTCCTCCTCGCTAGCCGCGGGCCTTGCGCATGTGGACCCAACCGCCGCCGGAGCGCTCATCCTGTTGGGAGACCAGCCCGGCATTACCGGCGCCGTTATCAACGATCTCATAGCTGCTTTCCAGGGAAACGCGGAGCGCATTGTGGCGCCCACCGTGCAAGGTCGAAGAACCACGCCGGCGCTCTTCCCGCGATCTCTCTTCCCGGATTTGATGCGGATCCGGGGAGACGTAGGCGGCCGCGAAGTGTTGAACAGGTACCCGGACAGGGTTGTCTTAGTTGAAACAGGACCTTATTATGACGATACGGACATGGACACACCCGCGGACCTCGAGAAGCTCCAAATGAAATTCCCTGGCAAGAAGGGCGAATAGAATTGTTTGAACTATCCTGGCTTCTTCGTGGTTACCAATCGCGTTTCCAAGAGGACTATCCCGAGTCCCTGAGCCACAAATTTTCAAGCGCTGGAAGCGCTTGCAAAAGATAGAAGTTTTTGGTGGAGGGGTCCGGGGAGGCCCCTTTTTTCAAAAAGGGGCCCCCCCGGAAACTCTTCCAAAATCTCCTGCTTCTTGAAATCGGTTCTTGTGATGCGTGTGAGACTTGCCAAGACAGCGGGCTTTTGCATGGGCGTGCGCCGAGCGGTGGACATTGCACTCGATCTGCGGAGAAAGCGGCCGCCCCTCCCCATTGTGACCTACGGCCCGCTCATTCATAATCCTCAGACCCTGGAATTGCTCCGATCACGTGGAATCGAGCAGGTACGATCCCTGGATGAAATCACCCGCGGGACGGTAATCATAAGGGCCCACGGGGTCTCGCCCCAGGAAAAGACGGCCCTGGAAGGCAAAGGGGTCACCGTGATCGACGCCACGTGCCCGCGGGTCTCGCGTGTTCAGGCGGTAATACGGAAACACGCGGGTCAGGGTCACTTCTGCGTCATCGTGGGTGATGAGGACCACCCCGAAGTAAGAGGGCTCTTGGGCTACGCGTCCGCAGGCGGTCTGGTCATTGCCTCGCCGGAGCAACAGGATCTCATCGATTCCCTTGACCCCACACGGGAAGTCTGTGTGGTTGCGCAGACCACCCAGGAACCGGAAACTTTCGCAGGCGTCGTAGACCGGCTCAGGAAGCGGGGCTTGCAGCTCCACGTACACGACACGATCTGCGATTCCACCCGCAAACGCCAAGCGGAAATACGCAGCATGGCAAACCAGGCGGACTTGATTGTGGTGGTGGGAGGGAGAGGCTCCGCGAACACCCGCAGACTCGTGAAAGTCGCGGAACAGGCGGGCGTGAGAGCCGTGCATGTGGAGACTGCGGATGAGTTGCCGCCATCCGTATTCAGCGACGCGGGCATCGTTGGGGTCACTGCCGGCGCCAGCACCCCGAACTGGCAGATTCAGGGCGTGATTTCAAGGCTCAAAGAAGTGGCGATGAGCCGCGCGGCCACGCCTTTGAGAAGATTGCGCAAAGCCTTCGACGTTTCGGTCATGACATACGTGTGGGCCGGGGCCGGAGGCGGCGGGCTCACAGCCGCGTGTCTTACCCTGCAGGGTCGCGAGGTGACGTGGCTTCCCCCGGCCATGGCGGCATTGTTCGTCTTTTCAATGCACCTTCTCAATCGGGTGATGGAGCGCACGGGCGCGGTGCGTTTCAATACTCCCGAGATCGCCGCGTTCTATGCTCGGCACAAGGTCTTTCTTACTGCTCTCGGAGTTGTTTCCTCCTCGATCGCGGTGCTGCTGGGCGCCCTGGTAGGGATGTACACTCTGATCCTGCTCAGCACCATGATAGTGGGCGCGCTGCTCTATTCGATGCCGCTGAGCGCGCAACGGGGACCCATCCCCCGGACTCGACTGAGCCTGAAAGAAATCCCGGGGTCCAAGACGCCCCTGGTGGCCCTAGGCTGGGCCATGGCCGCGTCGGTCCTGCCCGTGATCGATTCGTGGGGAGAGCTTCGCGTTCCAGCGCTGGTATGCGCGTTTGTCTTCGCGGCGGGCATGATTTTCTGGCGAACTGCGCTCTCGGATCTCATGGATCTTCAGGGGGATCGCATTGTGGGTCGGGAGACCATTCCGATTCTGATCGGGGTAAAGAAGACGGAAAGACTTTTGAGGAGGCTCTTGATCGTGCTGACCGTCTTTCCGGTAGTGACCGCGCTCGCAGGGTGGACTGACGGCGTCGGTTATTTGCTGGCGCTGAATTCGCTGGCGCTCGGCGGAGTTTTTGTGGTCTATCGGAGGGGTCAGTTGGTGGATCGGCTGGTGTTTGAAGGATTGGTGGACGGAAACCTGGTCATTGCGGGCGCAGTCAGTATAATATATGCTTGGGCGTTGGGGGTCCCGGGCAAATCCACTTGACACCGTGGTACGTCTCTGTTAAAAAAAATAGTTTTATAGAGAGGGCTCTGGCTGGCGTAGCTCAACTGGCAGAGCAGCTGATTTGTAATCAGCAGGTTGCGGGTTCGACTCCCATCGCCAGCTCCAGATAGGAGGGGTTCCCGAGTGGCCAAAGGGGGCAGACTGTAAATCTGTTGGCTCAGCCTTCGGAGGTTCGAATCCTCCCCCCTCCACCATACGAGCGCCGTTGACGTGTGGAATGGGGGGCGCGTCGGGCGGGAATAGCTCAGGTGGTAGAGCGTCAGCCTTCCAAGCTGAATGTCGCGGGTTCGAATCCCGTTTCCCGCTCCAGACCACCAGAACTCGAAAATCCCCGCCGAGCAAGGGCATAGCCTGACCTCGGGAGAGCCCAGCCGAAAGCAGATTTTCGACCGCCCACGTAGCTCAGTAGGTAGAGCACTTCCTTGGTAAGGAAGAGGTTCACCGGTTCGATCCCGGTCGTGGGCTCCATTTGCAACACCCCGCGGCCCGGTTTCACTTTTCGGGGGTTGATGCTTCGATGAGTCGGGACGCGGATGATCTATCTCTTATCCTGTGCCGGTGACTTTTCCGTAAGGAGGACACGATGGCGAAGGCGAAGTTTGAGCGGACCAAGCCTCACGTGAATGTAGGGACCATAGGTCACATTGATCATGGGAAGACGACGTTGACCGCTGCGATCACGTTGATTTTATCCAAGCGC
>Ga0194113_10002170_pt1 | contig 26932 bp, 20 predicted proteins | sample TA2MahC200mmetaG_FD_146193 | JGI IMG/M metagenome (GOLD analysis project Ga0194113, IMG submission 146193) | Freshwater microbial communities from Lake Tanganyika, Tanzania - TA2015017 Mahale Deep Cast 200m | ecosystem: Environmental > Aquatic > Freshwater > Lake | place: Tanzania: Lake... | reverse complement strand
ACCGTGCGATCCGGGCGATCATCCGTCGTGCGTGTGGGTATCAAATCTTTGAACATTTCCGCCTTCAAGTTCTGGTAGAACACGGGGGATTGGGCATGCCTTCTCCCCCACTAATCTGAGGAGAACCTGAGCCGGTTGCTCGTCGAGCAGGCGCGCATTCAGAGCAAGATGGGGATGTGCGATCAAGCCCTCGCGGCAACGCGAGAGGCGATTGATCTGGCGCGCCGCGCCGATGCGACTGACGCAATGGCACTGGGTTACATGATACAGGGCCTTGCGCTTTGCTACAAGAGTGCCCACAGGGCGGCACAAACTCAAATTGAACAATGCCTAGCTTTAGCTCAACCTGCCTCAGCACAGTTTATTCGGGCAGAAGGGTTAAAGGTTCTTAGCAACGTTTATATGAACCTGGGTGATTATGCTGATGCCATAACCATCTCCGCGCAGGCGCGGCATATCTCTCACAAGATGGGGCATCAAAAGGGAGAAGGCGAGGCGTTGCTCAATATTGGATGTGCACATATTTACAAAGGCGATTATCTGGAAGGCGCAAATTATCTCACGCAAGCGCTTGGTATCTTTCGTAGAATTGGCGACCGACGGAGCGAAGGGGTCGCGCAAGTAGACCTGGGGCTGACATACAATCAACAAGGAGATTACGTTGTTGCCAAGACGCACTACCAAGAGGGCTTGCAGATTTCGCGCGAGCTGGGAGATCGTCTAGGCGAAGGCGTTGCGACTATCAATCTTGGTTATATCTCCGATCAGTTGGGTGAATACGCCAGCGCTAAAATCTACTATGGGCAGACACTGTGTATCTACCGTGAAATTGGTGCTCGAACAGAAGAAAGCCTATCGCTCTCTTGTTTGGGGTTGTTGTCTCACCACATAGGCGATAATGAAACGGCTTACCAAAACTGTCAACAAGCAACACAGATCGCGCAAGAGGTTGGCGCGCGTAATGTCCAAGCATACGCGCTCACGCGCCTCGGGCACGCGCTCACAGGGTTGAATCGTTTGGCAGAAGCCGCCGACGCGTACCAGCAAGCCCTGGATATCCGGCGCGCGTTGGGACAGCAGAACCTGGCGATGGAACCTCTCGCCGGACTCGCGCGCGTCGCGCTGGCGCAAGAGAATCTCTCCCAAGCGCAAACCCAGGTCGAAGAAATTCTCAAACATTTGGAGACGCACAATTTTGACGGCACCGACGAACCCTTCCGCATCTACTTGACCTGCTACCGCGTCTTGCGCGCCAGTCGCGACGCGCGCGCTCGAACGATTCTGGCTACCGCGCAGCGTTTGTTGCAAGAACGCGCCGCGCGCATCAGCGACGAAACCGCGCGCCGCTCGTTCTTGGAAAATGTGCCGCACCATCGTGAAATTATCAATTGCCAATTGCCAATTGATAATTGATCATTTTCTCACGCGCTCACAATCCCCTTGCGAATCGCCAATTTGATCAACTCAGCCGTATTGCGGACATCCAGTTTCTCCATCATGTTCGCGCGATGCGTGTCCACCGTTTTGATGCTGATGTTCAATCGCTCCGCGATTTCGCGGCTGCTCAAGCCCTCCGCCACGAGTTGCACCACTTGGCTTTCGCGCTCGGTCAACCGCGGCGGCGCTTCCTTCGTCTCGGCGGATTCCGCAACCGCGTTGACGACGGTTTGCGTGATGCGCGGCGGCAAGTACGCGCCCTCTTCGTACACCGCGCGGATCGCGCCGATCAATTCCGTCGCGCGCGCGGTCTTGGTGATGTAGCCGACCGCGCCCGCGCGCAAGAGCGGCACGACGTACTCCTTGCTGTCGTGTTGCGTCAACACCAGAATCCGCGTGGACGGAAAACGTTTGTGGATTTCGCGCGTCGCTTCCAGCCCGTTCAACACCGGCATTTGAATATCCATCAGCACGACATCCGGATCGAATTGAGCCACCGCGTCAAGCGCGCGTTTGCCGTCGGCGGCTTCGCCGATCACTTGGATATCTTTGCGCCGCGCGAGCAACGCGCAAATTCCCTCGCGCACGATGGAATGATCGTCCACCACTAACACTCGAATCGGTTTTGACATTTCAAATTCCTGACGTATGGCGGATGGCGGATGGCATATCGCTTGTCGCGTATAGCCATCTGCTATTCGCTATCCGCCATCCGCTATCGGCGCCGTCAACTGAACCGCTGTGCCGTCGCCGGGCTGGGACTGAATTTCCACGCGTCCGCCGATCGCGCTCATCCGCTCTTGCATTCCCAGCAACCCCAGCCCGCGCCGCTGATCGCGTCCGCCAAAAACCGTCGCCGCGTCAAAGCCCTTGCCGTTATCTGTGATCCAGACCTGAACCTGGGTGGGCGCGAATTCCAGCGTGAACTCGGCGCGCGTCGCGCGCGAATGACGCGCGATGTTGTTGATCGCTTCCTGGATCACGCGAAAGAGCGCAGTCTCGACGCCGGGGGGCAAGCGGCGCGGCTCGCCCGTTTCGCGCAGCGTGAAGCGAATGCCGGGGTCGTTCAAGCGCGCTTCGGCGTACCAGCGCAGCGCGGGCAACAAGCCCAGGTGATCGAGCATCGTCGGACGCAAATCGAGAATGATGCGGTGAATTTCGGCGAGCGCGGTGGTGACGAGCTCGTGCATCCGTTCCAATTGCGGCTTGAGATCGTTCAGTGACAACGTGTCCGCCGCGTCGTCCAACGCGTACGCCAAGCCGGTGAGAACCTGGCACGTCTCGTCGTGCAACTCGCGCGAGATGCGCTTGCGTTCTTCCTCTTGCGCCGAGAACACGCGATTGAGCAATTCGCGGCGCGCGCGTTCTTTCTGCCGCACGGCTTCATACAACTCCCGAATTTCGGCGGCGGCTTGCTGGCACTCCGCCGTTCGCTCTTGCACGCGCGCGTCGAGTTCGGAATTCCAGGTTTCGATTTCGGTGATTGATTGTTTCAAGCGGACGCGCATCGCATCGAACGAACGCGCCAACGCGCCGATTTCGTCTTCGCCCTGCGATTCGAGCGGCGTATCCAGATCGCTCGCGGCGATGCGTTGCGTGGCGGCGGTGAGCGCTTGGACCGGCGTGATGATACTGCGCGTCGTCAAATAGACCAGCATCAGCGCGCCCGCCAGCATAATCGCCATCAACGCAAAAATGCGAATTTGAAGTTGGTGGATCGACGCGAACACTTCGTCTTCGCTCTGCCGCACGGCGACGCCCCACTGCGCGCGTTCGAGCGGCGCGAACGCCAACACTTCGCGGCGCGGGATCGTCGGCGCGGACGCGCTGTGACAATCGTGACAGGTCGAAACTGCCGTGCGGTGATCGCGAATCATTGCCGCGAGCGTCGCTTCGTGATCGCTCTGAATGCCGATCCGTTCGCGGCGCGTGCTGACGAGAATCGTGCCACCCAGATCGATCAAGTCCAGATAGCCCGATTCGCCCAAGCCGATGGGATCGGTGAAGACGCGCGTGGTCGGGCTGGTCAGATCGATTCGGATGAACAGCGCGCCGACGATCGCGCCGGTGGCGTCGCGCACTGGAGTTCCGGCTATCGCCGCCGAACCGTTGCTTTGCGGGAGGCGCGCAAAACGCGAGACCGCAAAATCTTGTCCGCCCAACACCGCATTGACGGACGCGAATTGCGTAAACGCAATCGGCGTCGTCAGAGGAGGATGCGCGGCAAGCGCGCGTCCGGCGCGGTCGAGGAAGATGACCTGGGTCGTGTACAAATCAAGGCGTTGTCGCGCGCGGGCGAGGGTTTCGTCGAGAGCGGCGGAATCGGCAGGCGAAATCGCGCGCGCGACCTCCGGCAAAACGCTTTCGATGTTTGTCAGGACGTAATCAATGTGGCGCGCGCTCGTCTGCGCCAAGATGACGCGTTCGTGCAAAGTGACCTGGATGTTTTCGTTCAGCGCGGCGGTGCCCAGGTAGAGAAACAGCGCGACCAGCGCGATCGTGCCGACGACGACGATCAGCGCCATCTTGGCGCCCAGCCCGACGCGCTGCCACAGTGCGACGAGCCGCGGCGATAGGACCACTCTCAACATCGTAATTCGCTATTTGCTACTCTGCGCGTTCGCCGCGTCGCACCGCCAGCATAAACACGAAGGCAAAGACGAGCGTGATCGGCGCAAGCACGAAGATCATTCCGTAATCGCCGCCCATCGCTTCGATCAAATAACCCGCCAGGATGGGCCCGATCACTGCGGCGGCTGTCGAGAAAAAGTAATACAACCCAGTGTACGTGCCGAGTTCCGTTTGCGGCGCGACATCCACGACCATCGCTAACGAATTGACGTTGATGAGAGCCCATGCCACCCCGGCGAGCGCGAGCAATATCGGCAAGACCGCGCCTGAGGTTTGTACGTCAACCGGGAGCGCGCGAACTACGGCAAGCAAAATGGCGAGCGTCGCGATGCCTGTCAGAATGGTTTTGCGGCGTCCCACTCTGCCCGCGATGTAACCGCTCGGCACGGCAAAGAGCACAAACATCAACGCGAGAAAAGAGAGTAGGAAGGCGGCGTTGTTCGGCTGCAACTTGAGCATCTTGACGCCGTAGAGGGTGAAGAAAGTTTCGACGGCGTTATATCCCACGAACCACGAAAAGATCGCGCAGAAAAGTAAGAGCGCGCTCTTCTCGCGTTCTGCCAAGACCACACGCAAGCTCTGAATCAATCCGGGTCTCGCTTCGACCGCTTTCGTGTCGCCGTCCTGCGGCTCTTTTATCTTCCAGACAACAATCGCGCACGCCAGGACCAGGGCTGCCGCCGCCGCGGAAAATGGCAGCGCGCGATTCAAACCGTACAAATACGCGCCGGCGGCAAACGCGAGAATGCCGCCGATGCCGCCCATCAAATTGATCAATCCGTTCGCTTGGCTGCGAAACTGGGACGGCGTAATGTCCGGCATCAACGCGATGACCGGCGTGCGAAACAGCGCGAGCGCGACAGTCGTCAACAGCAAGACCGCGACGAAGACCCACAACATACCTGGCTGCACAAGTACTGGGAGAAGCGCAAACCCAAGTGCGGCAAGGGGGGCAAAGATGATGATGAAGGGGATCCGCCGTCCAAAGCGGGTGCGCGTGTTGTCGCTGACCGAACCGATCATCGGCTGAATCAGAAATGTGATGATCGTCCCCAGCGTGACAATCAAACTCACTTCGTTCGCCTTCAATCCAAAGTCAGTGCCCAGGAACGGGGCCACGTACGATTTGTTAATACCCGTGATGATACTGATGCCGAAAAATCCAAAACCAAGCAATAACGTTCTGCCGACGTTCAACTTCATTATTGCACCTCGTCTTTCCACAAGTGGCTGATTGATCCACCAGCCATTGGTTCATTGGCGCGTTCTCCTTTCGCCGGTTGGCAGGCGAATGCGCAAACGGCGTGTTGTCGCTCAAGTACAGCGGGAGTTGCCGTTGCGCGCATTCTACCCCGAGAGTGCGCATAGGTCAAATCACACCTGGCGGGTTTTTCCTTTTCTAGCATTTCAGGTAGTGTCCCTGTAAACGGTGAAAGCCCAGCGACGCCTCATCACTTTTGTTTGGGCGGGACACGAAAACTTGACTCATCCATGCTCCACACGTGATCGGTGAGATCGGCTGCCATCGCCGGTGTTACGGGATTCCACTTTTTGTAGCAAGCGCGTGGTCCTTTTGGCGGTATCGGTTCGGGCAACTGCTGACGCAAGCCACGATGCGGTCTCACAAAATGATGGCAGGCAATTGGGGAATCCTGTCAAGTATTTTTCTGCTCCGTCTGCGCGCTGAACTTTGACAATTGTTTGCTTTTGTCTACACTCATTGCAGAAAGAATTCCGCGCCGCGAGGTTTACGGTTGAACACACACTTGGCACAAGCGCTCAAAAAGATTCTAGATCGCGTCGTCACCAATCCGATCGAATTGATCACGTACGAGATGGACTCGTCGCTCGAACGCGGCAAGCCCGATGCCGTTGTCTTTCCGCGCACGACCGATCAAGTCAGCCGCGTCATTCGGTGGGCTAGTGACAATCGGCTCCCAATTGTCGCGCGCGGCGCGGGAACCGGGCGCTCCGGCGGCGCGGTGCCAGAACGCGGCGGCATCGTCATTGCGTTCGCGCAAATGAACCGCCTGATCGAACTCGATCGCGTGGGACGCAGCGTCGTCGTCGAACCCGGGATGGTCAATTCGATTTTGGACGCGCAGGTCAAACCGGCAGGATTATACTATCCGCCCGATCCGTCGAGCGGACGCGTCGCGACGATGGGCGGCAACGTCGCAGAAAATGCCGGAGGTCCGCACTGTTTCAAATACGGCGTCACGACCAAATACGTCACCGGACTGGAAATCGTGTTGGCGAATGGACAAATCATCCAACTCGGCGGACGCGCGCTCGATTATCCCGAGTACGATTTTCTCGGCGTCGTCACCGGGAACGAAGGGACGCTCGGCGCGATCACGCGCATCGACGCGCGCCTGGTTCGCGTTCCACCCAGCATCAAGACGATGACCGCGGCGTTCGATTCGATCGCGCAAGCCGGGCAAGCGGTATCGGCGGTGATCGCGACGGGACTGATCCCGGCAACCTTGGAAATGATGGACCAGCAAATTATGCGCCACATCGAAGCGTTCGCGCATCCGGGGTTACCGATCGACGCGGGCGCGCTGCTGATCGTCGAAATGGACGGGTATCCCGCCAGTCTCGATCCGCAGATTTCTGAGATCGCGGAGATTTTGCGCCGCAACGGCGCGCGCGATCTGAAAATCGCGCAGACGGAACAAGAACGCGAAACGCTGTGGTTCGGACGCAAGAGCGCGGGCGGCGCGTATCCGCATTTCACGGTAGACAGCACCGTGCCGCGCAGTCGGATCGCGCAAGCGCTGGACGCCGCGAATCGCATTTGTGAAAAGCACGGCGTCCAGGTCGGGCACGTTTTTCACGCGGGCGACGGCAACCTGCATCCTTCGATCATGATGGAGGAAAGTAATCCGCAACAAGTTCAAGCCGTCTTGCGCGCCGCGCGCGAAATTATGCAAGAGATCGTCCGGTACGACGGCGCGATCACCGGCGAACACGGCGTGGGCATCGAAAAGCGCGAGTTTATGCCGTTGATGTACAGCCCGAATGAACTCGCCGCGCACTGGGACCTCAAACAAGTTTTCGATCCGGACAACCGGATGAACCCCGGCAAAATTTTTCCGCGCGAGATGCCGCGCGCCAATCCGATTCCGCCCGCGCCAACTATGCCCGGCGCTGTTTTCACACCCACGTCTGCGGAAGAAGCGGCGGCGGGATTGGCGGCGTTGTCAGCCGCGAAACAAGCGGTGGTAATCCGCGGACAGCCAGCCGCCGTCGGTCGCAAGCCCGCCCTGAGCGGAGTCGAAGGGTCGGCAGTCGTGCTGGCTACCGCGAATTTACGCGGCATCCTGAAATACGCGCCGGACGATCTGTACATCACCGCTGGCGCAGGGACAACCCTCGACGAAATTCAAGAGTTCCTCGCCAAAGACAGCCGTCAGGTGCCGCTCGTGTCACCCTGGCGCGACGCCACGCTTGGCGGACTCGTCGCCGCGAACGTAAACTCGCCGCAACGAATGTTGTACGGTGCGGTGCGCGATCACCTTTTGTGCGCGACGGTCGCGCTCGCCGATGGGCGCGTGATTCGCGCGGGACGCCCCGTCGTGAAGAATGTCGCGGGCTATGATTTGCCGAAACTTTTCGTCGGTTCGTACGGTACGCTGGGCTTGCTCGCGGATGTCACGTTGAAGCTGATGCCGTTGCCGCGCGTCCAGCGCACGTTGGCGATCCCAGTAGACGATCTGACGCGCGGTCTGATTTGGGCAGAACACTTGTTGCCGCTCGCGTGGGTGGCTTCTGCGCTTGTCGTGCGAAAAAATGAAGCGGGGTCTGCCGCGCCGTTCGTCTTGGCGTACACCGCCGAGGGAATTCCGGAGGATGTGGAAGCGGAATTGGCACAGGTGCGCGCGACTCTCGAAAGAATCGGCGCGGCGCCACCAAGCCCGGAGGCGGCGCCCAGCGGCACCGCGCTCTGGCGCGAATTGATCGCGCGCGCCCAACCGAACGCGTGGCACGCGCGCATTGGCATCGCGCCGAAAGATGCGTGCGCGTTTGTGCGCGCAAATAGCGCGCGCTTGGCACAGGGATCGTTTCTGCTCGATGTGGCAAACGGGCAGATCACGATTGTCGTCGAGATGAACGATCCGCAGCGCGCGCAGGAAGCGTTGACGGAATTGCGCCGCGCCGCGCGGGGCGTCGGCGGCTATGCGATCGTCACGGCGATGCCGCCGGAGTGGAATCGCGTCGTTGAGCGTTGGGGCTATCACCCTGAGACGCACGCGTTGATGCGCGCGCTGAAAGCGCGGTGGGACCCGGCGGGGATTTTGGAGCCCCGCACGTTCGTCGTGTGACGTCCCTAATGCGCGGACGCGCGAGTAAATATTTCAACCCGGGAGATAGATGCAGATGAGTTATTTTATCAAGCGCAGAGATGTCGAACCCATCACGCACGCGGGCGTCGTCAGTTATCCGATGCTGACCCACGCGCACGGGTGCGTCAATGGATTTTCGTCTGGCATTACTTGTTACACGGCGACGGAATACCTGACGCCGGGCGTCCACGACGATCAGGAAGGCTTTGTAGTCATCGCAGGGCGCGGGTGGGCAAAGGTCGGCGACGAAGAATACTACCTGGAACCCGATACGTGTTTCATCGCGCCCGCAGGAGTAGCGCATGCGCTCAAGCGCGATCCCGACGTGCCGTACATCAAGGTCGGTTGGTTTCACGGCGCGATCCGTTGATGCCGCCTGTTCGTCTTTCATCTTTCGGCAAGAGGTCACAATGAAATTCGCGCAATCCTCTTTCGTGTACTTCAACTATTCACTGCAAGACGCGATTCGGCGGCTCGCGCAATTCGGCTACGCCGGAATCGAAATCTGGGGCGGCAGACCGCATATGTATCGCCGCGATCTGGACGATCAGATCGACGCCCTCACGCGCTTGCTCGCGCAAAACAATCTGACCGTGTGCAATTTCATCCCCGCGCAATTTCGTTACCCTTCGATCTTGTGTTCGTTGAATGAAGTGGTGCGGCGCGACAGCGTCGCCTACATCCGGAGCGCGATGGACAACGCGATGCGCGTCGGCGCGCCGTCGGTAAGCGTGTGTCCTGGGATGACTCTGCGCGGCGAGAGCGGCGAACAGGGCTGGGCGCAATTGCGGCGCAGTTTGCTGCAAGTGCTGGAGTACGCCGAAAAGAAAAATTTGCGCGTGCTGATCGAACCCGCGCATATGTGGGAGACGACGCTGATTCGCACTGTGGACGAAGCATTGCGGATGATCGCCGAAATCCGATCGCCGCGGCTCGGCGTTCTGTTCGACACGGGGCACGCGCACGTCAACGGCGAAGATTTGGCGGACGCGGTTCGCAAATTGAAAAACGTGCCGCTCCACATTCACATTGACGACAATGACGGCGCGAGCGATTCGCATCACATTCCGGGCGCGGGCAAAATGGATTACGCGCCGTTCGTGCGCGCGCTGAACGAAATCGGCTACGCGGGTTTCGTCTCCGCCGAACTTGGTTTTCAGTACACGCGCGAACCCGATGCGGCGGTGCAGCAATCGCTCGTCGCGTTGCGCGCACTGTTCGCGCAATGATGAAGGGCGGACAAATTAAAGTCGTTCTCCGCGCGCCGCGCGGAGTGCATTTTGAAATTACCCGCAGAATGCCTGGGTCGTCTGGGGCGTGGCACGGGCGACGCAAGCCGCAACTATGCGCGCGCGGAGTTTCAAGACACTTTCTGCGGATTCGCCGCGTTAGCTGTAACAAATATTGCACTATATCAAGATGATGTAACACCTATTGCATTTTCTCCCCTCCTGTGTTATAATGCGCGCAGTCAGATTGACGGTGGGGACGCCTCTCCATCGTCCAGGGACTGCGACCGATGGGCAGTGCCGCGCCACTCGAAAATCGAATCACGACCGTCTTCCCCACGCTCAGTCACGCGCACCAAAAGTTGGCGCGCCTCATCCTCGACAATGGGCTCTTCGTCGCGTTCGCGTCCGCCGCCGAACTAGGCAAGCAGGTGGGTGTGAGCAACGCGACGGTCGTGCGCTTTTGCCAAACTCTCGGCTACGACGGCTATCCCGAACTCCAAGCCGCGGTGCGCGCCAACTTGCCTACCTACGTCCACAAAGTCCAGCAGATCGAACGCAAGTCCGCGCGCGTCCGCACCGAGAACCTCCTCCAACGCGTCTTTGAAATCGACGCGCAAAATCTGAGCGACACACTCGCCGCCCTCGATCAAGCACGGTTTTGGGCGGCAACGCGCGCCATCACGCGCGCCAGCGACATCCTCGTCGTCGCAGGCGGACTGTCGGCGGGGCCTGCGCTGTACCTGGCGCACTCGTTGAACGTGATGGGATTCGACGCGCGCGCCGCGCTCAACGGCGGCATTCCGCTCACGCTCGAACTCACGCGCGTGAAAGCATCGAGCGTCCTCATCGGCATCAGCGTTTGGCGTTACGTCGCGGACACCGTCGCGGCGATGGAACACGCGCGGCGCATCGGCGCGACGCGCATCGCGATCAGTGACAGCGCGGTCGCGCCGATCGCGCAACACGCCGCGTTCGCGTTTCAAGTCGCAACGAATGGCGCGGCGCACTCACTTTCGCTCACGAGTATGCTCGCGCTAATCAACGCGTTCGTCGCCGCGCTCTCGTTCACGCGCCCCAAGCAAACCGCGCGCGCGCTCCGCAAGATTGATGCCGCGTATCGCCGCGGCAAGTTGGTGCTGGAATAAATTGCGACCGCCGCGCCAAAGGCAGAAGGATGAAGGATGAAGGATGAAAAAAATTCATCCTTCATCCTTCATCCTTCATCCTTGAAGAGAGGCGGTCAGTTCTCAAGGATGAATATGGACACATCAGACACTCGCAAAAAACGGCGCGTGATGGTCGGCGCGATCGGCAAGTGCGTCCACAATCTCGGCGTCGAGGGCTTTGCCGATTGGTTGCAGGATCAGGGTTTGGGGTACGTCTCCGTCAAACTCGGTCCCGCCGTGCCGATTCCCGAAGTGATCAACAAGATTCGCGAAGCGCGTCCCGAAGTCGTCGGCGTTTCGATGCGGCTCGGCGATCTGCACGTGGACAAATTGATCAGCGAATTTGTCACGACCGCGACCCAGCATGGCTTGCACCCCAAGGAGTCGGGCATTCGCTTTTGCTTTGGCGGCTTGCGCCCCGCCGCGAATCTCGTCCGCACGATGACGGGCGTCCCGCTCGAACCCGATCCGTTCACGCCGCCCGAAGAACGCCACTACGATCTCGAACAAGTCAGCCAGGATTACAGCGACAAACCCGAGTTCGATCATTTCTTCGACGTGATCGCCGACGACTATATCACGATGGAAGAGTTGGAACGCTTCGCGCGGCGCGAGCCCGTCGAACGCGAGGAAACGCTGATCCGCTGGTCGGATTACTTGGTCGAACGGATCCAACAAGTGCGCGAGCGCGAGAATCGCCCCATCATTCGCGCGCACATCGGCATCGCCGCGGAAACGATCGAGCCGACGATTGACGGGATCGAAATACTCGCGGACGCGGGCGCGCTCGAAATCGTTTCGCTCGCGCCCGATCAAACGTCGCAAGAACTTCTCGCCAAATTCATCCGCGGCGAGGAAGACCCGCGCAAATATCTGGCGGGGCAAGGCGGCGCGCCGATTCGCACGATCGAAGATTTGAAACGACTCAAAGCCGCGACGCGGCGCGGCAACTTTCCGATGACGCGCATCTACAGCGGCACCGACGAATTGCTCGAACTCGCCAAACTGTGGCAGGAACATCTCAACGCGTGTTTTCCCGCCGTGCCGATTTTTTTCTACAATCGCATGGACGGGCGCGGTCCGATTTCGATTCACGATTCGTTCCGCGAACATTACGACGTGATTCGCTATTGGGCGAGCGTCGGCAAGCCGTGTGAGATCAACGATCCGCATCAATGGGGCTTGCGTTACGCGAGCGACGATATGCAGGTGACCGATCACGTCCTCGTCGGCTTGATGGCGCTCAAACTCGGCGTCAAAAATTACGTGATGCAAATGATGTTCGAGTTGCCGCCGGAGATTTCCGCGCTCGACGATCTCGCCAAGATGAAAACCGCGTTCGAACTGATCGAACCGTTGACGCGCCATTACGATTTTCACATCATCAAGCAAACGCGTTCGGGTCTTCCCAGTTTTCCGCCCGACCTGCATCAAGCCAAGGGACACCTCGCGTTCGGCATTTACACGCAACTCTACCTCGAACCCGACATTCTGCACGTCGTCACGCACTCGGAAGCGCATCACGAAGCAAAAGCAGAAGACATCATCGAGTCCTGCCAGATCACCAAGCAAGTGTGTTGGGATTTTGCCAAAGGGCACGTCCCCGATGTTTGGGCTGACCCCTGGGTTCGCAATCGCATCGCGGAATTGAAACGCGCGGCGATGTACAACCTCCTGCACGGCGCGCTGCTCGGCGGCTATGAAGGTCCCGTCACCGTCGCGAATTTTTCCGAGTGGGCAAAGGAATCGCGCGACCCTTCGGGCAAGGAGCGCAACTATGAAACGATGTTGCTCTCGTTCGCGAACGAAGATCATTACGCGACGAAGACGTGCGGGCTCATCAGCCCCGACGCGCTCGAACTCGCCTTGCAAATCGGTCTCTACCAAGCGCCGCATCTCACCGTCGCCGATAGAAAATATGAGATGATCAGCAAGTGCAAGACCAAAGTGGTGGACGGCGCGTGTCGCGTCGAGTCGTGGGATGGGATTCCCGTCAAAGACGAAATCCAGCGCGTCGATCTCGTGCGCCAGCGTTTCCCCTGGTATTTCGACAAGGCGATCTCCGTTGCCGCCGATGAATCGTTCATCACCGAGACCGAAGCGGCAGAGGAAGAAGATCAAGAAGTGATGATTCGCGGCAAGAGCATCGCGCATCTGCGAACGCAGACCAAGCGCGCGCTCGTCGTGGATTTCGGTTCGACGTACTCCAAAGTCGGCTTGTTCGACGCCAAGACCGAAAAATTCTCACTGCGCTACGTTCCGACGACGGTCGAAGATATTCGCGTCGGCTTGGCGAATGGCATCGGCGTTTTGCCCGCGTGCAAAGAACGCGGCGACTGGAAACCGCTCGACGACGCGATGAGTCAGTTCGACGTGCGTTTGCCTTGCTCCAGCGCGAAGGGCGGCTTGAAGATGGTCACTGTTTCGCTGACCGAAGCGGAATCGGGATTCGCCGCTGATCTTGCCGCGCTCACGGCAGGCGCGAAACTGCTCGCGAGTTACGCGGGCAAACTCACGCCCGAGCAAGCGCGCGCGATTTACACCGCCGACCAACCCGAGATCATTTTGATCGCGGGCGGCACGGACGAAGGCGGCGACACCGAAACGCAACTGCACAACGCGCGCCTCCTTGCCGAAAACGCGCGGTCCGCGACGTACGCGCAGTACGGCGTGCCGGTGATCTACGCGGGCAATCGGGACATTCACGAGCCCATCGAAAATATTTTCCGCGCGAATCACGTGGACATTCGCGTCACCGCGAACGTGATGCCCGAAGTGAATCGGTTCCAGATCGAAGTCGTCAACGAAACGATTCGCGAATTGTTCCAGACCGTCATCATTCGCGGCAAGGGTTTCGATGTGGTCGAGGAATATATGGATGCGCCGTTCATTCCGACGCCGCGCGCGGCGTTTCGCGGCATCAACTTGCTGGCGCGCGGACACGGCAACGAAGAAGGGATCGGCAACATTCTCGCGCTCGACATCGGCGGCGCGACGACTGACTTTTTCTCCAATGTCACAGACAATCCGCTGTTTGTGTACGAGGGACCCGATAACACAAAGCGCGTCAAGCGCACGATTCTCAAAACGCCGAATACGCCCTTGGCGTATCGCCGCGTCGAAGGCAAGTACGGGTTGGCATACAACGCCGAGAATCTCAAGGAACTGGATCGTTTCAAGAACGGCGCGATGCAACGCGAACTGAGCGTGTTCCTGGCGCGCCGCTTCGCCGATGCGTTTTCGCCGCGCGCGGATCAGTTTGGAGAATTTCTGATTCGCCGCGACGGTCACACCGAAGTTGACCTGGATCGCTACTTGTCGTGGATCACCGCGCATCCGCACATCCAGCCGACGGCCGCGCTGGAAAACACCGCGCGCGCGTGGCTGGCGCGCGAGATTCTGGCGACCGCGACGCGCAAGCACGTTGGCTACGTGGACGAGACCGAGACGTACTTTTTGCAGTATGGCGTCAACTTTTTGAATCAGCCCGTCACCGTCCTCGTCATTGGCGGCACGGTGTATCACAAATGCCAAGAGCGCGCGCCTGGCTACCTGGACGATCTCGCGCTGATCGCGCAAGGCGTGATCTACAATCCCGACGAGCCGAATGTCTTGCGACCGAATGGCGCGGTGTTGCTCGACGCGCAGTACTTGGTGAGCATCCTGGGTGGGTTGTACGGACGCGTCGATCCCGAACAGGCATTGCGCGTGATGAAGCGCGAGTTGGTGCGGTTGGAGATGCCAAAACGGTAGGACTGTCATTGCGAGGCGCGGTTTTTGCGCCGAAGCAATCCCCAATTCGCGGTTTGGAGATTGCTTCGCTCCGCTCGCAATGACACGGAGAAACGGATTTTGAAACCACACATCGCTATCCTCGGCGCGGGGAACGGCGCGCACGCGTTCGCAGGCGATCTCGCGTTGCGCGGCTATCCCGTCCGCGTCTACAACAAATTTGAAAACGAAATCGCTGCATTGCAGAGCGCGGGCGGCGTCACCTGCGAAGGCGTCGTCGCTGGATTCGGCGCGCTCGAACTCATCACGACCGACATCGCGCCCGTCGTCGCGAACGCCGACATCCTGTTCGTCGTCGTGCCTGCGAACGCGCACGCGTTTATGGCGCACGCGTGCGCGCCGCATCTGCGCGACGATCAAGTGATCATTCTGAACCCAGGGCGCACGGGCGGCGCGCTCGAATTTCGCAACGTGCTGCGCGCGCGCGGCGTCACGGCGCGCGTCTTGATCGCGGAAGCGCAAACGTTGCTGTACACCTGTCGCATCTCTGCGCCCGCGCGCGTGCGAATCACGATGGTCAAGCGCGCGGTGACACTCGCCGCGCTGCCTGCGCGCGATACCGCGCGCGTGTTGGAACGACTGAATCCGCTCTTTCCGCAATTCGTCGCGGCAAGCGATGTGTTGGAAACGGGACTGGACAACATCGGCGCGATGTTTCATCCGACGACGACGATTCTTAGCGTCGGGCGCATCGAGTCAGGTGTGCCGTTTGAATTTTATCGCGATCTGACGCCGAGCATCGCGCGGTTTATCGAAACGATGGATGCGGAGCGGCTCGCCGTGGCGCGCGCGTTCGGCATCCGCGCGCAATCGGCAAGTGAGTGGCTGGCGCGCAGTTACGACGGCATCACCGGCGACACGCTGTACGAGCGCATTCAGAGCAACGCGGCGTATCGCGGCATCGCCGCGCCGCGCGCGATTGACACGCGCTACATCTGGGAAGATGTGCCCACCGGACTCGTGCCGATGGTTGCGCTAGGGAAAATCGCGAATGTGCCGATGCCTGCGTGCGAAGGACTCGCGAATATCGCGTGCGCGCTCCTGGGTCGCGATTTTTGGAATGAAGGCAGAAACGCGCGACAGTTGGGCATCGAGGGCTATACACTCGCGCAGGTGAAAAAAACTTGTGGAGTTGGGTGAGTAGGTGAGTAGGTGATTCGGTGATTCGATCCGCCCAATCACCCAATCACCCAATCACCCAATCACCGAATCACCCAACATCGAAAGGGGGGATGCGATGCGATAGTCATACTGATTCGACCCATTGATCGTTTTTCATTAGCGAAGGAGGAACAGAATGAATCGAATTCGAACGATTCAACTTGGCGCGCTCGTTTTGTTGGTGGCGCTTGCCGCGTGCGCGGCGCCGACGCCCCAAATCATCGAGAAGGTCGTCGAAAAGCCGGTAGAAAAGATCGTCGAAAAGACGGTCGTCGCCGAACGCACCGTCGTCGTTCAGCCGACGGCTGTCCCAGGTCGCGATACGCTCGTCGTCGCGCTCGCGCGCGCGCCATCGGGCATTGACCCTGCCGATCACAGCAGTCGCGAAGCGGAAACCGTCATCCGCAACATCTACGACGGCTTGGTGACGCGCGATCACGCCAGCGGCGTGCATATGGAGATCGCCGAATCGGTCAAGTGGCTGGACACCAAGACGATGGAAATCAAACTGCGCAAGGGTGTCAAGTTCCACGATGGCAGTGAATTAAAAGCGGATGACGTGATCTACAGCTTCGAGCGCGTTTTCAAAACGAACGCGATCGAGTTTCCGCAACCGCACACGGCTTTGCGCAAGGGATTCCTCGGTCCCTTTGGCAGCGCGGACAAGAAAGACGATTACACCGTCGTTGTGAATTTCACCGCGCCGTGGCCCGCGGGAATGCAAATGCTCGTCCACACGCAAATCGTCTCCAAAGCATACGTCACCAAAGTCGGCACCAAGGGCTTGATCGAGAAACCGCTTGGCACAGGTCCGTTCAAGTTCGTCTCGGCGAAAACCGGTTTCGAAGAGGTCATGTTGGAACGCTTTGCGGACTATTACGGCGGCGCGCCGACGCTTGCGCCGGTCGGCAAAGCGTGCGTATCGCGCGCGGTCTTTCGCGTGATCCCGGAAAACTCGACGCGCGTCGCCGCGCTCCTCGCCGGCGAAGTGGACATCATCACCGAAGTTCCTGCCGAGTTGGTCGGCACCCTGCAAAAAGTTCCGGGCATCCAGGTCAAGACCGTCCCCGGCACGCGTCCGATTTGGATGGAGTTCAACGTCGCCCAAGCCCCGTTCGATAACCCCAAAGTGCGTCAGGCGTTGAACCACGCCGTAGACAAAGACCTGATCATCAAAAAAGTGTACAACGGCTTGGCGAAACCGCTCGCCGGTCCGCTGATGCCGGCGAACAATATGGCGGATCCCAGTCTCAAGCCGTACGCGTACGACAAAGCCAAAGCGCTTGCGCTCTTGAAGGAAGCGGGCTGGGCGCCCGATGCGAGCGGGATGTTGATGAAAGACGGCAAGCCGTTCGCGTTCGTGATTGACACGATTGATTCGATGCGTCCCATCGCCGAAGCGACTGCGACGATGTTGCGCGATGTGGGCATTGACGCGAGCGTGCGCGTGTGGGAGTACAACGTCGTGCGACCCAAGTTGCTGGCGCGCGAACGTCAAGCGTACGTCGGCGACTGGGGCGATTCCACATTCGATCCAGTGGGGCATATGGAAGCCAAGTGGCACTCGCTCGTCACGGGTTCGACGTACGGGCGCGGCAACTTTTCGGGATACGCGAACAAGCGCGTGGATGAGTTGATCAAGGCAGGCGAAACGGAAAACGATCCTGCCAAGCGCAAGGTCCTCTACTATGAAGCGCAAAAACTGATCTACGACGAAGCGCCCGCGATCTTCCTCATCCTGCCCGAAGCGATCGAAGCGGCATCCGCGCGCGTGCAAAACTGGCAACCCGCGTCCGATAGCCGCGAGAATCTGCACGATGTGTGTTTGAAGTAGAAAACAATGCGCCAATGCGCCAATGAACCAATGAGCCAAACCGCAACATCCTCGGAGCAAAATTTGGCTCATTGGTAAATTGGCACATTGGCTCATTGAAGTTGAATTATGAAAGCCGTCAAAATTCTCGAGCGCATGCTGGCGACGATTCCGATTATGTTCGGCGTCGCAATCATCGTTTTCTTTTTCATCCGCCTCACCCCCGGCGATCCGGTGGACATTATGCTGGGGCGTTCCGCCGCTGCCACGCAACGCGAGATCGAACAACTGCGCCAGCAATTTCATCTCGACGAACCACTGCACGTCCAACTGGGTTACTTTTTGGGCGATGTGTTACGCGGCAACTTGGGCTATTCGTACATCCGCAACAAGCCCGTGGTTGAATTGCTGACCGAACGCCTGCCCGCGACGATCGAGATGACGATTGGCGCGCTCCTCATCAGTCTGATCATCGCGCTGCCGATTGGGATTCTTTCGGCGGTGCGGCAAAATTCGCTGCTCGACCGCGTAAGTATGGCGGGCGCGTTTCTGGGAATTTCGATGCCTGGCTTTTGGCTGGGCATTATTCTGATTCTCTTTTTCGCGGTGCGCTTGCAAGTTTTGCCCGCGCAAGGTCGCCTGAGTTATGACGTTCACTTGCAAGAAATTACGGGAATGTACGTCCTGGACAGTTTGCTCACGGGAAATTGGCGCGCGCTCGAAGACAGTCTCAAGCATTTGCTTTTGCCCTCGATCACCCTCGGCGCGGGCGTCGCCGCGATCATCGCGCGCGTCTTGCGGTCGAGTATGCTCGAGGTTTTGCGGAGCGATTACATCAAACTGGCGCGCGCCAAAGGCGCGAGCGAGTGGGGTGTGGTGATGAAGCACGCGCTTCGCAACGCGCTCATCCCGACCGTCACCGTCGTCGGTTTGCAAGTGGGCGTGTTGCTCGGCGGCAATATGATCGTCGAAACGGTGTTCAGCTGGCCCGGCTTGGGGCGTTTGGTGGTGGACGCGATCTTCAATCGCGATTTTCCCTTGATCCAAGGCGCGGTGATGATCTACGCGATCACTTTCGTCTTGACGAATCTGGTCGTAGATATTTTGTACACGTATTTGAACCCAAAGATTACTTTGTAAGTCAGTGTTCAGTATTCAGTGTTCGGTATTCAGTGAGACGGAATACTGAATACTGAATACTTGGAGTGTCAATGACCGCACAAACACCTGCGCGCCCAGCGCGCGGCTGGGATTACACGCTCCGCATCCGCTTGCGGCTGTGGCAGCGCGCGCTCGCCGAGTTGGGATACGAATTGTGGCAACGCCCGTTCGTCTTGATGGGCGGCGTCATCGTCGCGCTCTTCATCCTCGCCGCGCTGTTCGCAGATCAGATCACGATTCACAACCCCACGCGCGGGACTTTGCTGTTACGCTTCGAGCCGCCTGCCTGGGAAGCGGAAGGGAATTGGAAGTATCCGTTCGGCACGGATGATCAAGGGCGCGATTTGCTGACGCGCATCATTTACGGCACACGCGTCTCGCTCGCGGTCGGTTTGCTCAGCGTTGCGATTTCCGTGATCGTCGGCACCGCGCTCGGCGCGTTGGCGGGCTATTATCGCGGCTGGCTCGACGAAATCCTCTCGCGCTTTGCCGATCTCTTGCTCGCGTTTCCCTTCCTCATCTTCGCGATCGGCGTGATGGCATTCTTGGGACCCGGCTTTGTCAACCTGATTATGGCGCTCGCGTTCAAGGGCTGGGTGGAATTCTTCCGCCTCGTGCGCGGCGAAGTGCTGGCGGAACGCACCAAAGAATACGTGGACGGCGCGCGTGTTTCCGGACAAAGCAACCTGGCGATCATCGCGTCGGAAATTTTGCCGAACGTGATTCAATCGGTCTTTGTGCTGGGCACATTGCGTTTGGGTTATATGATCATTATGGAAGCGAGTCTCAGTTTCTTGGGGCTGGGGATTCAACCGCCTACGCCCGCGTGGGGTTCGATGGTGTCCAGCGGACGCGACTACTTGCTGACCGCGTGGTGGGTCTCCACCTTCCCAGGTCTCGCGATCCTGATCCTCGTCGTCGCGATCAACGTCTTCGGCGAAGGGCTGCGCGATATTTTGGATCCGCGGTTGAAGATTGAATAGTGGACAGTGGACAGTGGGTAGTGGACAGAAACTGTCCACTATCCACTATCCACTATCCACTATCCACTATCCACTATCCACTGACCACTATGACAGATACTCTGCTTGAACTAAAAAATCTAACGACCGTGTTTCCCACGCGGCGCGGGCTGGTGCACGCGGTTGCCGATGTGAGTTTGAGTTTGGCGCACGGCGAACTTCTCGGCGTCGTCGGCGAATCGGGTTGCGGCAAGAGCGTGACGATGCTTTCGGTTCTGCGCTTGATTTCCGCGCCAGGGCGCATCGCGTCGGGACAGATTTTGTTTCAGGGGCGCGACGTGCTCAAACTCTCCAATCGCGAAATGCGCGACATTCGCGGCAGAGATATCGCGATGGTGTTCCAGGATCCGCTCACGTCGCTCAACCCCGCGTTCCCGGTGGGCGAGCAAATCCGCGAATCGCTGCGGATTCATCACATCGCGCACAATCATTTCGCGCGCGAAAAGGATCGCGTGTTGCAACTGATGACCGAAGTCGGCATCTCGTCGCCGACGGATCGCTATCGCGATTATCCGCACCAGTTCAGCGGCGGAATGCAGCAGCGCGCGCTGATCGCGATCGCGCTGGCGTGCGAACCGAAAATTTTGCTTGCCGACGAACCGACCACGTCGCTCGATGTGACGATTCAAGCGCAAATTATGGATCTGATGCGGCGCATCAACGACGCGCGCGGCACCGCGATCGTGCTGGTGACGCACAACCTCGATCTCGCCGCCGAATTTTGCCAGCGCATCGCGGTAATGTACGCGGGGCGCATCGTCGAAATCGGCGCGACCGATCAGGTGGTCGAATCGCCGCAGCATCCGTACACGCGCGGCTTGCTGACGTGCATCCCGCGCATCGCCGCGCAACGCACGCGCATCGAGCCGATTCCTGGCAACGTCCCCGATCTGGCGAACGTGCCGCGCGGGTGCGCGTTCGCAGATCGCTGTAGCTTAGCGCAGCCGATTTGCCAACAAGAACTCGTGCCATTCTGCGAGGTCGCGCCCGGACACAAAGTCCGCTGTCTGCGCGTCAACGATGCGGGAGGAGCCACGTGAACAGCAACGACACTCCGCTCATCGAAACGCGCGAGCTCAAACGTTATTTCACGCTTCGCCCCAGTCTCTTGGCGCGCGCGCTGGCGCGCGCGCAAGACATCGTCGTGCACGCGGTTGACGGCGTCAGTCTCAAAATCGGACAAGGCGAAACGGTCGGCTTGGTCGGCGAGAGCGGCTGCGGCAAGACGACGCTGGGACGTTTGATCAGCCGGCTCGATACGCCGACCGCGGGCGAGATTTCTTTCAAGGGACGTTCGTTGCGCGAAGGGTGGCTTGAGCCAGGCAAAGAAAAATCTACGCCGATCGAACGCTTGGGCTTTTATCGCGTCGCGCAAGTGATTTTCCAAAATCCGTACTCGTCGCTCAATCCGCGCAAAACGATTCGCGAAATCGTTTCGACGCCGTTGCAGAATCGCGGCATCGGGGAGATCAGCGCGCGCGAAGAAATCGTCGTCCAGTTGTTGCGTCGCGTGGGACTGCACGCGCGCAATCTCGATCAGTACCCGCATCAATTTTCGGGCGGACAGCGCCAACGCATCGGCATCGCGCGCGCGCTGGCGATGCAGCCGCAATTCATCATCGCGGACGAACCGGTCTCCTCGCTCGACGTTTCGATCCAAGCCCAGGTCATCAATCTGATGCAAGAGTTGCAAGCAGAATTTCACCTGACGTATTTGTTCATCGCGCACGATTTGAGTTTGATCTATCACATCAGCAATCGCGTCGCGGTGATGTACCTGGGGCGCATCGCCGAGGAAGGCGCGACCGACGATTTGTACGCGCAACCGTTGCATCCGTATACGCAAGCGTTGCTCGCCGCGATTCCGTCGCTCAACAAGGCGACGCGACGCCAGCGCATCATTTTGCAAGGCACCGTGCCCAGCCCGATCAATCCGCCCAAGGGTTGTCGTTTTCACCCGCGCTGTTTCGCGCGCCTCGGTTCGATCTGTGAGAATGAGATGCCGCCGTTCTTTGAAATCGGCAAACAGCGCGTCGCGTGCTGGAAGTACCAGTGAGGGAGGAGGTCAGATGACGGGATTTGCGCGCAAGGGCGGCGCTCTACTGCCACTGTCGGATGAAGAGATCGAGCGAATTCACAACGGTGCGCTGGCGGTTCTGGAACGAACGGGGCTGGGCATTTATGATCGCGAAATGATGGAACGCTTGGAGTCGGCGGGATGTCCAACCGAACCCAGCAGGCATCTCGTCAAGCTGCCGCGCGGACTCGTCGCGCAAGCGCTCGCGCAAGCGCCGCGCACGGTGACGCTGTGCGGCAGGCAGCCCGAGTCCGATTTGCATCTGGGCGATGGGCGCGCCTACGCCCGGACGCCCGGCGGCGCGACGCGCATTTTCGATTGGGAGACCGGCGCGCCGCGCGACTCGACCCAGGATGACGTTGCCCGCTGCGTGCGCTTGGCGGATGCGCTGCCCAATATTCATGGAATTTCGATGTGCCAGGTCGTGCCGCTGGATGTGCCGCGCGAACGGATGGATCTTTGCACGACCGAGATTGCGCTTGCGAATACGGGCAAGCATCTGTTCTATGTCTGCCACAATGAAGAGCACGTCGCGCGCGTGATCGAGCTGGCGGCGGCGCGCGTCGGCGGTCCGGACGCGCTGCGCGCGCGTCCGATCATCAGTCCCTTGTGCGAGTCCACCTCGCCCTTGCGGTTGGTTGCCCATCAAGCGCAGGTGCTCAAGTCTTTTGCGCGGCACGGGTTGCCGCTGCGCTTGCACGCGCACCCGATTGCCGGGCTAACCGCGCCGGTCACCTTGGCGGGGGAGTTGGTGATGACTCACGCCGAAGTCTTGGGCTTGGTCGTTGTGGCGCAGACGCTGGCGCCGGGTCTTCCAGTGGTGTATGGTATGTCGTCGTCAGTGCCGGATATGAAGACCGCGCTGAATCTCGCCGGCGCGGTCGAAATCGGTTTGCTGGGCGCGGCGGTCGCGCAGTTGGCGCGGCGCTGCGGCTTGCCCTGTTCGATCAGCTCGGGGATTGACGCGAAAATGCCGAGCGCGCAATCGGTGTTGGAACGATTGATGACCACGCTCCCGCCGATCCTCGCCGGCGCGGATTTGATCAACCTGGCTACGACCGATAGCAAAATGACTTTCTCGCCGGAACAACTCGTGCTGGACGATGAAGTGATGCGCTGGATTGGGCGCTATGTGCAGGGCATCCAGATTGACGATGAAACACTCGCGCTCGACTTGATCCATCAGATCGGGCAAACCGGAATTTTTACGGATCAACCGCACACCGCGCGACATTTTCGACGCGAACTGTTAGTGGATGGACTCATTCGGGGAGCGCGGTTGGACGCCCAGGAGGATTTGGTCGCACGCGCCCGAGCGAAGCTGAGGGCGCTTGCGGTGTAATCCAATCGGGTTGGACATTCAGGATGAAGATTTTATCATTGCACGGCGATCACTATCAAATGGGTTTGCAGCACGGGAGGCAGGTCTCTGACCTGCGTCCTTTGATTTTAACGACCATCGGCGCGCGTCTGGAAGCGCTGACGCGCACGGGCGGCTTGGACGCGACGGTCGTGGACGAACTGCAACGCGCGTGGGAAAGCGAACCTGACGCGCGCGCGACGACGATGATGATGCACGGCATCGCGGACGCGCTGGAAATTCCGCGCGCGCGCTTGTTCCAGTACGTCGCCGCGTCGTATCTGGAAGACTTGTTGCTCGCCAAGACCCAGCCCGAAGGTTGCACCGTTTGGGCGGCGTCGCGTTCCGCCACGCGCGAAGGCATACCGATTCTCGCCAAGAATCGCGATTTTTACGAAGCGCATATTCCGATGCGCGTCATCGCATACGCCGTGCCGCACGCGGGCTATCGCTACATCTACGCGACGAGCGCGGGGAGTCCTGGCGTGTACAGTTCGGGGATGAACGAGCGCGGACTCGCGATTGCCGATACGCACGTCTCGTCGCGCGACTTGGGACCCGGCTTGGCGCGCTTTACGCTGATGATGAACATCTTGGAACGTTGCGCGAGTACGGCGGACGCGCTGGCGTACTTGAAAAGTGTACGTTGTATGGGCGCGGGCAATCTGGTTCTGGCGGATGCCGCTGGCGAGTGCGCGGTCGTCGAAAATGGATTTCGCGCGTGCGGTTTTATCACGCCGCTTGAAGACAGCGTCGTCGCCACGAATCATTTCGTCAGCGCGGAATTGCGCGACGCGAACGTTTTTCGGAACAGCACGACGTACGACGAAACGCGCGCGCGTTACGCAACCGCGCGCGTGCTCCTCGATCAAGCGCGCGGCGCGATTGACATCGCGTCTGCCAAGCGCGTCGCCGCGCATCACGCCGCGACCGCGCTCTGTCGGCATCGTCCGCTGAACGATGCGGACACGATCTCGGCGGCGATTTACTTGCCCGCGCAACGCCGCTTGCTGTTTTGCAACGGCTGGCCCTGTCAGGGGAGTTACGAGACGTACAGGTTGCTGACGGAGGACGAGGGACGGAAGACCGAGGACGAAGGACGGAGGATGGCGGTCTGCGGTCGTCCGTCGGAGATCGCATTAGCACAGGAAACTGGGATGGAAATTGATACCCTCGTACTGGCAATCGTTCAGCGCGACGATGCGGACGCGACAATCGTCGCGCTTACGCGCGCGGGCTTTGCGGTGACGGTGCTCGCAAGTGTGGGGGGCTTTTTAGGCGCGCACAATGTCACGTTGCTCATCGGCTTGCGCGCCAGCGAAGTCGAACGCGCGCGCGCGGTGTTGCAAGAAACGTGCCACCGGCGCGCGATTCACGCGCCGGTCGAGACAAGCATCGGCGGCGCGACGCTATTCGTCTGTCCGGTGGCGCGCTATGTTCATCTGGGCGCGGATCGCGTGGTCGTGGATTGCGCGCGCGCGCCGGTCGAACCAGGCGCGTTGCAATTGATCCTCGCGATCGTCGCGCGCGAGCAATCGAATCAACTCATCGCAACGCTGACCGATTGGAGTTATCACGTGACGATGCTGGGGACGACCGGGGGCTATTCCCATCGCGCTAACACGACCCTGCTCATCGCCGTCCGCGCCGAGCGCGTGGATTCGATTGTGGAGCAAGTGCGGCGTATCTGCGAAATACGCGAGCAACCGATGGCGACGATTTTCGTGCTGAACATCGCGCGTCTCGAACACCTCTGATCGGCAAAGTTGCGTTCGCCGGATTTATGCCGGCATGCCGCTTTCTACATCCTGAAATCCGGTTGTGCTTGGCGGATGCTCCCGCACGATTTGCCAAAATGGCAAACGCATCACCCTGATTTTCCAAACACGCGCCAAGAAAGTGTTTTGAAATTGCACGGGCGGTTAAACTGCAGCAACGACGGCACAAAGCCGACCTCCGTCGGCTGATTCAGACTGCGAAGGCAGTCGAGGCACTTGTTGCCGCCGAGCCATTTTTGCTTGGTGGCTTTAATTACGCGCGTGTAACCCGATCCGTCCTTTTGACGTAGATTGATTAGAGACAATCAGAGGTGATAACGTGACTCGAAGCGATAAGATGCGTAACGCAAGCGCGGGATACTTTTGTAACGGTATGCCCTACAATCGCGCCGGCAAGGGCGCGCGCCCGCTGATCATCTTTCAAGGACTGATGTTCGAGAACAAGCCGCAACCCCGATTGATGATGTTGATGTACAAATTCCTGGAAACCGATTACACGGTGTACTCGGTGTTGCGCAAATCAGGTCTGCCGCAAGGGTACACGATGCAAAATATGGCAGATGATTACGCCGCGATGATTTCGGACGAGTTTGGTGGTCCAGTGGATGTGATCGGCGTTTCGACGGGAGGTTCGATCGCGCAACATTTCGCCGCCGATCATCCCGGCTTGGTTCGCCGCCTGGTAATTCATTCGAGCGCGCACGCGTTGACCCAGGAAGCGAATCAAGCGCAACTTCGCGTGGGACGGTTGGCGCAACAAGGTCAATGGCGGGCTGCGGCGGATACGCTCATCGGGTTTATGCTTCCTCGCGCGGGCGTGATGAAACATATCGCTCCGCCAATGGTCTGGCTCATTTCAGTCGTGCTGTCATTGGACACGCCCCCAGACTCCACTGACTTGGTGGTCACCGTCGAGGCAGAAGCCAAACATCATTTCAAAGATCGGCTCGCGGAAATCACCGCGCCGACGCTGGTCATTGCCGGCGCGCAGGATCCATTCTATTCGGCGGCATTGTTCCGCGAGACAGCCGCGGGCATCCCGAATGCCAAACTGATCCTGTATGAAAAGATGAGACATCCCGCGTATGGAAGACGATTCGAACAAGATGTGCTGGCGTTTCTGAAAGAGGATCAGCCGGCGCGCAACTGTTGAGGAACGTACGATGAAACGCGACAATGAGATTCTTACTCCCTCGCAGCGGTGGTCAGGATTAGCCACTATCGCCGCGATGATCGTGTTGCTTGGTTTTTTCGCGGCGCATCAATTGTCACACACAGGATTTTTCACTGACAGATTCGGATCGCTCGAAATGCTTGCGTTGTACGCTCCGATCCTGATCTCGTTCGCCGCGCCGATGGTCAGAGCCGTCACCGGGCGACAAAATCCCGCGCGTCCGTTTGACGCCGCGACGAATTTATCTCTGGCGATTGGCTCGCTGTGGCTTGCCATCGTCTTCCCCTTTGATTTCGCGCATCTCACCGCGGTTTTGCCTGACGCGATTCGATTCATCTTTGGGTGGATCACCGACGACATCGGCAGATTCGTCCTGATTGCTCAAGTTATCCTCGGGGTCATCTTCGCGCCATTGACGATGTTGACGTACTTTGGACGGCGCGCCTCCACAATGTGAAAGGAAACGACAATGCCCGATTCGATTTTAGTAGCGTTTTCGACGATTCACGGCTCGACGCAAGAAGTCGCCGAGCAAATTGCCGCGACTCTGCGCGAACAAGGTCTGGCGATCGATTTGCAGCCCGCCAAGCAAGTGCGCGCGCTCGACGCGTATCGCGCTGTCGTGCTGGGCGCGCCGCTCTACATGTTTCACCTGATGTCAGGACACATTTGGCAAAGCGGCTTCCAAGTCTAGGGTGCACTGTGGGTCCAGCCACTGCCATAACCTAGAGTCGGTTTTCAATAGCAGGAGAATGGCGTTGACCAAACTCACTTCCCAA
>Ga0194113_10002167_pt1 | contig 26976 bp, 25 predicted proteins | sample TA2MahC200mmetaG_FD_146193 | JGI IMG/M metagenome (GOLD analysis project Ga0194113, IMG submission 146193) | Freshwater microbial communities from Lake Tanganyika, Tanzania - TA2015017 Mahale Deep Cast 200m | ecosystem: Environmental > Aquatic > Freshwater > Lake | place: Tanzania: Lake... | reverse complement strand
AGAGCGCACCACTCACCAACATCCACATGAAATGTAAAAGTGCCAGGTTTGTTCCAACCGGCAAACTCTGTAGCAATGTACTCAAAACAGCTATGGTATGATTTGTCATGGTAATGGGTCCTTTGGCTGCAATCTTTTGCTAGCGCAACAAGATTACCATGCTTTGGACCCATTGCCACTCATTTCAGCAACACCAGTTAGCGGAAACTAAAGTTATCAGTACTTCACGAAAAAGGATCCAAGGCCCGTCCGCGGGTCGCCCGGGGACGGGCTCCTGATCGTTTTCGTGAACTAATGGTAACTACTCTCAGCCATACGGGGAAGTTCCCGAAAAAAGGGTGTGCGAAGGGGGCGTAGCCCCCTTCGCACACCCTTTTTTCGGGCTAATCCGTTCGATGGCTGAGCAGTTACCATTAAACGATGTTATTTGTGGATGCTCCGAAAACCCGTTCCGGGCAGCTATAGACCCGCATACTTCCCTGGCGCACGTACCCGACCAGGGTGATATTCCAGGCGCGGGCCATTTCCACAGATAGGGAGGTCGGCGAGGTGCGCGAGGCGACGATGGGGCAGCCCATCCGCGCGGCTTTGTGCATCATCTCGGAGGAGATACGGCCGGTGACCAGGAGCACGCGCTCACGGGGCTTGACGCCCTGCTTCATACAGGCGCCGGCTAGTTTATCCATGGCGTTATGGCGGCCAACATCCTCGGCGATAGCCAACAACCTTTCAGTCGCAGGGTCCAGCAGGCCGGCGGCATGAACGCCACGCGAGCGGGCGTACAGACTGTTGGGCGGCTGCAATTGGCGAAAAGCCTGGCGGAGCAGTTGTGGCTTGATTTGCACATCGCTCTGCAAGGGTTCGATGCCCATAGAAGGATCACCGAAGGTCACACCGCCGCCGCACCCGGAAGTGATTACCAGGTGTTGGGGTTTTACTACGCTGTGATTCAACCACAAATCCACACAACAGCCGTTCTCGCCGATGTAAAGGATCTCGACTTCATCCAGACTTTCCAACAAGCCCTCGTTCTTCAAGAATCCCAGCGCCAGCAGATTTTGATCCCGTGGGGTAGCCATGATGGTTGCTATTTCGAGGCCATTGACATAGATCGTAATCAGCGCCTCTTCGATCACTTCGCCAGCTTGTTTCGTCCAGCCGTCCCGGTATTCGTGCCAGGACGTTGAAAAAGTACCGGAGTTGCTCATTGGGAATTGGTAGATTGGTAAGTTGGTAATTCGAGAGCCCAATTCCCAGTTCCCAATTTACCGATCGCCATCGAATACCTCCGGCCACCTGTCAAACGCCGAGAGGATCGCGGTAGCGGCTGTTTGCCCAAGACCGCAAAAAGAGGCATAGGTCATGGCGAAGCCGATATCTTCCAAGGCAGCCAGGTCGGCTTTGCTGGCTCCGCCGTTGGCGACTTTTCCGAGGACTTCTAATTGCCTTTGCGCGCCAAGCTGACAGGGGAAGCATTTGCCGCAAGATTCATGGGCGAAGAAGTGCGCCAGGCTGTGCAAATAGATTCGCAGGTCGCGCTCGGTGTTGATGACGTTAACCACGCCTGACCCCAGGGAGAGTCCGGCTTCCCAGAGGCCTTCGAAGCTCATCGGCACATCCAACTGAGCTGGCCCGGCGAAAGAACCTGCTGCGCCGCCGAGCAGCACAGCCTGGATTTCACCCCGCGCCCCCCCGGCCAATTCGATCAATTCGCCCAGCGTGATCCCAAAGGGGGTCTCGTAAACCCCGGGGTTGGCGACATCCCCGGAGAGGCAGAAGAGTTTGGTGCCCGGCGATCTTTCGGTGCCGACCGAGTGATAGGCGTCGGCTCCATTGGCGATAATCCAGGCCGCGGTGCAGAGGGTCTCTACGTTGTTGATTACAGTGGGCTTGCCGAACAATCCATGGGTGGCGGGAAAAGGCGGCTTGAGGCGCGGGTAGCCGCGCTTGCCCTCGATGGACTCGAACAGAGCGGTCTCCTCGCCGCAGATGTAAGCCCCGGCTCCAGAGCGGATTTCGACATCGAAATCGAAGCCGCTGCCGAGGATGTTCGCGCCCAGGGTTCCGCCAGCGCGGGCTTTCTCGATGGCAGTCTGCAAAATGCGCTGAGGGCGCGGATATTCGCCGCGAACGTAGATATAGCCTTGATGAGCGCCGATTGCGTACCCGGCGATGGTTATGCCTTCGAGGAGGTAGAAGGGATCGCCCTCTATCAGAACCCGATCTTTGAAGGTACCCGGCTCGGATTCGTCGGCGTTGCAGACGATGTATTTGGGTTGACCTGCGGCGCCGGCGGTGAACTTCCATTTCAGGCCGGTGGGGAAGGCTGCTCCCCCGCGCCCCGAAAGCCCAGATGCCTCGATTTCAGCGATGACTTCGGCGGGAGTCTGCGCCAGGGCTTTGCGCAGCGCGGCATAGCCGCCCTGTTTACGAAAGGCGGCCAAATCGGTTGGTTTGATCGCGCCGCAACGAGCAGTCAGCCAGCGCGGCTCGCCGGAGATGCTCTCTGGCGGGACCGCCTTTGGGGATGGTATCCAACTTCGGGGGTCAGAATCAACTCGGAGGGAGACTGGAACATCCCCCACCAAAGCAGCAGGCGCGTGGTTGCATAGTCCTAAACACTCCACCGCTTCGACAGTGTACTTGCCATCGGAGGTGGTTTCTCCGGGTTGCACGCCAAGGTGTTCGCAGACCGCGTCGAGGATCATCTCACCGCCCAATTGAGTACACATCGGGCTGACGCAGACGCGCACGAAGGTATGCCCGACGGGTTGGTTGTAGAACATGGTGTAGAACTCGATTACGCCGTGAATATCTGCCAGGGGCACTCGTAAAGCTTGACCGATCGCAGCCACGACCGGCTCGGAGAGATAGCCGTACTTGGCCTGGGCCTCCCATAAAGCTGGTAATAATCGAGCGCGCCCACCTGGGGCATGTTTTTCGAGAATGGGTTTGAGTTCACTTAAATCAAGGGCTGGAGAAGTCATAGAATCTCCTGATCGAAGGAAGAAATTATGTGATGACGATGAGGCAAAAGTGCTTTGATTATAACCGAAAAAAGTAATGGCAATGCAGAAGGTATGCCAGGCGACCTGACCTACATCTACCGATAGAAATACAAAGGTGGCTGCTTCACTCCCAGCAGCCACCCGATTTCGAGCTTATGTCTCGTATAGAGTTATCGGTTAGAAGAGACCAACCACGCGGCTTGTATCGAGGTCCAGGTCCACATCGTAGTAGACCGGGCGGGTCGGCAGGCCGGGCATGGTGCGCATGGTGCCCAGCAGCGGGTAGAGGAAACCGGCGCCCACCGAGGCGCGGATGTCGCGGATCGGAACCACAAATCCCTTCGGCACGCCCTTCAAGGCAGGATCGTGGCTCAGGCTCAGGTGAGTCTTGGCCATGCAGAGGGGCAGTTCATCGAAGCCCAAACGCGTGTAGAGTTTGATCTTCTTCTCGGCTTCTTCGGAATATTCGACCCCATCGGCGCCGTAGATCTCCTTGCAGATAATCTCGATCTTGTCTTTGATGGAGGTACCCTTGAGCGGGTAGAGGAATTCGAAGTTGTTGGGTTTCTCGCAGGCAGCGACCACAGCCTTCGCTAAATCAATGGCGCCCTTGCCGCCCTCCATCCAATGGCGGCACACCACCGAATCTTCTGCGCCAGCCTCCAGAGCCGCCTTACGGATCAAATCAACCTCGGCTGGGGTATCATCTTTGAAGCTGTTGACCGCCACCACCACAGGGATGCCAAAGCGCAGGGCGTTCTTGATGTGATGTTGTAAGTTGCCCACGCCAGCTTCGAGCAATTCCAGATTTTCTTCGGTGTACTCGGGAGCCAGGGGTTTTCCGGCCACCACGGTGGGACCGCCGCCGTGCATCTTGAGCGCCCTCACTGTGGCGACCAACACCACACAATCGGGGATCAGGCCTGAATATCGGCACTTGATATCGAAGAATTTTTCCATGCCGATATCAGCGCCAAAGCCAGACTCGGTGACCACGTAATCGGCCAGCTTGACGGCGATCTTGTCGGCGATGATGGAGCTTTGGCCGTGGGCGATATTGGCGAAGGGACCAGCATGAACGAAGGCTGGGGTGCCTTCCAGCGTCTGCATCAAGTTGGGCATGATGGCGTCTTTCATCAAGACGGTCATAGCTCCTGCGCAGCCGATATCTTCGGCGGTGATGGCTTCTCCAGCCTTGTTGGTGCCGATGACGATGTTACCCATGCGCTCGCGCATATCGGCCAGGTCGGTGGTGAGGGCCAGAATCGCCATGATCTCGCTGGCAACGGTGATGTCGAAGCCAGTGTGGCGGGAGCGGCCTTTCTCTTCGGGTCCCAGGCCGACCTCGATCTCGCGCAACATGCGGTCATTGGTATCTACTACCCTTCGCCACGTGACGGTGCTGGGGTCTATATCCAGCCGGGAGAAGCGGCTCCGCTCTTCGGGGGTTAGATCGTTGGGGTTGGTTTTGTTGATGCCCAGTTTTTTCAGGCGATTGAACATCGAAGGGGAGAACTTGCGGCTGCCATCTTTATCGGGCGGGCAGAGGGCGTTGAAGAGTTTCTCGTCGCTTTGGGAGGATTCATGGAACATGCGGGTGTCAATGGCCGCGGCCAGCAGGTTGTTGGCGGCAGTGATGGCGTGAATGTCGCCGGTCAGGTGCAGGTTGAAATCTTCCATGGGGACGACCTGGCTATAACCGCCGCCCGCCGCGCCGCCCTTGATGCCGAAAGTCGGCCCTTGGGAGGGCTGGCGGATGCAGGTGAAGACGTTCTTGCCCAAGTGGGCGCCCAGGGCTTCGCTCAGGCCGACCATCGTGGTGCTTTTGCCCTCACCCAGCGGGGTGGGGGTGATGGCAGTCACGTCTATGTACTTGCCATTGGGAACGTCTTTGACACGATCGAGTATCTCCAGACGGACTTTGGCCTTGTAATTGCCGAACAGTTCCAATTCTTCTGGAAGGATGCCGACCTCTTCAGCTAGTTTGTTGACTCTCTTGATATTGGGTTGTTGGGCTTGAGCAATTTCGATGTCCGAGGGTACTGGATACAGAAGCTCGAGCGGGACAGGTTTGAATTTGACTGTGGCGTTCTTATATGTGGACATGGTGGCTCCCATTTAGAAAATTGTGATTGGTGATTGGTGATTAGCGAACAGGTATCCAGGAATTAGGTGACTGGGAAAAAAGGTAATTCATAAATAGCAGACCTCTATTCCCTGATCCCTAATCACTAGTCACCTGATTACCTTATACCTTGATGAGACTGTTGGCAATCTTTGCTGCCCGCACAGTATTGCGCATTAGCATGGCGATAGTCATTGGGCCGACGCCGCCTGGGGAGGGGGAAATCCAGCCGGCAACTTCTTTGACTTCGTCGAAGGCCACATCGCCGGTCAGGTAATAGCCCTTCTCTTTGGTAGCATCTTCGATGCGGTGCGTGCCGACATCAATCACGGCTGCGCCGGGTTTGACCCAGTCTTTCTTGACCATCTCTATCTGCCCCACAGCAGCGATGAGCACATCGGCCTGACGGCAGACCTCGGACAGGTTTTTGGTGCGGGAGTGGCAAATCGTCACCGTGGCGTCTCGTTTGACCAGCAGCAAGGCTGCCGGCATTCCCACGATGTTCGAGCGGCCCAGGACGACAGCGTTCGCGCCTCTGAGTTCGACGCCGACTTCATCTAAGAGATAGATACAGCCATCAGGGGTACAGGGCACGAACAGCGGTTCGCGGCCTTTCTGCGCCAGACGCCCCATATTGATGGGATGAAAGCCATCTACGTCTTTCTCCACGCTGATCGTGCGCAGAACAGCTTCGTCGTCGAGATGCTTGGGGAGCGGCAGTTGCACCAGGATGCCGTTCACCTTGAGGTCGGCGTTCAACTTTCTTACCAACGCTTCGACCTCTTCTTGTGAAGAATCAGTGGGCAGCGTGTAGCTGAAGGATTCCATGCCCAATTGCTTGCACATGCGCTGCTTCATGCCCACGTAAACCTCGGAGGCAGGGTTTTCCCCAACGAGAACAGTGGCCAACCCCGGGGAGGCATATCCTTGAGCAACCATTTCGGTCACGTCTGCTGCGGCCTGTTCGCGAACTTTTTTAGCGATGGCAGTGCCGTCAATGAGTTTTGCTGTCATATTTCGCTCCTATCGATCAGAATTTTTCGCAGCATCATTATCTCTAAAATCAACTCAAAAGACAAGTTATTTTTGTCACGAGATTGACTTCGATTATCTCAAGCAGGCGGGCGCCTGCTATCTTGTCAACCAGCATCGAATTTATTCGAGGGTTGAGCAGTTACAATTCTAGAAATTTCAGTATAATTCCTCCCATGCGATTCGATTCTCCTATTAACCGCCCAATCATCACCTCGAACGGCGTCGTGCGTCCCACACTCGTCGAGGTGGATTTAGGCCGTCTGGCAGACAACTTTCACGCTATTCGGCGGAAAGTCGCTCCAGCAATGATGATGCCTATCTTGAAGGCTAACGCTTACGGGCATGGATTAGTTGAAGTAGCCCGTTTGATGGAATCATTGGGGGCGGATTACCTCGGTGTGGCTGTGCTCGAAGAGGGGATTCTGCTGCGCGAGGAGGGCATCCGCACGCCCATTCTGGTGTTGGGTGGGATTCTGGGAAATCAGGTTCCCCACTTCCTGAAGCATGATCTGACCATTACGGCCTCTTCGATCGAGAAGCTCTGGCAGGTGGACGAGATTGCCGAACAATTGGGAGTGAAAGCCAGAGTTCACCTCAAGATAGACACCGGCATGGAACGTATCGGCGTGCATTACTACAGCGCCGATGAGCTATTGGATGCCTCGGTGAAGTGCAAACATCTGGATGTCGAGGGCGTCTTCTCCCATTTCGCCAGTTCTGACGCGGCCGATCTCCGTTATGCTCGATTGCAGATCGAGCGTTTCGAGGAGGTCTTGACCTTCTTCGAGAAGCGCAACTTGCCGCCGCCCCGCCTTCGGCACATGGCAAACTCCGGGGCCGTTTTACAGCTCCCAGAGGCTTATTTCGACATGGTACGACCAGGCTTGATACTGTATGGCGTCTACCCTTCCCTCGAGGCGGCGCACACTGTAGAGCTCAGCCCGGCTTTGAGCTGGAAGTCGCGCGTGGTCTACTTCAAGGTCATCAAACCCGGTCATCCCGTGGGCTATGGCTCGACCTGGCAGAGCGATCACATGGTGCGGGCGGTGACTGTCCCGGTAGGATATGGCGACGGCTATTTCCGGGCGATGTCGAATCAGGCCCAGGTGTTGATCCGCGGGAAGCGCTATCCGGTGGTGGGGCGCATCTCTATGGATCAGATCGTGGTCAATATCGAGTGGGAGAGCGCCTACAACGACGACGAGGTGGTGCTGATTGGAGATATGGGCGACGAGGCTATCACGGCTGAAGATTTGGCCGAATGGGCGGGTACGATCCCTTATGAGATTTTGACGAATATCAATACGCGTGTGCCGAGGGTGTACATGAAACGTATAACGTAAAGTTGGCGATGTCTCGTTTTCGGTTCTACGATTTACTCGTTGTTTTATGGTAACTACTCAGCCAAACGGAGAAATTCCCGAAAAAAGGGTGTGCGCAGGGGGCGTAGCCCCCTGCGCACACCCTTTTTTCGGGTAAATCCGTTCGATGGCTGAGCAGTTACGTTTTATGTTATACTCCGCCTGGCGAGGTGAGTACGCTATCCGCTATTGTGTGATTGGTGGTCAAGCTGTCAATGCCTATGCTGAACCTCTGGTTAGTTTGGATTTGGATCTGGCGGTGGCCGTTGATCAAATCGAATTCGTCGAGGAGCTCTTCGCTCGAGAGTTCCAAGTCAGACGCTTTTCTCACAGCATCAAAATTTCACAGGAAGGTTCTGACCTGAGAGTACTGATACAGACCGACCCTCTCTATGCGGGCTTTGTCGGACGAAGTGTAGAGAGGGAGATTTTGGGTCTGATTATGCCGGTGGCGTGTCTCGAGGATGTGCTTCAGGGAAAAGTGTGGGCAGCGCTCGACTCTGATCGGCGGGCTAGTAAGCGCCAAAAAGACCTGGCCGATATCGCTCGTCTTGTGGAAGCGTATCCTGGCTTGCGTGAGAAAGTCCCGGACGAGATTTTGTCTCGGTTGTTATGATTGTCATGGAATCCAGAGAGTACCGCCCCGAATTGATCCCCCGCAAGGGAGAACGTATCGCCTGGCTGTTGTTGCTGCCCTCGCTGATTTACCTGGGTGTTGGCATCTGGAGCGATGATGGCCTCGCCTGGCTGCCGGTGATTTTTGTGTTGCTGGTGTTCTTGTCCGCTGGCAGTATCACCCTCGGAAATTGGGTGGATCGCAAGACGGTGCTGCGATTAGCTCCCGAGGGAGTTAGTTTCCGCAACGGGTTGCGAAACGTTTCTTTGAATTGGGATGAAATCCAGGAAGTGCGGGTGCTGGATTCCACCTGGGGGCGTAGAGTCCAGGTTTGGGGTCCGGTGACCCACTTCGCCTTCCGCACATTGGGCGAAGTCTGGATGCAAGGTGAACTCAAAGGGCGAATGGGATTTGCCGATGGCGAGTCCATTTTGAAAATGATCTTGAAATCGAGCGGCCTTCAGGAGATCGAGGCTACAGATAGAGTTCGCAATTATTCTCGTCCGTAGGAGCGAAGCTATTCTGCTTAGGAGCGAAGCTATTCTGCCGTGGTCATACGTGCGCCCTCGGCCGCGAGGGCGTTTTCTTTGTGGAGATTGGTTATGAGTAAATCGAAATTATCTATTGATGAACAAGTTGCCTTGTTGATGCAGGGCACCGAATATGGCGATGAACAGCTCAAGAAAGCCATGACGGATGAATTGCGGGAATGCCTGGTCGAAGCGGAAAAAGAAGGCCGTCGGTTGCGGGTTTACTGCGGATATGATCCGACATCTACCGATCTACATCTGGGGCACACTATCACCATGCGCAAGCTGCGCCAGTTCCAGGATTTAGGCCACGAGGTGACTTTTTTGATTGGCAGCTACACCGCCCTGGTCGGCGACCCATCCGATAAGAACAAAGCGCGTCCCATCCTGACCGAGGAGCAGGTGCTCGAAAATGCCCAAACCTATGCAGAGCAAGCCTTCCGTGTGCTCGACCGGGAGAAGACGATTGTGCGCTACAATGGCGAGTGGTTGTCTGAGCTTTCCCTGCTCGACTTGATCCGCCTGGGGCAGAACTTCACCGTGCAACAATTCCTGGCGCGCGAGAACTTCGCCCAAAGGCTTGCCTCGGAAGAGCCGATCTATTTGCACGAGACTTTCTATGCCCTGATGCAGGGATATGACGCTGTTGCCATGCGGACCGATGTTCAGGTGGGAGGCACCGATCAGCTTTTCAATATCATCGTGGCAGGCCGAAAACTACAATCGGCGTTGGGCCAGAGACCACTGGTGGGCGTCATCACGGGGATCCTGCCTGGCACGGACGGTGTACAGCGCATGTCGAAATCCACGGGGAATATCATCCCCATCAACAGCGGCGCGGATGATATGTATGGCAAGGTGATGAGCGTGCCTGACTCTGCCATGGGAAAGTTTGCGCGACTGACGACACGCTGGACACCAGGCGAAATCAATGATTTTGAATCAGAAGTAGCAGGAGAAAGATTGCACCCGCGAGATGCCAAGATGAAACTGGCCCGGGAGATCACGTCCATCTTCTATGGCGAAGAGGCTGCCCGGGATGCGGAAGCTGCCTTCAAGCGCGTCTTCCAAAAAGGGGATGTGCCTGAGGAGATGGCTGAGTACAAGCTACGGGATGGTCAGTCTGTGCTGGATGTTTTATCTGACAGCGGTATCGTCAGCAGCCGCGGCGAGGGCCGCCGTATGGTGGAGCAGAACGCCGTCAGCCTGAATGGGGAGAGGCTGGCTGATATGCATGCTCCCTTTCCTGGGCCGGGTGTGCTGCGCGTGGGACGGCGCAAATTCCTGCGGGTGGTCGAGTAAGTCTTTATAGCCATGCCCAATAGAACTACCGACTCCTCGCCGTCCCTTGCTCGCAAAATCTTATCAAGCCCTTTGATGCTTTCTTGCTTGCTACTGACGCTGGCTGTTTGGATCATTTTTTTCTTCCAAATCCCCCTCTTCCAAAACCTGTCTTATTGGTTCTGGCCTCTGACAAAGCTGGAGTCTCCGCAAATCTGGTGGATCCTTCCCATATTATTTCTCGATTTCAGCGTTCTGGCTCTTGTTGGTAAGTTTCCCGATAAGGTCTTCCGCAATTTGGTTCTTCTGATCCTGGTTGGGTATATCACACAGCAGATGTTCGCGTTCGTGGAAGGCAGGGGTCTGGATGGCGTCCGAGATCGCGTGGTCAATACCGGCCATGCCGATTTCGCCTACGATGCGGCGAATCCTCCCAGCATCTCGCGCGTCATCCGTGATTACCGCAGCATGATCGAGAAGGGTGAACTTCATCGTTATCCTCACTCGACTAAACCTCCGGGACATTTTTTGGTTTATATCCTCGCCAGCCGGCTGGCGGAACTTCTTCCCTGGTCCACCCCGGACCCGTTCGAGAGACTGGCTACTTTTGCGGCCCTGCTTTTCCCCTTGTTGACCTATCTCCCGCTGATCCCTCTATATCTGTTAGCGCGCCTGTATCTCTCTCGCCAGCATGCCTATCTTGCAGCGTTTCTTTTCATGTCAGCGCCCAACCTCAACCTGATGACTTTACATCTAGATCAGTGTCTCTATCCTTTTTTGTTCATCCTCCCCATCACCCTTTTTCTCTATGGCAAGAGTCATTCTCAGACCCTTCTTTTTGTGTTTAGCGGCATTTCGATCGCTGGGGCGCTGTTCGTCTCGTTTTCACTCGTCCCGATAGCAGCGGTCATCGGGCTGCTTGCGCTTCTTTCTTTTTGGACAAACGGGCAACCGTTTCATCAAAAAGCCTGGCGAGAGATCATAAATCTAATTCTTGCGGGTGCCGGATTTCTGGTCGTCGAGTTGATTCTATATGGGTTTTTCAGATACAACCTCATCGAGGATTATCTCTACGTGATGTCGCGCCATCAAGCCTGGAAAGTCGGCGCCTGGACTCCACGGCTCTCCTTATCCATTGGCGCGCTGGATATACTCGAGTACGCTGTGTGGATGGGCATCCCGCTTTTTCTGTTTGCTGTGAGTTGGATGTTCAAAGCGGCGCGAGGCTGGCGAGGCGATGGTGAGCATTTACTGGCTTTCAGCATTTTGATCAGCTTCTTGGTGATGGCTTTCCTCGGTAGGACGGTCGCCGAGACAGGCCGGTTGTGGATTTTTCTCCTCCCGTGCTTTGCCCTTTTTGCGGCATTCGATCTTCGAAAGAGATACCCGCTTGCAAATGGGCGTATCTTTCCCATGATATTTGGACTTCAACTCATCTCTACCTTCATCATCAAACTATATCAAGATTTCTACTAATTCGCTGCAACCCCTTGCGTGCTACCACGACCTCCACGGGTATGCCCCAGTATGATAGTTTCGTCGTGTCCAGGATATGGAACCCGGCATCATCCAGAGCCTGCCGGACGTAAATTGGCCGGCAATCCACGTAATGGGGAAACCTTGCATGAGACCATTCATAGAGTCTCACAAGTGAATTGGATTTTCCCTCTTTGGACATTGCGACCACCCCGATTCGCCCGCCGCTTTTCAGGACCTTCTGGCATTGTTGCAAGACGATGGGGATCTCGGGCGTATCGAAAAGTTCCAGCGTGAAACTCATAAAAACCGCATCGAAGGAATCGGCCTCGAAGGGTAGTCTGGCGGCATCACCCATTTTTAGTTCCACTCGCTTTGCCAGGTCAGCTCGCTCTATCCTGGATTGGGCGATGTTGCGCATGCCCTCCGAGATATCCAGGCCGCAGATTTTACCCGAATTGCCAACCGCCCGCGCTAAAGCAAGGATGCAATACCCTGTGCCGAAACCGATCTCGAGAATCTTTTCGCCTTCCCTGGCGGCCAGTTTTTGCAAGCCAATCTTTCTAAACTTCCTCTCGCCCCAACCGGTCAGGACGTCATACCAGCGACTGAGCGAATCATAGCTGGCTTTGGCTTCTTCTTTTGACCGCGTTACACGGCTGATAGTGTCATGATGATTCATCTACTCCTGCCCCACGCAATAGAATCGAATCGCCTCGCATAAGAACTCCGGTAGTTCAGGATGGAACTGCTCGAAGGTTTTCCTGAAATCGGGATTGTCTTTGTACATTTGCCCCAGTCCGCGCAGGATTTCATAAGTCGGCTCGTAGAAGTAGCGCATATTTCGATGCCATTGAGCCACCAGCTCCTGCACATCAGGGTTATCGTGACCTTTCGCCATGTTTTCTACGATGCCCAGATAGATGGCTCCGCTCTCGGCCAGGATGGCCTTCTTCTTCTCTTCCGAATAGCTTTTCCAGCGCTTCATGGATTCGTCTACGATCTCGCTGCCATAGAGCAGGCGCGCCTGTTCGGCGTATTCTTCTTGTTGTTTTTCGTTGAATCCCGCGAAGATTTCTTCTTCACTCATATCAACACCTCCGGTGAAATAATTAATAGACTTCTCACGTCCCCTCCTTCATGAGTTTTTTCAGTGAACACAACAGTGCTATCCAGGCGATCTAACTATAACGTGACGTTAATATCAAGGGGAGATGGCAACTCTCTGGGGCGCCTCCCCAGGTACACGATGGAAGTTATGCGTCACGCTGTCGAGCGCATGCGCGAGATCGCAGGGAAAAAGTTGTATAATTGTAACCGCTCAGCCCTCGAACGGATTTACCCTTTTTCGGGGATTTCTCCGTTTGGCTGAGTAGTAGTTACGTATAATCATTATATAAACGAACATCAAGCTGTGACGTAAAGTGTGTGTTTTCGAACTAAGAGGCGCCCAATCTGAAGTGTGCAATTCCATAAGGAGGAAGAAATGCCAAAACTTTCCGTGAATGGAAAAATAATGGATGTCGAACCGGGCAGGCGATTAGTGCTGGCGATCGAGGAAGCTGGCGTTAACATCGGGCACCGCTGCGGCGGTAATGCGCGCTGCACCACCTGCCGCGTGGAATTCGAGAGCGGCGAACCTGCCAGGATGACGCGCGCCGAGTACGAAAAACTCAAGAGCGGCGGCCTGTTGGGTAAAATCCGCCTGGCCTGTCAGATCGTGGTTGATCGGGATATGGTCGTCAAACCACTCGTCACAGCCGAGAATACCCCCCAGTGGAATGGTGATACCGGCCCGACTCCGGACACAAAGGTTATGCCAGAATCGAAGTGGTATGACCCGGAGGAGTTGCAGTTGGAGTAATGAGGGGGAAGCTGTGGACAGTGGACAGTAAGCAGTGTGCAGGTATACTGTTCACTGCTATCTGCTTACTGCCTACTGCCTACTGTATTGTCACGGTGTCATCGCAGCGCTCAACATCACCCCCCCAATCTCCTCCGCTAGAGGCAGATTCTCTTCTTCCAGGACGACCACGATAGTTAGAGGGATTTTTTCCCAATCCGACGAAGTGCCGCCGACGTACCAGGTCAAGGTCTCATCGGTGGGGGTTAGCGACAGGCGCCAGGTAGGGGTGTGGGGTTCCTTCAGGGGCAGAGTGATTGATTTTGCTTCCGAAGGGGAAATCAATTCGAGAGGGGATGCCAGCGGGGGCAATAAAACCCAGCCATCTTCAGGGTGACGGAAAGCCTGGGCGATGCGCGGCGCGGGGCGGATGCCCTGGTTGTTCAGGGTCGCGGCCAGCAAGGCAATCCCCATCGGGCTGGATGCCTCCTCTGAGAAAGAGACCGCGCCCTCGGGCAGCCTAATGGGAACAGGATCGAGCGATGAGGCAGGTACCCCATCTGGGAACAGCACCCTCACCAGATCCCCGGTCGGGTAGCTCCCCTGGATGGCGCGGTTCATCAATGGGGCGCGCTCATCCCGAATCAATTCATCCCATTGTTCATTCAACAGATTGGGGTCATAGCCAGGGTAGGAGGCCATGACCAGGATTTCACCGTTTTGGGCGTTCATCAGGATCAGCGCCCCGCTATGATCGCCGAGCAGATCGTCAGCGATCTCTTGCAGGTCGAGGTCGAGCGTCAGGCGAACGTCGAGGCCGGGGGGAGGCTGGCCGTAGAGCAGGTGATGCCACCAGATGGTGAGAGCATCCTGGCCTTGCAGGCCGCGAAGGTAGGGGTCGAGGCTTGCTTCGAGGCCTGCTTGCCCGTAGATAGGGTTGTTGTAACCCAGTACAGGCCCGAGGCTGGGTGCCAGGGTCAGGCGGGTGTATTGACCGGGCTGCCCAACGGTTTCGACCAATGGGATATCATGCCTGTCGAGCAATGCCCCGCGTGGCTCAAAACGGTCGGAGATGGCGCGGCGGGGGTTGTCGGTGCGGGTGAGCAGGTCTGGGCCGCGCTGATAGGACCACCAGCCATTGGCCAGGGCGGCGGTGGCAAGAGCTATGAGAAGTAATGATGAGAGAGAGATCAAAGGGACGGCAGACAACTGACCACCGACCGCGGTCTGCCGTCTGTCGTCTGCGGTCACTGAACTGATATGCAGCAAGATTGACAACGCAATAAACGAAACCAGCAGTGATGACCCCCCATACGACACAAAAGGCAGGGTGACGCCGGTGAGGGGCAGCAGGCGCAGATTGCCGCCGATGATCAGCACGCTCTGGGCGACCAGATAGGCGGTCAGGCCGGCGGACAGATAGCGGGAGAAGATATCGCGCGTACGCATAGCGGTGCGCATCCCTCGATGAAGCAGCAGGCCAAGAAGCGCCAGGAATCCCATCGCCCCGACCAGTCCGGTCTCCTCGACCATGGCTGCGAAGACGAAGTCGGAGTGTGCTACCGGTACAACATTTGGGCTGCCCATGCCCGGTCCGCGGCCGAAGATTCCGCCATTGGCAACCGTAATGAGGGATTGCACGATCTGGTAGGAGCGCCCGCTGGGGTCGAGCCAGGGGTTGAGCCATGCTTCGATGCGCAGGCGCACCACATCGAAGAGGGCGTAACCTGCCACCCCGGCCAACCCCAGGCCCAGCGCGCCGAACAGTGGGATCAACCACCAGTCGAGAGCCAGGTAGATCATCACCGAGTAGATGAAGATGAACAGCGAGGCGGTGCCCAGGTCGCGCTGGACGAGCAGGAGCAGGAGGGCGACGCCGGTCATGATAAGCGTTGGGATGAGTATGCGTAGTTTCGGAATATGTTGCGGAGAGCGTAAAGCGTGAACCGTAAAGCGTAAAGTGTTGGTTGTCTCGGCGTCGGGCCGTTTGACGAAGACATGACTCCAATCGGCGAAGAAGGCAGCCAGATAGACGATCAGCAGCAGTTTGAGCGGCTCGGAGGGCTGCAAATAGACGCCGCAGCAGCCCAACCACAGGCGAGGGCCGTAGCCCATGGGATTGGTACCGAAGATCAAGGTCAGGGCGGTGAGCAGCAGGCCACTGGTCAGCCAGAGATATTTGTAGCGTCGTAAAATTCGTAGGGGGGATTGGATGCGCATCCCTGCGACGAGGATGCCAAGCGCGATCGCCAGCCAGATGGTTTGGCGGAGGCCAAAATAAGTCGTCAAGCGCCAGATGGTCAATAGCCCCCATCCTGTCAGCAGCCCAATGATGGGCAACAGATAAGGATCATGGCTGGCTAATCGGCGGGCGCTCTGTCGGTGGGCGATGGCGAAACCGGTCAGCCAGACCAGGTAGCCGAGCCAGTGGCTCCAGCGGTAGTCAATCTGCCAGGCGCGCGCGACAACGGCAGGCGAGATGGTCAGCGCCAGGGCGTAGAAACCCAAAAAGATGGCCCCCAACACGAAAAGGCGATGTTGCGTTTTGTCCATCGGTTTTCGACCAACTCCCCCAGAGAGTTGCGGGAGTTTATCACTGGCTTTCTCTCCACGTCGTTCGCATGTTCAGCGAGCGACGCGGTTGCCTGTGCCATTTCATTGGTAGATAACGCGAGTTTTCTATGAGCTATCGGTACACAACTTTGCCATCCAGGACGGTCATTTTGCGGCGGCGGTAAGCCCAGCACATATAGGATATCGAGACGAAGTAGCTGGCGGGCAGGCGGTGTAGCCCTTTGACTTTGGCGCCCAACACAGTGGTCTTGCCGCCGAATCCCATCGGACCGATGTCCAATTGATTGGCATCCTCTGTGATGCGGGCTTCGAGCGCTGCCAACTCGGAGTCGGGGTTGGTATCGTCGAGCTGGCGAAAGAGGGCTTCTTTGGACCCCAGGTAGGATGAGCCGCGGTCTCCACCGATGGCGACGCCCAAAGCCCCGGGGGCGCACCCCTTCCCTTGAGCCCGGAAAACCGCGTCCAATACGACTTTGTGCACACCATCCAGGTCGCGCCCCGCGCCCAGGTTACTATCGGGCAGCTTGTATTGCGCGCCGACGTTCTCACAGCCGCCCCCTTTGAGCATCAACTCGATGACCAGGGGTTCGTCTTCGTTGATCTCTTCGAAATGGATGCTGGGAAAGTGCTCATCGCCAGTATTATTCCCTGTGTTCTTTCCGTTGAGGGCGTTCACCGAATTTGGCCGCAGGAACGCCTTTTTGGTGGCCTGCACTACCGCATCCTGGATCTGCTCCCTGAGTATTCGCGTGCTCCACCCTTCGGGGTAGTGGACGTAAAAGATCGGTGTGCCTGTATCCTGGCAGACGGGTGTGGAGTTCTGCCGGGCCATTTCCACATTCTTGAGAATCGTATCCAGCGCGCCTTGGGCGGCAGAACCGGATGCTTCTTGTTCTTTGGCCGTGCGTAACCTTTTTTCGATGTCGGGGGGCAGGTTGGTCGAAGTGAGGCGGACCAGCTCGAGGATTTCTTGAGTCAGATCGGGTTGCATTTGGGCCTCCGGTGATTGGGAATCGGTGGACGGTAATCAGTACACAGTGGACAGGTTTTGTGAATGACTGTTGGTTGCTATATCATACCCTAAAATACTCGAAAATCCAGCTTATCACAAAGGAGTCTTCGGAAATCGTCGGGGCGGTTGCTGGTGAAACCTTCACAAGGTATGATAAACTTAACCAATCATATCAGCCAACATACTGGGTGAACGAACCATGACCGACCAATACTTCTATCCCAATATCTGGGGCCGTAGCATATTGACATCCGCTGAAGAGATTCTTGGGGAGCGAGGCATCAATGCTCTTCTCAACCTGGTAGGATTATCTAACTATATTGGGAATCTGCCTCCGGATGATATCCAGAAGGCGTTCCCATTTTCGCACGTAGCAAATTTGCAGCAGGGTTTGTATGATATGTATGGATCCAAGGGGGCAAGGGTGTTTGCCACGCGCGGCGGCGAAGAAACTTTCCGGCACAGTTTACATAAGTACGATAAAGTGCAAAAGGCCGCTCAAGCTGCTATGAGCCTGGGCTCGACGGAAACGCGCATCAAGTTGGGATTACAATTCTTCTCTAAATTCTTCAATACTGTCAGCGATCAAGTTGTGCGCATTGATGAAGACGAGGGGAACTGGTATTGGATTATCGAGCGTTGCCCGATGTGTTGGGGACGAAAAGCCGGCGAACCTGTCTGCCACCTGGGAGTAGGTGTGTTGAACGCAGCCTCGAGATGGGCTACCGGGGGCAAGAAATTTCGTATCGCCGAAACCGGTTGTAAAGCATTGGGGGAAGAAAATTGCATCTACACCATCTCGAAACAATTCGCCGATTGAGGTTGGCGAGGGGTATGTAAAAGTTATCCCACGGTTATCCCACATTATCCCACACGTATCCCCCATATATGCCGCGCCACCCCCTCTTTTATGGGTGGTATGGTAAACTCCCTTTGGCATTTATCAGCATGGACGAAAAAACGCTCCGCACCCTCGAATACCCCAAGATCCTCGACCGCCTGGCGGGGTACTGCGCTTTCAGCGCCTCAGCGGAAAAAGCGCGCGCTCTGAAACCATCTACGCGGTTGCCTGAGGCGCGCCAGCGTCAGGCTGAAACCAGCGAAGCTCGCGCCCTGTTAGTAGAACGCCCCTCGACGAGCGTCGGCGGGGCGCGGGATATACGCCAATCGCTCAAGGCAGCCACCCGCCAGGTCGTCTTGGAAGCGGATCAACTGCTCGATATCAAATACACCCTGATCGCCTCCCGCAATCTTCGGCGGTTGTTCGAGCGCGAGGGGGATCGCTTTCCGCATCTGGCCGAGATCACTCTGCGTCTGCCGGCTTCGACAGGTTTGGTAGATGCCATCAGCCAGACGCTCGATGACCGCGGCGAAATCCTCGACACGGCCTCGGATCAACTGGCTGCTATCCGGCGCGATCTCAAAGTTGAGCACGACCGCCTGCTCACCCAGTTGCAGCGCATGATCAACAACCCCGATATCAGCCACTATTTACAAGAGGCGCTGATTACCCAGCGCGATGGCCGTTATGTGATTCCCCTGCGGGCGGATTTCAAAGGGCGCGTCAAAGGCATCGTCCATGACCAGTCGTCTTCTGGGGCTACGCTCTTCGTCGAGCCGCTCAGTGTGGTCGAGAAGAACAATAAATATAAAGAGCTTCAGCTTGCTGAGCGCGATGAAGAACGCCGAATTCTTCTGGCGCTGACCGCCCACGTAGCCGAATATGCCCCTGCGTTGGAAGAGATGCTCGAAGCCCTGGCCGATTTGGATGTGGCCTTCGCCCGCGCCAAGTACGCCGAGGAATTGGAGGCCGTGGAACCGAAACTGGTGCCCATGACTGCAGACCGAAGACGCCGGGCGGCAGACCGCGGTCAGTCGTCCGCGGTCAGTCGTCCCCCGCTTGCCCTGAGCCATGCCGAAGGATCCCCCATCATCCGTCTCCTCGATGCCCGGCATCCGCTCCTGGATCAGGAAAAGCTTGCCCTGAGCGGAGGCGAAGGGGTCATCCCCATTGATGTAGAACTCTCCCCGGGGACGCGCGCCCTCGTCATCACCGGCCCCAACACGGGCGGAAAAACAGTCACCCTCAAAACGGTCGGCCTTCTAGCTTTGATGGCTCAAACGGGGCTGCATCTCCCCGTCCATCCCGACTCGGAGATCAGCCTCTTCAAATCCATCTATGCGGATATCGGCGATGAACAATCCATCGAGCAATCGCTATCCACCTTTTCCGGGCATATCACCAATATCATCCGGATTTTGGAGCGCGCCGATACCCGCTCGTTGGTGATCCTGGACGAACTGGGCGCGGGGACTGATCCCCAGGAGGGCGCGGCCTTAGCGCGGGCGCTGCTAACGCACTTGCTCGAGCGTGGGATAACCACTTTGGTGACAACCCACCACCCGGAGTTGAAAGCCTTCGCCCACGCCACGCCGGGAGTGGTCAATGCCAGCGTGGAATTCGACATGGAGACTCTTCGGCCAACCTATCATCTGACTATCGGACTTCCTGGGCGATCCAACGCCCTGGCCATCTCTGAGCGGCTGGGTCTGCCCGGTGAGATCGTCGCAGCGGCGCGCCAGGAGATCAACCCTGCCGACCTGCGCGCGGATGATCTGTTGGACGAAATTTATCGCCAGCGGGAACACTCTCGAAAAGCTCGCCAGCGCGCTGAGGAGGCAAAACATGAGGCTGAAGAGATGCGCGCCGAGTTGGCGGAGCGCCTGGAAGCCATCGAGGATGAGCGCCGTGAGGTGCTCGAGAATGCTCGTGAAGAAGCCGAAGCTGAGGTCAAGCGCGTCCGAAATGAGATCCGCGATCTGCGCGAGGAACTCCGCCGCGCCCACAAGCCGCTGGAGGGGATCCAACTGGTCGAAGAAAAAATCGAGGAATTGTCAGAGGAAGTCGAAATCCCCGTCGAGCGCCATGCGCCGGATATAACCCCGCTGAGTGGGCCAATCCAGCTTGGCTCGAAAGTGCGCGTGCGCGGCCTGGATAAAGTAGGCATCGTCCGCGCGCTTGGCGAAGAAAGAGTCGAGGTTCAAATTGGAATGCTGCGGATGCGGGCCAGTTTGTCGGAGCTGGTATTGGTGGGAGGAGACGAAATTGCGACCGCGGACAGCAGACCGCAGACCACGGATCACCGTCTGCTGTCAGCCGTCGGTGGTCATCCTTCGCCGGGCATCGAACTCGATCTGCGCGGCCAGAACGCCGAAGAAGCGCTCGATATGCTCGAAAACTATCTCGACCGGGCCTATCTGGCGCGGCTGCCCTGGGTGCGGATCATCCATGGTAAGGGTACGGGCAAGCTTCGAGAAGTGGTGCGCGAGGCCTTGAAAAACTACCCGCAGGTGACATCCTTCGAGGCCGGAAAACACAATGAAGGCGGCGAGGGAGTCACGGTTGCCGAGTTGAGGAAATAGTGGAGAATAACCGATGATGCCGCCCATCCAAGCCATCATGATCGGCGCTGGCCAGCGGGGGGGTGAGGTGTATGGCGAGTATGCTGTACGCCACCCTGAGCAGATCCGCTTTATCGCTGTGGCTGAGCCTGACGTAGAACGGCGTCAGCGTTTCGCGGCCCGACACAAAATCCATGCTGAAAACCAATTCGATTCCTGGGAGCCTCTGCTCGAACGACCCCGGTCAGGGCAGGCGGCTTTCGTCTGCACGCAGGATCAGCAGCACGTCGCCCCCACATTGGCTGCCCTTCGCGCTGGCTATGATGTGCTGCTCGAAAAGCCCATGGCCACAACCGCCAGGGATTGTCGCCAACTGGTCGCCGTGGCAGAAGAAACCGGGCGACAATTACACATCTGCCACGTTTTACGTTTTACGCCTCATTTCACCCAAATGCGCGAAATCATTCGATCTGGCGAGCTGGGAGAGATCATCAACATCTCCCACCGCGAAAACGTCTCCTGGTGGCACATGGCGCACAGCTTCGTGCGCGGCAACTGGCGGCGGGAAGAAGACAGCGCTCCGATGATCCTGGCCAAGTGCTGCCATGATTTGGATATTCTGATTTGGATGATGGGACAGAATTGTACCCGGCTCAGCAGCGTGGGGAATCTGAAGCACTATCGTCCTGAAAACGCGCCGGAAGGCGCACCCCAACGCTGCCTGGACGGATGTTTGGCGGCGGAGACCTGTCCGTATTACGCCCCGTTCATCTATGTGGACTTGCTGCCTCTATGGAGAAATTACGCCGATACATCCAAAGGATTCCCGCGCCTGGTCACACGGGCGCAGCAACGCGCCCCTGGCCTGGTGAAGGCGATGGCTGGCGTAGCACCTTCGCTGCGCCAGATCAGCGAGTACCGCGGCTGGCCGATTTCTGTCCTGGCCCAGGACCCTACCCCTGAAAATCTCATGGCCGCGCTGAGAGAGGGGCCTTATGGCCGCTGCGTCTATCACTGTGACAATGATGTCGTTGATCATCAGGTTGTCAACATGCAGTTCGAGGGGGGCGCTTCGGCCACTTTGACGATGCACGGTCATTCTCACATCGAGGGACGATCCACGCGCATCCAGGGTTCGCGCGCGGAGTTACAAGCCATCTTTGGGTATGGCGGCGCGTGGATCGAGGTCAACCAACATCGCAGCGATCACAGCATCCGTTACGATACCAGCGCCGAAGAGACTTCTGGACATGGGGGTGGGGATGAGAGGTTGATGGCTGAATTTTTGAATAGTATTCAGATAGATGGGGTGCACTTCTTGGAAAGTGCATCCCACCTGTCCACAGCGCGCCAATCTTTGGAGAGTCACTTGATGGCTTTTGCGGCTGAGGAGGCCAGGCTCGATGCGAAGGTTGTGCATCTGGCGGAGTATCGTCGCTGATGCGGAAGGATGCTGGGAACCAAATCGGGCATAATCAGCGCGTCAATTGCGGATGATCAGCCATATCCCTGCGAGGATCATTGCCATACCAACCAGCATACCTGAAGAGATATGCTCTCCTAATAGCAAGGCGCCACAAATTACGGCAACAACAGGAATGACAAACGTTACCAGCGAGGAGATCGTAGCGCCGAATCTTTTTATGTTGGAGAAATCGAGCATCATGGCGAAAAAAGTTCCCACGATGGCGGCGTAAAACAGCACGAACCAGCCGCTGCTGTTCACCCGAGAGGTATCTAAACCGGAGAGCCACCAGGCGAAGGGTAAGACGACGATTGTTGATGTGATCATCCTGATCGAGGCGACGTCGAATGTGCTGAAAAGGCGCATTCTTTTACGGATATATATGTTCATCACGCTGGCGCTCAGGATCCCCAAAAAGGTCAGTACATACCCCAAGGGGTTAGCGCGTGCCAAACCTGCAATCCCACTTTCGCCGCGCAGCGTCAAGAGCATGGTCCCCACAAAGGCCAGGATCACCCCAACCCCTCGATTGAGTGTCACTTTTTCATCGGGAAGCAGAAGATGAGCCAGGATCACGGTAAATGCCGGGCCGGTGGTCATCAGCACCGAGGCGACCCCGCTCGAAATAAATTGCAACGAGCTTACGAAAGACATCATCGGCAGCGCTGTCCCAAAAATTCCCAGGATCATACCGTGTTGCCAGAGGACACGATCGCGGGGCCATTTTCGTTTGTTGTTGGGCAGCAGGTAGATGAGTAAAAATCCAAGAGTGGCCATTCCAAGCCGAAGCCCTACATAGGTCAGAGGCGACATTTGCCCTACGCCGAAGCGCGAGGCTACCAGGGTTGTGCCGAACAGTGTGCCGAGCAAGATGATGTTGGGAGCAGGATGTGTTTTCAATGCATTTCTCTTGATTTTGTAGGACTGGTTGTCAACCTGTCCCCTGGGGTCGCACAATCATATCGCGAACAGCGTGTCAGGTAAAGCAGTCTGTACGTCAGGGTTTTCAGAGAGATTTCCGAAAAATGGACGTAGGCTGCTCCGCGCACTCACATCCCTTATTCGGACTTTCACCCAATCCCCCGATTCTATGCTAAGATTATCACAATGCGAGTACTATTGATTTCTGATATCCATGCCAATCTAACTGCCCTGGAAGCTGTGCTTAATGATGTAGCGGCTTACGACTCTGTCTGGTTTTTGGGAGATTTGGTTGGGTATGGGCCCGATCCTAACGAATGCGTGGAACGCCTGCGCGCCTTGCCCGGCCTGGTAGCCTTGAGGGGGAATCACGATGCAGCTATATTGAATCAACTCAGCATCGAAGCCTTCAACGTCGAAGCGCGCCTGGCGATTACCTGGACTCGAAATCATCTATCACCAGCTAATCTGACCTATCTGGATGAATTGCCCGCAAAGGTTCAGGTGATGGATGATGTCACCCTGGCCCATGGCAGTCCCCGGCAGCCGGTTTGGGAATATATCTTGAACACTCAAACTGCCACGGAGAATTTTTTCTTTTTCGATACCCCGTATTGCTTTATCGGTCATACTCATTTGCCCAGCGTATTTTACCTGGCAGATGGCAGGTCACAAGCCGATTTGTTCGTGCCTCTCGCAGATTCCCAATTCGAATTGAGTTCGCGACTGATCCTCAACCCAGGCTCTGTTGGGCAACCGCGTGACCGCGACCCCAGGGCAGCTTATGCGATTTTCGACCTGGAAACCAAGATGATCGAGTTCCGGCGTGTCGCCTATGACATTCCCGCAGTGCAAGAGCGTATGCGGGAGGCAGGCCTGCCAGAGCGTCATATCAACCGTCTCGAAGCAGGCTGGTGAAGGAAGGGCGGATGACAATCGCCTGAAATATAGGCTGGAACTTTTTTCCTGCGAAGGACGTTATAAGGAATGTTGGATCTTTTTCACAGCATCGAAGGAGAGTTTGACATGAAGAAACATACCCTGATAGTCCTTTCTCTATTGGCTTTGTTGATTTCTGCCTGTAGTCCCAGATTTGCATCCCAAGAGATGCCCGCGAGCGCTGAGTACGACACCAGCTACTCGGAAGAGGTTGTCTATGAAGTGGAAGTGTCCGGCGCGCCGGGGGTCCCAGAAGCTGGCTTCATCGCCGCTGACAGCACTTCGGCGACTTCAGTCGAGCGCATGGTGATCAAGAACGCCTCTCTCTCCATCGTGGTGACAGACCCGGCCATTACCATGGATGAGATTATCTCTATGGCGGAATCAATGGGCGGCTTCGTGGTTTCCTCGAACTTATGGCAAACCATCCTAGGCAGCGGCGCCATCGTTGATCAGGCCTCAATCACCATCCGCGTGCCTGCAGAACGGCTGGATGAAGCGCTGACGCAGATCAAAGCCGGGGTAAGCGAGGTGCGCTCCGAGAATATCTCCGGCGAGGATGTCACCAGCCAATACACGGATCTGCAATCCCGACTGCGAAACCTGGAAGCCGCCGAGACACAACTGATGGAGATCATGGAGCAGGCTCACAAGACCGAGGATGTGCTCCAGGTCTACAACAATCTGGTCAGCGTGAGGGAACAGATCGAAGTCATCAAGGGCCAGATGCTGTATTACGAACAGGCTGCTGCGCTATCTGCGATCAGCGTTGACATCATCGCTGACGAAGCCGATCAGCCGCTTCAAATCGGCGGCTGGCAGCCGGTGGGCGTGGCGAAAGACGCTGTCGAGGCGCTCATCAACTTCCTGAAAGGTTTTGTCAATTTCATCATCTGGCTGGTAATCTTTATCTTGCCTGTGATCGTCGTGATTGGCGTGCCGGTCGCGTTTCTGTGGCGAGGCTTCCGCAACTGGCGGAGGAAGCGCAAAGAGAAAAAGCAGGCGAAAGAATAAAACCCAGAAAAATAGACGGGGCGGCAGAACCGCCCCGTTCCATTTTCCGGTATAATCCCCTTCATGCAAAAACTGGCGCAAGAACTCGAAGCCCTTGCTGGCATATCGCTCAGCAAGCGACAGTTGGCGTCGCTGGAGCTTTATGCCCGGGAGCTTCTCGAATGGAATGACCGCTACAACCTGACTGCCATCAACGATCCCGATCTGGTGCGCGTCAAGCATTTTTTAGATTCACTCAGTGCATCTCTGGCCATGCGAAATACCTCAGTAGAGCGGGTGGTTGATGTGGGGACGGGGGCTGGTTTCCCTGGACTGCCGTTGAAGATCTTGTGCCCGCAGATCAAATTGACGCTGGTCGAGTCGGTGACTAAGAAAGTCAATTTCTGTCAACACATTGTCGAGAAGCTTGCGCTCGAAGATGTGGAAATCGTGTGCGAGCGCGCCGAGGTGGTCGGCAAGGACGAGATCTATCGCGAGCAATTCGATTGGGCGGTTGCCCGCGCGGTAGCCCTGATGCCCATTTTGATGGAGTTTTTGCTGCCTATGGTGCGTGTAGGGGGGCGCGTGCTGGCTATGAAAGGAGAGAGCGCCCCGGCTGAAGCGCATACCGCAGACCGGGCTATAAGTATGCTGGGAGGTCATTTGCTGCGCCTAATCCCGGTGACTTTGCCAGGCGTCGTCGAGCAGCGATATCTGGTGGTGGTGGAAAAAGTGGCCGCCACTCCGCGGGAATATCCTCGAAGGGTGGGAATACCGGCCAAGCGGCCTCTTTGACATGGCATGGCGCGAATTTCTTTCCGGGGTGAAGGATGAATTACCCATTTTAGTTGGAGTGATCCCCTTTGGCATGATCTATGGGATCTTAGCCCTGGGCGCGGGGTTAACCACAATCGAAGCCCAGGCGATGTCGGCGGTTGTCTTTGCCGGGTCGGCGCAATTCATGGTGGTTCAACTCGCCGGGGTGGGGGCGCCTGCGCTGGTGATGATCCTGACCGGGCTGGTTATAAACTTACGCCATGCGCTTTACAGCGCATCGGTCGCTCCATACCTTCGCCATCTGAGTCCGCTCTGGAAAGCTCTACTGGCTTATTTACTGACCGATGAAGCTTATGCCGTCACGATCACGCATTATAACAAGGGCGGCGAATACAGGCTCAAACATTGGTATTTCTTGGGAGCTGGATTGGCTTTGTGGAGTTCCTGGCAGATCAGCAGCATGGCAGGGATTTTCATGGGGACGCGAGTGCCCCCGGAGTGGTCGTTAGATTTCACCCTGGCGCTGACCTTTATTGCGCTGGTTATTCCAGCTTTGGAAGACCGCGCCAGTGTGCTGGCCGCCATCGCTGCTGGGGTCGCCGCGGTGCTCGCATTTGGTTTGCCCTTTAAACTGGGCTTGATGATAGCCGCGCTGATTGGGATACTGACAGGTTTATGGGGGGAAGAACGATGACTCATCTCTGGTTGGCGATGATCCTCATCGGCGTGTTGACCTTCGCGACTCGGATTTCTTTCATCCTGGTGGTGGAGCGATGGCAAACGCCGACTTTGATCCGGCGGGCGCTGCGCTTCGTGCCCGTTTCAGTGTTGACGGCCATCTTCGTCCCAGAGTTGCTGATGTCTGCTGGGGTGATCGCTCTCTCGTGGAACAACTCGCGCTTGTTGGCCGGGGTAGTCGCCATGCTGGTGGCCTGGAAAACGAAGAACATCATTTGGACGATTGTCGCAGGGATGGGAGCGCTGCTTCTGTTGCTACTGAGAAACTAATCTAACCCATCGGATGTATTTTAACGACAAACATACGCCCCACTTCCACGTCTGGTATGCCGAACATCGCGCCTTGCTCGCCATTCAGGATTGTCGTGTTATCGCTGGGCGATTGCCCAACCGCGCTTACCGGCTGGCGGCTGAATGGGCGGAAGTGCACCGCGAAGAACTAATGGCTCTGAGAGCGACTTAGATCTCGAACCTTACCTGTATGGTCCCATCTTCGAACCGATCCGCCGCAATCGTAAACTGTTCAGCCTGGTCTACGTTGACCCCGATACTGAGACTCTCACCTGGCCCAACGGCGCGGACATTGACCCGGATGTGTTGTATTACGACGGGAATCCGCCCTGGGCAGTCGAGGAGGACTCCGTTACAGATGCCCCATCCCATGCTTTTGCCTGACAACAACACTAATTAGCTAACGAAGCTTCGCCTCAAACCGACGAGACGCTGATTTCTTGGACACGGACACTTCGGCTCCGCTCAGTACAAGTGTCACGGACGAACACGGATGAAAAAATTAAAAATCCGTGCAATCCGTGTTGATCCGTGTACAGAATCTTGCTCTGTTTATAAAGAATTTGTTAGCGCGCCAAAGCGATGGGAT
>Ga0194113_10002164_pt1 | contig 27009 bp, 21 predicted proteins | sample TA2MahC200mmetaG_FD_146193 | JGI IMG/M metagenome (GOLD analysis project Ga0194113, IMG submission 146193) | Freshwater microbial communities from Lake Tanganyika, Tanzania - TA2015017 Mahale Deep Cast 200m | ecosystem: Environmental > Aquatic > Freshwater > Lake | place: Tanzania: Lake... | reverse complement strand
AAAAACCAGTCATTGGAGAGATGGCGCTCCAGTGCTCCAATGCCCCAGTGCTCCAACGCTCCAGTGCTCCATCTCCCAGTTGCGCCTTTGCGGTGGAAAGTTAAAGAATCAGTTTCATAATTACTTAAGCAGTAACTATGAATTTGATTCTTTATCTTTTTCATAACCGCAGAGAGCGCAGAGAAGGCGCTGAGGACACAGAGGTAATTGGTGAGTGGTGAGTGGTGAGTGATAAGCGACGTCACTCACCACTCACCAGTAACCACTCAGCGTTCTCGGTGTTCCCCTTAATAAAGGGGGTAGGGGGTTGTTCCTCCGTGTTCTCTGCGGTTTCAAAAGTGTAAACTATTTTCTGCAAGTTGCTGAGTTTTCCTATTTTCATTCCTTCAGTTGATACGTATGGGGGAACAGAGCCTGACCATATATTCAAGGATGTTGAGCAGGCAACCGTTAACGTGGAAGGCGAGGGGTGTTACCGCGGATGGCTTGAAACGGCTGGAGTAGATAGCAATGCTGAAGTGCAGATACGGGTGGAAATTAGAAAATGGTCAATTGACAACCTTACAGGTCCTGGCTCTCAGGTAGGTGCCCCTGTGGTCGCTTTTGAGGATTCTCTCACCAAGCTTTCAGGTTACAACCCGCATGACGATACGTGGAATATAACAACGAATAACTTTGAACTATATGAGAACCATGTTTATTTGGTCAGACTTCGTCTGGAGGTGGGAGTAACCACGTGGGGCAGTAGCGCCGGTTCCGATTTCGGTGATTTTCCAACAGATTATTCAGGCAATGGCACAGGATATTCCTTCTTCAAGGTAAATTTTGCGAATGCTCAACAACTGCGAAAAGCTGACCTATTCGTTAGAGACGAAGACCTCACCATCACTCCGCCAGAACCTATAGAGGGCGTGCTTGCCACCATCTCAATACCTGTTTACAATATCGGCGCAACCGACGCAACGAATGTAACAGTTCGTTTCACGGATAATGGACAGCTTATAGCCGAAGAAACGATAGCGCTCGTCCCAGCCGGCGAGATGGCGCCTGTGTCGGTACCGTGGAACACAATCGGCGGATACGCCACCAACCCACATACGATAGAAGTAATAGTCGACCCGTCCAATGCAATCGTTGAAAAAAGGGACGACAATAACAATGCCTCGAGGACTGGTGTTATTGTGAAGTAAGCTCCCACAGATGCACAAGTCATAGTCCTGGACAAATCCGGTTCCATGAATGGGAAGGTGGCAGGAGTGAAAAAGGATGAGATAGTAAGGATAGCAGCCCATCTGCTCGTATCTGGCATGACTAATTTATGGACAGCGATTTGGAATGCTATCGACGAGGTTGCAATTTTCCCGCTCCACGTTCGGTCGTCGTCTTCACCGATGGCGGAGATAATGCGAGTTGTCATAATTCAGTGAACGTGACCGCCAAAGCGCTGGCAAATGCAACTGTCTTGATTATAACAACCCCGCAAGAGATTATTGAGGATTGGGGTGAAGGTGGGGACGTTCCATCAACACATGGCTTCCGCGTTAGAAGTCAACTTGAGGACCTTGCCGGCGAAACGGAGGGAGGGTTTTATGTCCTGCCCTCTGGCACAGACACCAGACTCATATAACATCTATCGGAGCGCTCAACCGTTCTCCAGTAAGTTGGGGCTTACCCCCTTGAGAACGGGGATAAAGGGATTGAGTTATTCCGACCTTCCCCCAACCGATGGAAAATATTACTATGCTGTGACAGCCGTATTCGGAGGTACGGAAAGCCCGTTTTCTGAAACAATCAGCACAATATCCAACAGAAATAAAAGTAGAGCGGATGTTACTAAGGAAATTCCCGTTGACATAGCGATATATACCGATTCAACGGGCTGGATATCTGAAGCTGAAGCGCGCAGGCAGGCTGAGCTTCTAATCCAGAAAGTCAGGGAAAAAGTAAATCGTATTGAAATCATCGGAGCAGACGCCTTGCCTGATTGGGTTTTATCTCATATAAAGAATGAACAGCCGGATATCATCCTTACATTTGGCGATTTTCCCGATTCCATATATCCTTCCGGCAACCAGCAACCTGATGGCTCACTGGCTGAGATATTCCTGGATGATGGCAATATATTCCTCAATACCGCTGATTACATATTTTACGGAAAAGGAAGAAATGGTTGTTGATGGACTGATAAATAGGCGAGATTATCCTGAACTGGTTCCCAAAGATTTTGAAAGCGCTATTATGGGATATCAACATGGATGGAAAAGTTGATTTCAACGACCTGTTCCTTGTCGGATCTAACTTCAGTAAAACCATCAAAGAACCCATACTGCCCAATCCCGATGTCAACAGGGACGGCGTTGTAAACGTTTGTGACCTTGTCCTTGTTGGATTGCATTTTGGTGAACACTATGAATTAAACAGATAGATATGGAAGAAAAATAAATTATTTGAGGCTTTCCATTACCGATGGTTCTGAATCCCGAAGCGCCTGTGTAAGCACCGCAGGAGGAAGCTTATTGCCTGAACGTTCCCAGTTGCCCAAAGCGACTGCGACATTGCGCAAAAATCCGCTTCGCTTTGCTCGCTTGATAGGACTGTGCTTGAATCTTTCTTGAAATTCCACATCACTAAGTTCCATCAAAGACAACAAATCAGGAGCGGCTGAAAGATATTCTGCTTTCGGCCAGAAACCACGTTCATTCGTCGGCTTTGCTTTGCGATTCCAGGGACAAACATTCTGACATACGTCACATCCCAAAATATGATTTCCCATCAATGGTCTGAGGTCTTCTGGGATGCTGCCTTTCAGTTCGATGGTTAAATATGAAAGGCACCGTCTTGAATCAAGCGTGTAAGGCGCGACAAGCGCTCCTGTTGGACATGCGTCGATACAGCGCGTGCATTTGCCGCAACGGTCTTTTATCGGTGTTTCATTGTATTCCAACTCAACATCCACTAAAATCTCCGCCAAAAAGAACCATGAACCAAGTTTTGGATTAATGAGGTTAGTATTCTTCCCAAACCAGCCGATTCCTCCATTGTTCGCCGCCTCGCGCTCCAGGATTGGGCCAGTATCGACATAAGCTTTGCCTTGAATTTCCCTACCAACTTCGGATTTCATAAATGTCAGCAGATTTTTTAATTTCCGCTGAATGATGTCATGGTAATCCGCGCCCCAAGCGTATCGCGAGATAATGCCTTTAGACGCATCTTGTCTTATCTCCTCCGGGATGTTAAAAGTAAAATAATTGATGCCGAGTGAGATGACAGAACGCGCTCCGGGCAAAAGGTTGCGCGGGTCTTTCTTTTTTTCAAAATGACGATGTAAATATTCCATTTCGCCTGCAAATCCACGCACAAGCCAATCTGCATAAAAGTTGACCGTTCGGGTTGGTTGAGCAGGAGAAATGCCGACAAGCTCGAAGCCGAGTTCAAAGGCTCGGGTTTTTATTTTATCTGTCAGGGACATAACTATAGAGCCGCTGATTTTCAGACAACGCTGATGAATGTTTTGAAAATCGGCGCGGTCTGATAATCAGCGTCTATTCCTCTTCCTCTGAGAATACAGGAATCACCGAAAAGTTCTTTATTATCACATCAATCTCAGGGGCGAGTTCATCGACAAAATAGCTCTCCCCGGTGAATATAAGTTCAAAAATCTCTTTCTCCGACACAAAATAGGCAAATATCTTCGTCATTTCCTCCTGTATAGGCAAGTAGTTATCCGGCGCTATTCCCTCCTCCGCTGGATGGATTTGGTATGTAACTTTCACACCATCTAAGCCTGTTTTGGTTTTAACGGTTTCGCGTGATACAATCGATTCATTTCCGTATCCAATATTACTGAGAGATTCTGGGTCATTGCGGATTCTTGCAGGTAATGGTGAAAAATCTTCGTTTTGGATTCTTTGAATCATCAATTCCAATTTGTCATCTACTCGTTGAAGCCTCACCGCTCTAACCACGCCTAACATATATCCATTCATCAGTGAAACTGTCCAGAATCCAGCATCGTATTTCATATACTCCGGCGGGTGCTTCACTTGACAACCGACACTTGGATAAGTATATATCCCCCAATTTTCAGGATTATCATAATAGTCTGTTGAGACTGTGGATATACTGCATCCAAGTAGAAATAGAGTTGATATTATTGACATGGTTTTCATTGGTTCATTCGTCCTGAAGTTGTCGTTCCAGTTCCGTTACACTCGGCAACTGCTTTTGGAGTTCTTCGGGCAGTTGTTGCGTCAACCGATATTCGGCGACGCCAATCGGTTTTGTCATGCCTTTCAGCGCATACTCAGCGACAACTTTGTTTTTGCTCTTGCATAGTATAATGCCAATGCTTAGGTTCTCGTCAGTCAGGCGCACCAGGTCGTCCAGCGCGTTTAGGTAGAAATGCATTTTGCCTGCATACTCCGGTTTAAAGTCGCCCGTCTTCAACTCAACCGCCACCAGACAGCGCAAGCCCCGATGGAAGAACAGCAGGTTGATGAAAAACTCGTCTCCGCCCACCTCGATGCGGTATTGACTGCCCAGGAACGCAAAGCCCTTTCCAAGTTCTAGCAGGAAGTCGCGCAGCTTAGTAAGCAGTGCCTGCTCCACTACCGTCTCCTTTGCCGATGGTTCCAAAGTGACGAAGTCAAACAGATACGGGTCTTTAAGCATCTCCTCTGCCTGTTCGCCGAGTGGTGCGGGCAAAGTAGTTAGGTAGGTGGTGGTCTTCGCCGCCAGCGCGTGGCGGGCGTAGACGTCGGTCTCAATTTGGTGAACTAAGACGTTGCGGCTCCAACCGTTTTCAATGGATGCCTGTAGGTAGTATTCGCGCGCTTTCAGGTCTTTGACCCTACTGAATATGACAACGTTGTGCCACCATGGAATTTGTCCAGCAAGTTGCTGGACAAATTCGTTGGCGTCCTTGTAAGTCAGATAGAACTGTCTCATGTAAAACAGATTGCTGCGCGAGAATCCCTTGTTATCAGGGAACTCCCGCCGCAGGTCCTGGCTAAGGCGGTCGATAACGGCGTCGCCCCAACCATGCTGTTGCTGGCGTTCGACAATCATCTTGCCCATGTCCCAATAGAGCGCGATGAGTTCTTTATTGACCGCCAGCGCCGCCCGCGTGCGCGCCGCCTGAATCCGCGCCTTCAGGTCATTGAGTAGTTGGGCATAGTCTTCAACTTCTTTCATTTGCGGCATAATTGCTCTCCTTTCAGCGATTTCCACAAGACTCTCTGTTCCCTTCACGTTTCATAAATACTATACAACTGAAAAGTTCAACAATCAAATTTTTCAAATACTAAAGTAATAATATCATCATTTCCCATATCTGTCAACCAAATTATTGCGAATCTAATCTTCATTGGCATAATATAGCAAATTTTTTAAGCGTCGATGTACACCTTTTTGAGATTTTTGCGACTATATACAAGAACAATATCACCTTTGGAGATACTCTCATGAAAAAGAGCGATTCGGAATTAGTCAAGGATGCACTGCAAGGTGACCAAAACGCCTTCGGGGAACTGGTAAAGAGATACCAAACCGTTGTGTATGGCTACGCTTATCATCTTCTAAATAGCTTCGACGAGGCGGAGGAACTCTGTCAGGAAGTTTTTATCCAGGCCTACACAAGCTTAGCCAACCTAAAAGAGACAGAAAAATTCCCAAGCTGGTTACGAAGTATCACCAGAAATATATGTGTCTCTTTCATTCGGCAAAAGGAGAGATTGCGTTCCCTTGAAGAATCGGTCCCAAAAAGAGAAATCCTCACACCTGAAGAACAGTATGAACGAAGAGAGTTATCCAGCCAACTGATGGAAGCGGTCAAGGCGTTGTCGGAAAGAAATCGTCTGCTTGTTACACTCTTTTACCTTGATGGTTTGTCCTACAAGGAGATTGGCGACTTTCTGGAAGTGCCCCTAAACACTGTCAAAGTCACACTAAGAAGAGCACGCAATCAATTGAAGGAGAGACTGATTCAGATGGCAGAGGAGGGTTTCAAGCAACACAAGCTCAGTTCGGAATTTGTAAAGAAAGTCTCAAGAGCGATTGAGGAACGGAAAAATATTACCTTGCTGGGAGTAAAAGTCCACAACGGCGACGAGGAGAAGTTCAGCAACCTTCTGCAAGAAGCGACGCAAAGGTATGGGGGCGTTTCGGCAAAGTGCATCGGAGAAGCCCATCTTCTGCTTTTTGGCATACCAACCATGCATGAAGATGATGTTGAGCGCGCTATTCTCTGTGCCATCTTTCTCCAGGAGAAGCTAAAAGAGATAGGCTATTTCTCTTTCAAAGCTGGTATCAACACAGGTTTGGGCGAAATTTACGAACAGACAAGGGTTTCACCCTCACCCTCAATGGAAGGCGAAAGGCGAAAGGCGGAAGGCGGAAGGAAAAAAGGATTGCTTACTTCCGACTTCCAACTTCCGACTTCCATCCCTCCGGAAGAGGGAGAGGAAGGATATGCGGAAGGTCTGCCCTCGAACAGAGCGAAAGGAGAGATAAATTACGTTCCGTTAGGGAATGTTCTTACATTCACACTGGATTTGATTGAGCTTGCTGATGAACAAATCCTGACCAGTGAAAGCATCTATCGGCTGACGTATGGACGCTTCTTATTCCGGAAACTTGAGCGCGCGAAAGATGAACCTACGGTCTATGAAGTGCTTGGTATCCCAGAACATCCCCGCAAGCTTTGGGAAGGGCACGGTTTTACCTCCCAAATGATAGGTCGAGAGGGAGAATTTGCCAAACTGAAACGGGCTATCGAAGAATTGAAAAGTGGGCGAGGGAGGATTATCTCCGTCATCGGCGAAGCAGGCATCGGAAAGTCCAGGCTGGTCAGCGAATTGAAAGCGGCCCTCACCCCCGGCCCCTCTCCCATAGGTAGAGGGGAGGTCCTCTGGCTGGAAGGTCGATGTGTCTCCTACGGAAAGCAGATGAATTACTTTCCTTTCCTTGAGATACTCAGGACATACTTCGATATCAAAGGGACCGATGATGACCCTACAGTCGCCGATAAGATTTCTACCGAAGTTTGCAACCTGGGACTTGATTCTGAAATTGTTCCATACCTGGCAGGATTGTTGTCGGTGGATTTAGAATCAAAGGAAATGATGCATCTCACCGCCGAACAGTTGCGATATAAAACATTTGTCTCACTGCGCGCTCTATTGCGAAGAGCCGCCGAAACGCAACCTTTGGTTATTGCAATAGAAGACATGCACTGGATGGACGATGCTTCCTACGATTTGCTCTCCTTCCTTCTTGAGAGCGTAAAGAAGGTTCCTATCCTCTTTTTATGCGTTTATCGACCTGAGCGGGATGAGCATTGCTTCGAACTGCGTCAGACCGCATCGACGAAATACCCCGACGATTACGATGAGGTCGCGCTATGGGGGCTTCCTTCGGAGGCGAGCGGACGGCTAATAAGGACGATTTTGAACCCCAATACGCTACCTTCCAAAGTTGAGGAGAGAATCATAGAAAAGGCGGAAGGAAATCCGCTCTTTCTTTTTGAGATTCTCAAATCCCTTGTGGATTCTGGAAAGCTTGTGCGAGTGGAAGAAATGTCATTGCGAGCAAAGCGAAGCAATCAGTGGGAGCTTTTCGGGGAAGTAGAGGCCATAGAAGTGCCTGACACCATCCATAGCGTCATCATGTCCCGAATCGACCGATTAGAAACCGGGGCAAAGCAGACGCTTCAGTGCGCATCGGTAATCGGGGATACTTTTGAACATAAACTTTTAAAGTCTCTTTGTGACGATACGGATTTAGAGCGTCATTTGGCTCAACTGAAAAATTTCGATTTTATCTCTATGGGCTCCGAAGTGCTACGGGAGAGCGAGGCTCCTGCCGAACCATTGCTCTCTAAAGGTTCGGCGGGAGCCTCACCCTCCCGGGTCAAAGGGGCCTCATCCGCCCTGGTCAAAGGGGCATGGAGGGATTACGAGTATAGTTTTAAGCATGCGTTAGTTCGCGATGTGGCCATAAGCAGCCTTCTCCCGGAGAAGAAACGAGAATATCATCAAAAAATTGGTGAAGCTATCGAAAGATTCTATCCTGATAGGATAGATGAATACTATGAGCTTTTAGCGCACCATTACGAGAGTTCGACGGATTTTCCGAAAGCGCTGGAATATCTGATAAAAGCGGGAGATAAGTCAAAAGCGCTTTATTCCAATCAACAAGCGATAGACTACTATACTAAAGCGATGGCTCTCATCAAGCAACTTCCAGAAGAGAGAACAGAGCAGGAACTGTCCATACTTGATGGCCTGGGCGACGTCTATCACCTGATGGGTAAGTGTGATGAAGCGATACAAAGCTATGAGTCCGCCCTCAAATATTCCGAAGACAGGAAGAGGAGGGCAGATATTTACAGGAAGATAGCGAGGGTATATTCATATCCATCGAAGCTTCAGCTTGATTTAGCCCTGAAATACATAGATACTGCTATAGATGAACTCGGTCAGGATACACATTCGGTCGAAATGGCAAGGGTATGTAATGAAGCCATGGCTACGTTTTTTTTCCCCAATCGGCCAGGTTATGACCTTGATAAAGCTCTGGACTATGGTTTCAGAAGCTTGGATATAGTCGAGGGCACAGAGCATAAAAGGGAATTGGAAGAGGTATGTTGTACTCTGGGACGAATCCACGCATGGAGGGGCGATTCTGACAAAGCAATCCAGTATTTACAAAGAGGTCTTAGCATAAGTCAGGAGATAGGTGACGCCAATCTGATGGCATCGGCGCATCGTTCCGCCGGTTTTGTTCACCAATTCACCAATTGGAGAACGGCTGTTGAACACTACAAGGAAGGTATCAAACTATGTGAGAAAATAGGTAACATTCAACTCATGGCATTATGCCATAATTGGCTTGGAATCGCTTACTACTGGCGTGCGAAAGATAGTGAGTCAGCCATCAAATGCTTCAAGAAGGGCATAGAACTCGACCGGGAGAGGAAATTCCCCTTTAATACAGGATTTATGTTTAACCGTCTTAGCGAGATATACAGAGACAAAGGCGAATGGGACGAGGCAATCAAGCACGCCCAGGAAGCCTTACGCATAGGCACGACCATAGGACGTGATGACTTATTTTTGGCGTCAGAGCCTTGCCAGGTGCTTATGGAAGCGTATCTGGCTAAAGGTGAGCTGGATAAGGCGCTTGGTTATTGCAAGAAAGGTGTGAATCTGTCCATTCATAAGTCAAGCGTCATCACACTGGTCAATTTTCTGGGCTTTGTTGAGGATATATTATACCAGAAGACGGGCAATAGCGCTGAATTTATCTCGTTCTGCCACGAGATAATGGAGGAGAATGCCGAGAAGCTTAAGGGAATAAAGTTGACTCAGTGGTATCTGACGCCGAGAGAACTATCGGGGCAGTTCGTACAGACTGTCTTTTCAGACGAGTTTGATGGCTCAACTCTGTGTCCTGAATGGCAGTGGGTAAATCCCAGAGGTAACTGCAGCTACGAACTTTTAAGTGAACCATCCCTTCACGGAGTTTACCCTCGAGCGAAGCGAAGGGTTCGAGGGCATGCCTGGCTGGAGGTTCGGGCAGTTTCTGGCTGCAAGCTGGACCGCGGCAATAACTTCAATGCCCCTCGCTTGTTGCAGGAGATTTCAGGTGATTTTGCCATTGAGACGAAAATGGCTTCTGCCGCTAACTCTGCCACCGAAGCGATGCCGACGGTGGAAGATATGCCGACAGTGGGTGGACTTTTGGTATGGAAGGACGAGAACAACCACATCCGCTTTGAAAAGGGAATGCACGGAATGCAGGGGAAAAACGAGATTGGGTTATCCGGCAGTGTAGAGGGTAAGTGGGATTATTTCGGCAGAGGCATGTTAGTATCTGAGAGTATCTATCTGCGGATGGAACGGATGGGTGATAAATTCTCAGCTTACTGCAGCAGCGACAGCGAGAACTGGTTGATATGCGGTGAAGTGAGTTTCCCCGCCAAAGAGCCTATTCAGATTGGCATCCATGCCACGGGTGGCTGGTGCTTGTGGGGGGATATGGCTGACACTGCCGCGAGGTTTGATTACTTTCGAGTTTTAAGGAGGCATCTATCATGAAACGACATATAGTTTGGATATTAGCAACATTGATGTTAATCGGAGTTTTGAGCTTTTCCCCGAACTGGGCAGGGACGTTCATAGATGACTTCGAGGATGGAGACCTGGATGGATGGCAACAGATATGGCCAGTGGGAGCAGCGCTATGGAAGGTTGTAAATGGAGAACTTGAGTGTTCTCGTCAAGGCAGGGTAAGTGCAGAAATAGCTACCGGGAAAGTTTCCTGGACCGATTACACGATTGAGGTTGATGCCAAACTGCTACAGGATCATGGAGCAGGGGACGTTGATCTAAATCCTCGGATTACCAAACGTTCAGCAGATGGAACAGGTGATGGATATGGTTTTATGGTAGGGGATTGGACAGGAGTCTCAGAGGTTACTGTCACGCGTCTGCCTGATTTCGCTGATGTTAAGGCGCGTGAACCATTCGAACCGCTGGAACTGGATAGGTGGCATCATCTGAAACTAGAAGCTAAAGGCAGTAAATTCACTTTCTGGATCAACAATGAGAAGGTCATAGAATATCAGGATGATATGTATCCAAAAGGTATGGTAAGCATAGGATTGGCCAACTACACTGCCCGCTTTGATAACGTGATTATCACCGGGCCTGATGTTCCCGATGTGACGCCACCGACGTGGAAAGGCAGGCCAGTGCAGCCACGTGGGAAGCAGGCAACAACGTGGGGGGAGATTAAACGGCGTTAGGTGGACCTCGAGCATCATAAGGAGGTGAATAACGATGAAGGCTAAAATCAGTTTCTTGGCTTTAGCTTGCCTGGCATTTGCGTTCATGTTGACTTTGCCATGTTTGGCAGGAATGTGGAGAGACGATTTTGAGGATGGAAATCTTGATGACTGGAAACAGGAAGAGCCATTCGCGAATCAGCCGACGTTATGGACAATTGTTGATGGTGAACTCGAATGCACACGACCGAGTGAAGGGAGTACCTTCCTGATTACAGGAGAGGCCGACTGGAAGGATTACACCATTGAATATGATGTCAAATTACTCAAAGACATTGGTCCGGGAGACGTTGATGTCGTCGCAAGATATAAGAGCCCAGCGTGGACATATATGATGCTCGCTTTCAGCGGAGATTTTCCCGGTGTGCCGGTAGTTGCTACAGTATGCTTCCCTGGAAGCGTTCTAACGTCAAAGCTATTTGACCCTCTGGAATTGGACAAATGGCACCATCTGAAATTAGAAGTCAAAGACAAGAATTTCATCTTTTGGGTCAATGGTAAGATAGCCCTGGAGCGTCAAGATGACGTTGTGAAAGAGGGTGCTGTTGGTATTGGATTAGCCAATTATACCGCTCGGTTTGATAACGTGATTATCACCGGGTCTGATGTTCCCGATGTGACGCCACCGACGTGGAAAGGCAGGCCAGTGCAGCCACGTGGGAAGCAGGCAACGACGTGGGGGGAGATTAAACGGCGTTAGGTGGACCTCGAGCATCATAAGGAGGTGAATAACGATGAAGGCTAAAATCAGTTTCTTGGCTTTGGTTTGCCTGGCTTTTGCGCTCATGTTGGCTTTGCCAAGCTTGGCAGGAATGTGGAGAGATGACTTCGAGGATGGAGATTATGATGGATGGTGGCAAAGCGCGGGTACACCAGGGAAATGGGTCGTGGAGGATGGGGAAGTCAGTGGCGAGGTTACAGGCAACGTCAGTGGTGAGTTGGTTACGGGAAAGCCAAAATGGAGGGATTACACTATAGAGTGCAAAATCAAGTTTCTTGGAGGAGGAATGCGTTATGGTGGCATGGTGGCACGATATCAAGATACTATACGCTCCTATTGGTTTTTCCTCCTCGTTGGTGTAGGTGCACAAGGGGGTTTATCCACTGTTGGCCCCCTCGAAGTAAAACAAGCTCAACAGTTCCCTGTTGAATTTGGCACTTGGTATAAACTGAAGCTCGAAGTGGATAAAAACGACTTTAAGTTTTATGTGGGCGATAAGCTGCTAATTGAATTTAATGATAACACTTTCGATTCAGGTCTTGTTGGACTCTTCGTTATAGATGCTCATGTCCATTTTGATGATGTGATTATTACTGGACCAGAGATACCTGATGGCGGGTATTGGGATCCTGCTAAACATCCAGGGGAAAAAGCGGTTGAACCGAAAGGCAAGCTGGCAGCGACGTGGGGGGAGATTAAGCGTAGCAGATAATCGTTCGGAGTGCGAAAATTCAATTTTCGCCGAGTCCGAAGGACGAGACTTCACGATACATGAGGCTTTGTCTCAGGCTTCGCCTTCGGTGAAAACAGAGTTTTCACACTCCGTAAAGGTCTCATCCCAGTAAAAAGTTTTCATCTGACTGAAACATTGTGACTATCTTTCTCGCCGCTTGCTTAATCTCCCGGATATCCTCTTCCGTCGTTGAACGCATATCCATGATGAATTTGCCTTCGCTGACCCGACCGATGATGGGTACTTCATGGTTTCTGAATTGTTGCGCCAGATTCTCAATAGAAATGGTTGACGAAGTGAACGCGACGGACATACTTTTTATGGTTTCTATGGGCAGCGAACCACTGCCGATTTGTGAATAGCATTCCTCCGCTGAAACGTCAACAACATCGCCGAAAATTTGATTTAATTGAACAGCAAGTGCTTCGGCAATTTGTCGAATTTCCTCGAATGGTCTGGTATAAAAGCGAAGCATAGGCAATTTTTCCATTAGGGTTGATTCGTTGAGGTAAAGTCTCAGAGTAGCTTCCAGCGCGGCGATAGTGAGTTTTCCCACGCGCATGGCTCGCATCAGTGGATTGCGCCTGATTTGGGCGATAAGTTCTTTTTTGCCGATGATAATACCTGCCTGCGGACCGCCTAATAGCTTGTCTCCGCTGAACGTTACGATGTCAACGTCAGCTTTGATGCGTTCTTTAACGATGGGTTCATGCGGAAGCCCATACTTCGTCAAATCTATCAGTGACCCACTGCCTAAGTCTTCCATTGTCGGAATTTTATGTCTATTTCCTAACTCAACAATCTCTGTCATCTCAGGACTCGACGCGAAACCTTCAATTCGATAATTGCTTGGGTGTACTTTCAATAGTAGCGCGGTGTTCTCGTTGATAGCCTTTTCGTAGTCAGATACATAAGTACGGTTAGTTGTCCCTACTTCTTTCAAGATAGCGCCGCTGGCTTCCATCACTTCGGGAATGCGGAATGCACCGCCGATTTCGATTAATTCTCCTCTGGAGACAATGACTTCCTTGCCCTTCGCTAAAGTATTCAGACTTAACAAAACCGCCGCGGCGTTGTTGTTGACCACTGTTGACGCCTCACAACCGGTCAATTGTTGAAATAACAGTTCAGTGATATTATCTCGGTGACCGCGTATGCCTTCTTTCATATCATATTCCAAATTGACATAATGTTGGGCGCAGTTGGTCAACGCTTGACAAGCCTCTTCGCTCAATAATGCTCTGCCTAAATTCGTATGAGTTATCGTACCTGTAACATTAATTACACGCACCAATCGCGCATTAAATTTCTGTTGAAGCTGATTCCTCACCTGTTCCGCTAAACTTTCGGAAGTGAGCTTATTGGTATCAATTTCCCCCATGCGAATCTCACTTCTTATCTCCTCAAGTATTTCGCGGAGATTCTCCACGACCAATTCGCGGTTGTAGTTATTCAACAACGGCTGAAATTGTTCGCTGATTAATAAAGTTTCCAATGATGGAATTTGACGTAATACTTGTATATCCATAATGAATATTCATCTCCATATTTTGCAGTAAAGGATAACGTCAATAATAAAGTGAAACGTAATGAGTGATGAGTGATGAGTGATGAGTGATTTTATATTCCCCCTTAATAAAGGGGGCCAGGGGGTTGTTTTCACGTTTCATTCAGGCAGTTTACGAAGTAACAACCCCCTAACCCATAATGATTGAAGATTGACTATTGAAGATTGAATAGAGTTTCCCTACAATATTCAATATTCAATCTTCATTCTTCAATCAAAGAGGGGGACTGCTGAACGAAGTGAACACTTATTACTTATCACGTTTCACACCTTGTGAACTTTCTGACCAATTCCGCGTTCTCTTCAATTTCCTCGGGAAAAGCCATTCCGACGACGATAAAATCTGTATCCTTGATACAGTTCAACGCAAGTTTAAATGCCTCGTCGGGCGGGATTCGCCCTGCAGCCATAATTTTGAATGCCAATACTGGCTTTTTCGTACTTTTGATAGATTGCGAAATACTTTCAGGTGCGCCTGAACAATACAATCCTAACGAATTTAAAGTAATCATGTAGAAGTCGGGATTATATCCGCGCTCTTCGCAAATATCGATAGTCCGATGGTTATGTGAGCCGACTCCTGCAAAAATTCCATAGCTTCTTATCAACTCTAACCACTCTTGAACATGCTCTATCTTCCGTTCCTCCAAATTCAATAGTTGGTCTGTAACAGATGAACCCTGGATATAAATGCCGATGGGCTTATGCTGTGCAATTTCACGGATGCTCGCGGGTGTGTTCATCGGATGCCGCCCGCCGTGAGGCCCTCTCTCCGGAGCAGTTTGGACGAGCCAATTGAATCGCCTGCCATGCTTCTCTTCAAACTTATTCATGACTCTGAATATCTGGTCATCCCCTCTGCCTAAGAAAGTGTTTATGCCCTCCTCTTCACATTTCTCAAACATCGCAACAATTACATCATCCGTCAACAATCTTCTAAGCCATCTGTTCTTGGCATTAGAAAAATGCGAACCTCCACCGAATGGATTTCCCCCTATTATCAATCGGCTAATTTCGTATTCCCCGATTCGGGACCTCGGAAAATTTTTCATTTTTTGCCTCCTCGCATTTTTCCTTTATAGCCGCTGACCAACAGACAACGCTGATTTGGGTAACTTTAATCAGCGCCGTCTAATAATCAGCGGCTATATTGAACATTGTCCCATAATTATTCCTTTTATGAATTAATTTAGCATAACATTGCGATAATATCAAGAAAATTTCATTTTAATCATTTGACCCAATGGCTGGAATATGATAAAATATTATCAACTTATTGTTTGGAGGTCCCATATTGCTGACAGCGAAATTAATTGTAGACGAACTTAAAAAGCTAAAAATCACCCATGTTGTCGGTTTGCCCGATAATGGTTCAGCGGCAGTGTATGAAATTCTGCAAAATGACTCAGATATCGACCTAATTTCGGTTTGTCGCGAAGGTGAAGCATTTGCCATTGCAGCGGGTTTATACGTCGGCGGCAAACGCCCGGTCGTTTTGATTCAATGCACCGGATTTTTTGAATCTGGCGATGCTATACGCGGAACAGTCGTCAATGCGAAAATACCTTTGGTTGCGCTTATCGGCTACAGAGGATATCACAAAATGTCGAGGCCAGATAAGTGGGTCGATACAGCAGCAACATTTTTCGAACCGACCCTCAAAGCGTGGAATATCACCTATTATATCATGGAAACAGATGATGACATCAAATATATCGCCGAGGCGTTTAAACAAGCGGAAGCTACTTCTATGCCAGCCGCGACGCTGATTGTTGGAATGTGTGAATAGCCGCTGATTATCGGACGGCGCTGATTTATAGTTTTTCGTAAAACGTGAAACGTGAAACGTAATACGTAATACGTAATACGTAATGAGTAATTCTTTACGTTTTACTCATTACGCATCACGCATCACGTAAAGGAATTATCATGATAAAAAAAGAAGAATGTCTGAAAATACTTGCGAAATATCGCACCGATGAAATCGTCATTACAACGATGAGCGTCCCGACCCTTTGGGGTAAAATTTCTGACCATGAATTAGATTACGCTTCAATCGACACCGCTATGGGGCATGCTGCTGATTTTGCGTTGGGGATTGCTTTAGCGCGTCCAGATAAAAGAATCATCGTCCTCAACGGCGATGGTTGCATGCTCATGAGTCTTGGAACTCTGGTCACCATTGCTAATACCTCTGTCAAAAATTTACTTCTCTTTGTAATGGAAAATGACACATATGAAGTAACTGGCAACCAACCTATCCCTGGCGCGAGAAATATTAGTTTCGCAACTATGGCAAGAGGCGCGGGATTTCAGCGCGTCTATGATTTCGATGAATTGAGCGAATTTGAGCGGAATTTGCCCAAAATCTTGAAGGAAGATGGACCAGTATTTGTAACTTTGAGGCTGGAAAAAGCTAACGAACCAGTATCCATCCGCCGCCCCGATAATCCCGTTAAATATCTATCCAGAACGTTGGCGGAGGAAACCCATCGCCTGAAGGCGGTATTGGCGAAACAATGACAAAGAAATTGAAGATTGAAGAATGAAGATTGATGATTGAACAAGCTTAAGCTTTCAAGTGTGCAGAGCAATCTTCAATGGTCAATCTTCAATTCTGCTTTTCAAGCTGCCGCCTTTCAATTGAAGAAGGAATAATGAAGATTGTATGTCTTTTCTTTCAATCTTCATTATTCAATAATCAATCTTCAATCAAAAAAGCGTGCAGTCAATCTTCAATCGTCAATCCGCTTGACAAGGAGGTGATAAGACAATGCCAATGCCCCACCGTGTAATGGAACAAAAAATCAAAAATCGGTTAAAAGGAAAAGAAGGCAAGGCGCGGATAGATGAGCTTAAAAAAATTCTAAATGATTTGCCAAATTACCGTAGTGGCCCTTATGGACAAATACGCAAATGGGTGAATGAAGAAATTGAGGAAACGCGGCGCCGAACTAAAATTCAACATCACAACGATTTCGCGGTCAAAAAAGAAGGTGATTTTCAAGTTGCACTGGTCGGCGCGCCGAATAGTGGCAAGTCGTCTTTGCTGAAAGCTTTATCTAATATCCAAATACGCGTGGCGGACTATGCTTTCACAACTTTGCGCCCGATACCCGCATTGTTCGACTGCGGTGGAATAACGATTCAATTGGTAGAAATTCCCGGCTTAATCAAAGGCGCTGCCGAAGATAGGGGCGGTGGCAAAGCGTTATTGGGAGTTGTTAAGAGCGCCGATGCTATCATCCTTTTGCATGATTTGACCATGCCTCCCGATGGACTTGACACTATCCTTGGTGAATTGCAGAAAGCGAACATTGATTCGCCATCGTTGTTAATCTGCACAAAATGTGATTGCCCCGACGCACAGGAAAATTTCGCGAAAATTCAAAAGCGGTATCCTGAATTTATTACTTTAGCAACTTCGGCGGAAAAGTGCATTAACATCAAGCAATTGGAGGATGCGCTACGAGAACTGACCGGTTTAATTCGCATCTATCCGAAAAGCCCCAATCAAAAAAATGCGGATGACCGACCAATTGTCTTGCCGACCGGCTCTACCGTAGAGGATTTTGCTCGTAGTATTCATAAAGAATTGGCAACGAAAGTTAAATACGCCAAGATTGAGGGGGCATCAGCAGCGTTTCCCGGCCAGAAAGTTGGTCGGCAGCATGTTCTTGCGGATGAAGATGTTGTTATGCTTTTATGCTAAGCAAGTTTCAAAAAATTCTTTGCAATTTCTTTTTTTAACGCAAGGACGCTAAGGCGCAAAAATTGAAAATCATTAACGCAATAGCGCAAAGAAAGGGCAAGAAAATCACGCAAAGTCTTTTTTTAAAATTCTTAGCGTCTTAGCGGCTTTGCATCTTTGCGTTAAAAAGTTTAAAATATTTTCTGAAAGTTGCTTAAGGATTGGATACAAAATAACTTCCGCGTTTTCAAATCTGAGGACGGGTTTACTAGCATAAACCACGTCATTCTGAGCGCCAGCGAAGCATCTCCTTATGTCGAGCATAGGAGATGCTTCACTTCGTTCAGGATGATAAAAAGCAATCCGGAAAAGTATAAAACCAAATTCATAGTTTCTTAGAGAAAGGTAAGGTCTATAACCATGATGAATGAAAAACTTTTTACCAGCAAATCTTTTACAGAACCTGGCGGTTTCACCTCTGGCATCGAAGGCCCTGCTTGTGATGCCGAGGGGAATCTCTATGCAGTCAACTACGCGCGTCAGCATACCATCGGCAAAGTTACTCCGGAAGGAGAATGCAGTATCTTCGTTGAACTGCCGAACGGCAGCATCGGTAATGGTATCCGGTTCAATCGCGCAGGTTTCATGTTGATTGCGGATTACACCAACCACAATATTCTCAAAGTTGATATGAATACCCGCGAAATCAGTGTATACGCTCATGAGCCCACCATGAACCAACCGAACGATATTGCGATAGGGGCTAACGATATTGTTTATGCGAGCGACCCGAATTGGGCTAAATCCACCGGTCAAATATGGCGAATTGATACTGATGGCGCAGTCACCCTCCTCGAACCCAACATGGGGACGACTAACGGTATCGAAGTCAGTCCAGACGAGAAGACACTCTACGTGAACGAGAGCGTGCAACGCAACATCTGGGCTTATGACCTCTCGGAAAAAGGTGAGATTAGTAATAAGCGTCTACTCATCCAGTTTCCCGATTTTGGCATGGATGGCATGCGCTGTGATGTCGCAGGCAACCTCTATGTCACACGCCATGGGAAAGGGACAGTGGCAAAGGTTTCACCGCAAGGCGAAGTTCTCTTAGAAGTTCAACTCACAGGGAAGCAGTGTACCAACGTTGCCTTCGGAGGTCCGGATGGGCGCACCTGCTATGTCACGGTAGCGGATAAGGGAAATATCGAGTGTTTTCGCACCAACCTACCGGGTAGGAGCTGGCAGCTTTTCCATCGGAACTAAAATGAGAGTGTTGCATAATTAACTAAGACCTGGTCATAATTTTGGCAGAACGTAGATGGAGTCTGGAGGCAAGAGGGTAAAAAAGTGAATGGGTAAATGGGTAAAGTAGTAACCCTAACTCTTCACCCCTTAACCCTTTTGCCAAAATATGTCCATAAAGGGTCAGGATACACACGCGATACAAATAGCGGCTTAATACCACGCGGAAAGGAGGAGCCGGAGATTATGGAGAGTCTCGATAGGATTGAGCGCGGACAGCGGGATAATAGAGAAATTCTGTCTTCCCATGTCGTTACTTGACAAGGTAAGAGTGGTATGCTATATTCTTAAAAAAAGAAACACAATTTGCTTAGAGTTTCCCGGATATAAATTCATTATCATTATGAAACCGGTTGTTTACTAAGGGGTGGAAAAACATGCTCGATTTTACACTTATCAAAACTGGCGAGGATTTTGAGTTGCTTTGTGAAGATCTTTTGCAAGCAATGAAATTTCGGATAGATTCTCGTCCAGGTCGTGGACCAGATCAAGGAAAAGATATTATTGCTATTCGCGAAGTGAGAGACGACCTTTATGGTTTGCAAGAACAACGCTTTCTCGTCGAATGTAAACATCATGCTGTCAGCGGTCAATCTGTTAAAGAGAGTGATACCCAAAATATTGTGGAACGTACTTTATCCCATCAATGCGACCATTATCTTTTGATTACCAGCACCATCCCTAGCGAATCAGTCAAAAATCAGATAGAAGGTATCGACAAAAATCCTCGAATTAATCTCAAGGCATCTTTTTGGGCTAAACATGATTTGGCAGAGAAATTACATGAACATCCCGAGGTATGGGAACTTCATACAGGGCAATACCTTCCCAAGAAATTAACCCCTCAAACCTTCAAAACACTTGATTCCGTTTTAGACCGTAGTAGCGAATTCTTCCCAAATCGAAAGCTATTTGATGAAAACTTAATCTATTTCCCGGCCGAAGAACATCAGCTCATGCAAGAAATACAGACTATTCTGTTAACGCATACAAAAGACAGAATGGCTTTGTTGTATGGTGATCCGGCTTCAGGGAAAACAGTAATGGGGTTAGCCATTGCAAAAGAAATGGAAAAACAGAGCTACACGGTCCTTTATCAAAGGCTAACCGCGAAAACAAAACTTGATGCCCTTTGGCCAGATTTTGCAACCTATGGCGACCAGAAAGTGCTGTTCATTGTAGATGATTGCCATCTAAACATGGAAATCGCTACGGGGATTTATTATCGTTTTGATAACATTCAGAATGCCGCCTGTTTGCTTATCTCCCGAAAATTGCCGAAAAAATTTCGTTTTAGCATGGATTTCGATTATCTGGATATATTTGAAAAACTGGAAGAGGAAGATAGATGTTTTGAATTGGATATAGCTTTGGATACACGGGTGATAAATAAAATGTCCGGTATTATACAGAGGTATAAAGCATACTATGAGCGAATAATTAACCGATCGTTTATTGTTGGCAACGAAGAACGAATCATCCAAAATGTCCACCGCAATTTTCTTTCCCTCTACTTTTACCTATCCTTCTGGCCCGAGGCAGAACAGCTAGACCAGTTAGATGAAAAACTGGTTTTGGAAAAGATGTATTATCGCTATCTGGATAATAACGCGAACAGACCTTATCTGAATCTACTTTTGAAGTATGCTGCTTTGTACCAGTATGAAATTCAGTTTGAACCATCCCAGGAGGAAGATTTTGAAGGTATTGAAGTCCTGACTGCGCAGGGGCTTTTGGAATTCGACCCAGAAACGGAATACTATGCCTTTTGCCACTCGGACTTTGCCAGACTGCTTTTAAAATCTTATGCGTCCCGTTCTTCTTTTCAACGAAGATACTACGGTAATTTCGAGCAGTTTACTATTCAACAGGTTAAAACCTATCTCTTAAGTTTTGATGATTACCCAGCAAATCTATCAGAAGTATTCTCTAATATTGTTACGAATAAAGGCATTGATGTCTTCACTATGTTGTTAGGAGATGACAAAATAAAAGACCAAGTGATTCGTTTTTATCAGAATACTGATTCGGCAGATAACCTCGTTCGATTTTTGTATTATTTAAAACTCCACTGTTTGGAACAATTAGAACATTTTTTAGGACGTTTAACGATAGAGAATCCATCCATAAAGGATCTTTTTCTGAAAGTGAAGAATGTGCTCGCACCTTTCATATCACTTCTGAAAATAATTATAGATGTTGACAAGATTCAGTATGAAAATTTTTTGAATCTGTTCAACTCTCAAGAAATAAAGGATATGTTGATTAATAGTAGTCTTCACCAAATAGGCTCTTCAATGTGTTATTGGAATAAATTTGATTTAAAATCTGCAAAAGCTGTTTTTAATTCAATCAACACTTATCAGTTCTTAGGGAAAGTTAAAGATCATAGTTTAAGTCAATTAGGATCCGATTTGAGTAATTTAAACCACGTCGATTCAGATAAAACGCGAGAAATATTTGATAGCTTGGAACTGGAAGGACTTATCGAAAAAACGAAGGCAGTTGAGTTTGGACAGTTAGGTGAAGCACTAAATCGGTTAAACTCTGTCGATTCAGATAAAACGCGAGAAATATTTGATAGCTTGGAACTGGAAGGACTTATCGAAAAAACGAAGGCAGTTGAGTTTGGACAGTTAGGTGAAGCACTAAATCGGTTAAACTCTGTCAATTCAGATAAGACGCGAAAAGTATTTGATAGCTTGGAATTGGATGAACTTGTTGAAAAAGCTAAAAAAGTTGAGTTTGGTACATTAGGAAAAGCATTAAATGAGTTAAACTTTGTCAATTCAGATAAGACGCGAGAAATATTTGATAGCTTGGAACTGGAAGGACTTGTTGAAAAAACGAAGGCAGTTGAGTTTGGACAGTTAGGTGAAGCACTAAATCGGTTAAACCCTGTCAATTCAGATAAGACGCGAAAAGTATTTGATAGCTTGGAACTGGATGAACTTGTTGAAAAAGCTAAAAAAGTTGAGTTTGGTACATTAGGAAAAGCATTAAATGAGTTAAACTCTGTCAATTCAGATAAGACGCGAAAAGTATTTGATAGCTTGGAACTGGATGAACTTGTTGAAAAAGCTAAAAAAGTCAAATTTTCCAGGTTACAGAAAGGATTAAGCGAATTAAGACTTGTCAGCCAAGAAAAAGCCGGAAAAATTTGGGAATCAATTGAACTAAAATTGGTGGTACCAGACGCTATAAACACTAAATATATTACCTTTCTTTACGGACTTCCCGGATTAGCCCAAGCAAGCCCTACCAAAATGAGAGAGTTCATTTTACAATTACCTGATGATTTCCTTTTTCAATTCGATTATTTGAAAGCATTATACAATTTCAATAGACTTCTTTTCGTCTTTCACACATGTGAATGTTCAGAAGCAGCTATTAAACTGATCGTTTATGCCCAAGAAAATGTCCATAATTTTATTCGTAGCAAAAAGTTAAAAGACCTCGCCAGTTTTTTTAGCATTTGTGCTCATTATTTTGACATCAAGAATATTATCTTTCAAAATCGTAAAAAATGGTTCGGTAAAGTGAAATACGGAGAACCCTCGGAGATTCCTTATTTTATCCGTGTTATTAATGACCAAGATACAGAATTAGCGTTAGAGCTTCTAGATTATGTAAGAAGAAATGTTGAGGGAGAAGACATATTAGCAAACTGTTTTTACCAACTCGCTCTCTCTTTTGCAGAGCAGGAAAATTTTACGGAATCTACGGCGTACTTGAAAAAGGCTATCTTTCTGTTTCAGAAATCTGGAGACAATAGCGGTCTTTGTTATACAACTTTTGCTCTGGCTCAAAACGCTTTCAAATTAAACAACATAAAAAAAGCCAGGCAATTGGCCGAACAAGCTTTATCATATGCCCGAAGCCAAGACATACACGATTTGCAGAAAGAAATCGAGAGTTTTATTGCCACTGAACTATCTTGATGCGATTAGCAAGGAGACTCATGTATGTTCGTTTAGAAACCAAGTCTCTAAGAAATTTGGTTTCTTTGAAAAAATAAGGAGAATCAAAAATGGATAAACTCGGAATTGCTATGGTTGGCGCTGGAAGGAGAGCGGCAGGCGGTTGGCTTCCTGTCATCGCGACTTTTGAAGACCAGCTCGAGCTTGTGGCTGTTTGCAATACCGGCAATCCTCGCGGCGAGGAAGCCGCCAATAAGTATCATACCCGTTGGTATACCAACCTTGAGCAAATGCTCGACAAGGAAAAGCCGGACGTTGTTGCCATTGCGGTAAATCCTGCTAATACTTACCAGGTCGCTATGCCGATTCTCGAACGTGGCGTCAGTCTTGTGACTGAAACGCCAGTTGCAGCCCAATTGAATCAAGCGGATGCGATGATTGCCAAAGCGCAAGAAACAGGGGCAAAGTTGGAGGTCGCTGAGAACCTTTATCGTGTGCCGCAGGAACGCCTGAAACGGAAAATGATATTGGAAGAGGTTTTCGGACAGGTGTGGCGCGCCCAGAACGAAAATCGCACACATAATTACCACGCTGTGAGTTTGCTTCGCAGTTACATCGGCTTTGATGTTCCCATCGTCAGTGTAATTGGCGTTCTGGGAGAGTTCCCTACTGCCCAGCACCTGTACAGAGGACAGCCGACCAATAGGGAACATTCTAATCATGCGATTCTTAAATTCGCTAACGGCGCGTTAGGATTTCACTCCTTCACCTCGTTGAGTTTCGGTTCTCCCTTGCGTGGTCGCAGTTCCACTTTATTCTATGCAGAACGCGGCATGGGTTGGGATAACGAATTGATTCTGCTCACTAATGAAAGTGAAAATCGCGTGCTTCCGATCGAACGTATCACCTGCGAGGTGGGCGGACAGCAAGTCCTGGACAAGATGGTTGCGGGAGAATTTGCGTGGGACAATCCCTTTACCTCGTACAAGTTGAGTGATGGACAGATTAGCATAGCCTCCGAATTGATGAGCATCGTCGAAGCGGTTCGAGAGGACAAAGAGCCTGAATATGGCGCATTGAATGGGCGAATCGACCGAGAAGTAGACCTGGCCATTAGCCGTTCCCATGAACGGGGGAATATTCCTCTTCAGTTGCCGTTGGAATAATCGGTGCTTACCATCTATTACTTTGTTTATAACGTGAAGGGCAAAGTGGCAAGGGGGCAAGACGGCAATTGGATTGTCGATTGTCGATTGTTGATTGTCGATTGAAGTAGCTTATCAATCATCAATCATCAATCAACAATCATCAATCCCCCTTGCCGTTTAGCCGTTTTGCCGTCTAGCCGTTTAGCCCTCTTGCCACTTTCCTTCTTTACAAAACCAAAGTAATAACTGGTTACTACCAATAATCAATGGAGGTAAAAAATGAAATCACATCTGCTTTTCAGCGCTATTAGAGGCGCTACATGTTGTTTATTTGGATTTGCCACAACAGGTGATGTTCCAGAGGACCCTTTGAGAACGCTCCGAAGCGGGCATCCCCGTTTGATTATCTTAGATGAGCGAATTGAGGCGGTAAAGATACTCATCACCGAAAACACTGAAGCCGAAGGACTTTACGGGAAAATCAAAAAGAATGCCGAACACATTTTAAGAGAGCCGTTGGTGGAATATAAAATCCCTGACGGCCTGAGACTATTGGGGGAAAGTAGAAGATGTCTGCATCGTATATATACTCTTGCTACAGTTTACAGGTTCGACGGAGAAGAACAATACAAAGAGCGAGCCATTAAGGAACTTCAGGCGGCGGCTTCGTTCCCAGACTGGAATCCCCGTCATTTTCTCGACACCGCCGAGATGACCCACGCCTTCGCCATCGGGTATGATTGGCTTTATGGGTCGCTTTCTGACGAAGAGAAAAACATGATTCGCGGGGCGATAATCGAGAAAGGGCTGAATCCGGCGCTCGACGTCTACGAAGGCAGAGGATGGTGGGCAAAATCGTATCACAACTGGAATCAAGTCTGCAACGGCGGTATCGGGATAGGCGCTTTAGCGATTGCCGATGAGGAACCGGAAATTTCAAGGAAGATCTTGAGATACGCCGTTGAATCGCTCAAACTCCCGATGAGTCAATTTGACCCGGATGGAGGCTGGGACGAAGGCCCAGGCTACTGGAACTACGCCACCAGCTATAACGTCTTCATTCTCGCGGCATTGGAGACTTCTTTAGGAACGGATTTTGGGCTTGCTGATATGACCGGGTTTTCGGAAACAGGGATGTTCCCCATTTATATAACAGGTCCGTTGATGAAAACGTTCAACTATGCGGATGGAGGGGAAGGTATGCTGCGTGGCCCACAGATGTTTTGGCTTGCGGAAAGGTTTGACAAACACGTTTACGCCTGGTACGAACGTCAAGTCGCCTCGCCTCATCCTCTCGATTTACTTTGGTTCGACCCGCAAGGGATTTCACCGAAAGCCGAAAACATGCCACTTGATAAATGGTTTCGCAACATCGATGTTGTAACCTTCCGAAGCAATTGGGACGACCCAAAAGGCATATTTGTTGGCTTCAAAGGTGGAGATAACCGCGCCAACCATAGCCATTTAGACCTTGGGACTTATGTTTTAGACGCTTTAGGACACAGATGGGCGGTGGATTTGGGCGCAGATAATTATAACATGCCGGGATACTTCGGCAATCAGCGCTGGAACTATTACCGACTCAGGACAGAGGGCCACAACACAATAACTCTGAACGCAGAAAATCAGGACCCATCCGCTAAAGCGCCAATCGTCAAATTCGAGTCATCAGAGGATAAAGCTTCAGCAACCGCTGACCTTAAAGCGGCATATCCAAATGTCAACCAATACTTGCGCACCGTGTCGCTTATCAACCGGAGTGAAGTTATAATTACAGACGATATTGAAGCAACAAAACCTGTAGAAGTAACGTGGCATTTGCACACGCCTGCAAACGTAGAGATATACGGCAAAACAGCCGTGTTGACACAAGATGGAGATAAATTGCGGATGGAAGTTTTGGAACCTGAGAATGCAATTTTAGAGGTACACGAAGTTCAAATCCCGCCCCCGCAAAATCCCATTCAAGGGATTTGGAAGATAACCGTGCGTCCTGAAGGGGAGGTAAAGTCAACTCGAATTGTTGTTCGTTTTATCTACGGGTGGTTTTAAAGAATGTAAGAAACCCGTCTTCTCAAAGAAAACGGGTTTCTGGAGTATACAAGGAAAATGTACTATGACGTTATTGAGTGCCCCCCGTGTACGGGGGGGCTAAAGTTTGCCATTTTATCCCCTTGCCCTTCACTTGTCAGTCTGAGATACAAAAACATCAGGGCACTTTATGGCACCCCAAGTAGTAGCTGCAAAATTCACCTTCGCATCTATAGCCGCACCTTTCATTATATGTGTATTCCACCACCACAAGAGACCGGTATCCCTTATCCCTAAAGCGAAACCTTCACTATCGCGTGGTTTTTGTACTGTTTGAAAAATGGTTCCGCCAATTCCACCTCCAAAAGATTGTTGCAAAATAGCAACAGGATATACCCAAGCAACAAGAGTAAAATCCGTTTCCAGGAGTTGTAATTCCTCATTTGCCCCACAATCAACAAAATCTCCATCCCCATCGAGAGAAACACCTCCCCCGATTTTTCCATCCTTCGTCCAGGTTGCATCCCCCTGAAGCGTACCGTTGTTACCGTTTCCGCTTAAATCCTTCACGGTTGTGCCACTTCCCTCTTCAAACGAATATAGTAACAACAAATTTTCTTCTCTGGCTATCCCGCTGTTAGAAATAATGATAACCAAACACCCAATCACGATAAAAAAAGTTTTCATCGTTTTTGCCTCCTTTTATGTTTAGCAGAAACCCGTTTTCTCGGAGAAAACGGGTTTCTGATTGTCTAACTTTCAGTATACAATAACCAGATGGATGCTGTCAACAAATTTTCAACCAAACTTTTCTTCCAAACTTTTCTTTAGTAAAGAAAAGTCCCCCTTATCCCCCTTAATAAAGGGGGGTAGGGGGGTTGTGGGGGGTTAGGGGGTTGTATCAAAAGAAACCATGCGCGTTAAGTTAAGCAAGTCTCCCATAATTCCCCTCCCTTGATGGGAGGGGCTAGGGGAGGGTGAGAGGTAGAGTGCACTTTATTCATCTCTTATTAGGCGTTTCCAACTTAATAACCATTCCAATTTCAA
>Ga0194113_10002155_pt1 | contig 27061 bp, 26 predicted proteins | sample TA2MahC200mmetaG_FD_146193 | JGI IMG/M metagenome (GOLD analysis project Ga0194113, IMG submission 146193) | Freshwater microbial communities from Lake Tanganyika, Tanzania - TA2015017 Mahale Deep Cast 200m | ecosystem: Environmental > Aquatic > Freshwater > Lake | place: Tanzania: Lake... | reverse complement strand
GCCGCGGCCAGGAAAGGCCCGGCCTCGGTCTTGCGCAGGTCGCGGTAGGCGTAAAACGACATGCCGGCCATGCCGTTCGCGTCGCGAATGGATTCCAGCCGGTCGCAGATCGTTTCGCGATCCATGTCCGCGCCGATTTCCAGCGGGGTATTGCCGCCCGCGAAACGCTTGGCGGCGGGATCGGGCAGCCGCGGCTCGACGTGGCAGAAGGTCCGCAGCCTGCGCAGCACCTCGCAGGCGTCGAGGCAGTCGTGCGAGAAATGCTCCGCGAGCGCCTCGGCATGCTCCGCGTCGTTTATGTCCAGGCTCCGCTGGGAGGCAAACGCCTCCAGATCGTTGAAGACGATTCGCCCCGCCAGGGGGTCGTGCATCAGCTCCTCGCCCTCCACCTCATGCAGAAGCCTGTCGCGGGTGCCGTCCGTGACGCGGTAGGACGATCCGTGTTCGTAGGCGAAGAGGCTTTCCATGGCCACGTAGTGGGGCATGCCGTGCCGCTCGAAGCGGAACTGAAAACAGCGCTGCAGGTCGCGGTGGTGCCGCAGGAAGTTGCCCAGGATTTCGGCGTTGAGCGGCGTGGAAAGGAAGTCGCGCAGGCGCGCGCCGAAGCGCGCGTAGGCCTGCCGGTCGATGGTGGCTTCCTCGTAGATCGTGTGCACGCAGCCGGTCGTGTGCGCCACGAGCGTGACGCGCTCGTTTTCCAGCGCGCGCCGGGCCTGGGCCGAGAGGGGCGTGCCGTTGAACCACATGTTGCGGGTCACCAGCCGGCGGTTGTTGGTGAGCACGCCGTCGTCCACGTCGATGAAGTTCTGGGAATGCAGCGGCGTGGCCATCAGGTAGATGTCCTCGAGCGGAATGCGCGCGACGATGAACAGCGCGGCGGCGTACAGCGTGGAAAGCGAGACGCATTCGCCCGCGCCCATGCCGTAGCCCGGGCGGTGCCGGAAAGCGTCCATGGCCTCGACGGTCTCCGTTTTCCAGTACGGGATGACGTTGCCTTCGTACTTGTCCAGGCCGAAATGCGTGCGGATGTCGATGTCGAAGTAATACTTGTCGCCCTCATAGCCGAACAGGGCGTTGGACGCGGCCAGTGTCCCGGGGTCCACGAAGTCGCGGAAGCGCGCCAGCTCGCGCTCCTTTGTCGTCAGGCCCCAGGTGTCGAGATCGAGGTTGAAAAGGTAGTGATCCATGATGAACTGTTTCAGACGCGTGATGCGGCGGTAGGGCTTGGCCCTGGCCAGGCCGTCGAACCAGGGATCGTCGCGCCAGCGCCAGATGCGGGGCGACATGATGTTCGCCAGCACCAGGCCGTAGATCAGCTTGGGGAAGATGAAGACTTCCATGTCCGACAGCGTGACGGCCGACGATCTTTCCTCGAACCGGGCGTTGTGGGACGGCGTCATGGGCGTTCTACCGGATCATGATCAGGAGCATCTTGAAGGGTTTCACGGCGCGGACGTCGTGCGGCACGCCGGCGGGCATGATGACCATTTCGCCCGCCCGCGCCGTCACGGTGCGTCCGCCGATGACCATCTCGCCTTCCCCGTCCAGGATCAGCACGGTGGCGTCATAGGGCGAGGTGTGCTCGCTCAGGCCCTGGCCCGCGTCGAAGGCGAAGAGCGTCAGGGTGCCGGTCTTCCTGTTCAGGAGCGTCTTGCTGACGATGCTGTCTTTGGCGTATTCCACGTGGCCGCTCAGGGCCACGGCTTTGCCGCGTATGTCTTCCTGTTCCATGGCTCTCCTCCTTCCGCCGTCCCCCATAATATGGGCTGATTGCGGTCCCGGCGCAAGACCGGCCTGCAGCGCGGGTTGACAAACCGCGGATTGATCCTGTATCGGTAAAGTCGGAATCGGTCGCGCGACCGTGGAGGGCCTTCTTATGTCGGCAAGAACACAATACCTGGCCGTTATCTTGACGGCGGCGCTGGCCGTGACGGGCTGCCGCCGCACGCGCGTTGAACCGCCCGAGGCCGCGGCCGACCGGCGCATGCGCGAACTCCAGAGCCGCGTCGCGGAGTTCATCGCGCAGGGCGTCACGAACAGCGCCATACTGGCCCTGGAGGCCGCGCTCTGGAACGATGACATCGCCGTGCACAGGGCCGGCATCCTGCGCGGCGCGCTGGGCTTCCGTCTTGAAAGCGGCGACGCCGACGGCGCGCGGCAGCTCTTCCTGTCAGTGGTCGAGCGCGATCCGCATACGGCGCAGCAGGCCTTCGGCGTGATCGAGTTCTATCTGATCCGGGACGACGACGGCGCCGCCCTGGCCGCGTGGTGCGAGGAGCTGCTGTCCCGGGAGGCGCTGGGCGGCTTGCGCGAGCGGCTTTGGGGCCTGCTCATTGAGACGCACCGTAAAGCGGCGGACGGGGAGGCCCTCCTGGGGGCGTACGAGCGCTGCCTGGCAGGCCTGCCGGAGGACGCCGCCCTGCGCGTGACCGGCGCTTCCTTCGACGGCATGCTCGACGCGGGGCAGTCCGACATGCTGCGGGCCGCGCTCGATCTGATCGAGAAGCGCCGGGGAACCGTCCCGGGCTTTGCGGGGGCCATCGTCCTTGCGCGCGTGCGCCTGGCGCTGAAGGAGGAACGGCTGGACGAGGCCGCGGACCTGGCCACTGCCGCGGCGGGGCGGATCGGCGACGGCGACCAAGCCGCGGCCCTGGACCTGACGGCGCGCGCCGCCGGCGACGCGGGAAGGCGGGACCTGATCGACCGCATGTGCGGCGGGGCCGTGGAGGCGCACCCGGCCGCGAGCCGCTCCTTCGAGGTCGCCGCGCGGCGCTGGGTGGACGCGGCGGTCGCCGCCGGCGAGCTGGACGCGGCGCGCGAGCGCGTCGCGTCGCTGCTGCAGCGCGCACCGCCCGTGAGCCTGCCGCTGGACATCCTGCAGGCCTTCGTCTATCCCGCGCTGGAGAAGGGCACGCCGGAGGGACGGCGCGCGATGCTCGAGCTGTGCGACGCCTTGCGCGCGACTTCGGAGCGCCCGTACGACAGGATGCAGGCCGCCACCTTTACGCTGGACGCGTGCTTCATGAACGCGGATTTCGACAAAGCGCTGGCGGTGCTGCGGGACGGCATTCCCCAGCGCAACGAGGCCTGGCACCGCATGCTGATCATCAAGGTCAAGGCCCACAAGGCGCTGAATGACGGCCGCGTCGAGGACGCGATCGGCCTGTTCCGCGAGTTCATGAACGAGGCGGCGGCTTCCGACGACGAGCTTATGGATCCGACCACCAAGGAGCGCGTGCCGCTGGGCGCGGTGCTGGGGCTGAACGCCGCGCGCATCGGCGACCTGTGGAAGTCGATCGGACGCCTCGAAGAGGCCCGGGCGGCCTATGACGAAGCGCGCGCGCACTACCGCGGCGCCCTGGAGAAGCTTACCCCCGGGACGGAACAGCACGGCGCGGTCCGGCGCGAGATGGAAGCCGTGCCCGGGCAGCCTGCCGGTCCGTCAGGCGGCGAAAGCGGCAAGTGAGCCCGGAAAGAGCACTTCAACTGCTCTTTTCAGGGTGAGAAGAAGACCGGCCGCGAAGCGTCGCGGGAGAATTGCCGTCGCTTCCGCCTCCGTGCGGCGGGCAGCGGCCGGCTACCGCGGTTTGTCGGGGACCGCGGTCAGGGCGAGCTTCTTCAGGCTGTCGGCGGAAGCGCCCTGGAACGCCATTTCTCCGTTGCCGTCAAAGACGGTTACCACCGCGCCGTAGAATTCCTCGCCGCTGTTGTAGGACGAGCTCCCGTAGGCGCTGGTGTAGCGGTTCCGGTACTGGGAGGCCGAAAGCGGCGCGAAATCCACGATCGTCAGATCGCCCGTCAGCCTGGCGATCTTGGCCGTAAGCGTGCCCAATTCCTGCGGATCCGTCCGTCCCGAACCGCTCAGCGGCTTGGCATAGGACTGAACCACGATCGTCGGATTTTCGAGCGCGTCCTTGAGATTGGACATCTTCGCGACCACGCGGTGGTGATATTCAAGTTCCGCGGACACCGTGGAGTGCGAGGAATAGACGGACATTCCGCGCGATCGGCGCTCATCCCGCGCCTCTTCGCCGAGCAGAAAACGGACCGACGCGCTGTTGGAGAGGCGCGCGTTGCCCGTGCGCCGCAGCGCCACTTCGCGGTAGCCGGGGCCTCCCGGCGGCGCCTTGCCGGAGTACACCTTGAAGTTCTCCGCCACGGCGGGCTGCGGGGCTCCGCCAGCCGGACGCTCCTGTTCCCGCGGAGCTTCTTCCGGGGCGGCGGCCCCGGCCTGCGCCTCGGCCTCGTACGCCGCGAGATCGAACGCGGATCCCGTCACCTCCGGGTCTTCCCTGGCCAGCTCGGCCTGCTTCCTCACTTTGAGCGCGTCTTCGATCTTGCCGTCGCGGGTCAGTTTCTGTTCGAGGGCCCGCAGCCCGTCGTCATAGGCGGCATGCAGCTCGATAATCCGCCGGCATCTTTCGGTGAGGCATTGGCGCAGCAGGCCCAGGTGCTCGGACTGCAGCGCCGCCAGGGCCTCCGGCGCTCCGGCGATGACCTCCGGCGTTATCTTCTGCTCCGCGGCGAAGCGCTCCTGTTCGGCCTTCGCGGCTATTACGCCGTCCAGGTCGCCGTCCTTCTGACACTTCATCGACAGGGCCGCGAGCGCCTTGAGGTAGTCCTCGGGCCAGCGCGCCTCCTTTGCCCGGCAGGCTTTCAGGACCGCGGCAACGGCTCGCTCATAGCTCTGGCGGTAGGCGTCGAGCTGGCTGATGTCCCGCGGCGGAGCGGCGGGGCAGGGCGCCGCGGCGGCCAGCAGCAGGGCGGCCAGGGCAGCCGACAGCAAGCTATGGGAAAGGCTCTTCATGCGGTGATCCAACGCCTTTGCGCCTTTGTGAATGCACGCCTGTCGAATAAATAGTTTGTACACCCGCGTTGCGCAACTGGTCAAGCTTCTTCTCAGGGATAGACCCGCCCGCGCGTGCGCGGGAAGGGAATCGTCTCCCGCACGTGCCGCAGTCCGCACAGCCACGTCAGCGTGCGTTCGATGCCGAGTCCGAATCCGCCGTGCGGCACGCTGCCGTAGCGGCGCAGGTCGAGATACCAGTCGTAGTCCTCCGGCCGGAGTCCTTTCTCCGTCATTCGCCGCAGCAGGACGTCCAGGTTGTCCTCCCGCTGGCTGCCGCCGACGATCTCGCCGTATCCTTCCGGCGCGAGCAGGTCCATGTTCAGCACCAGCCGCGGGTCCTCCGCGCACTGCTTCATGTAGAATGCCTTGGCCCGGACGGGGTAGTGGGTCACGAAGACGGGCCGGTCGAACTGCCGCGAAAGGATCGTCTCGTCGCTGCCGCCCAGATCGGAGCCCCAGGCGAAGGACTGCGCCGAAGCGATATGGCCCGGGCGATTGGACAGATCCTGCTCAAGTTCGGCGATCTCCTCGCGCCGTTCGGCGATCTGCCGTTCAATCCGTTCCCGCGCCGCGGGCCTGGACAGGCCGCGCAACCGGCGCTCCAGCTCTTCCAGTTCCGCCATCCATGCCGCCAGCCGCGACCGGTCGCGCTGGAATTCATCCTCCAGCGTCTTGAGCAGGCCCGGGCTGCGCAGCCGTTCCGCGGCCTCGGAGTAAGTCAGGCGCGGGAACGGCTTACGCACGGCCCGCAACCGCTCCGGGTCGCGCCCCAGAACGCGCAGTTCCGGTTCGCGTTCGCGCAGCACGCGCTCCACCACGCAGCACACCAGGTCTTCGGCCAGCTCGATCACGTCGTCCAGTTCCGCAAAGGCCACTTCCGGCTCGATCATCCAGAATTCGGTCAGATGGCGGCGGGTCTTCGACTTTTCGGCGCGGAACGTGGGCCCGAAGGCATACACTTTGCCCAGGGCCATGCACGCGCTTTCGAGGTACAGCTGGCCCGTCTGGGCCAGGAAGAGGCGTCGGTCGAAGTACTCCACGGGGAAGAGCGTGGACGCGTCTTCGCCCGCGCCCGGCACGAGGATGGGCGTGTCCACCAGGGTGAAGCCGCGCGCCTCGAAAAAGGCGCGGCAGGCCCTGACCAGCGTGTCGCGCACGCGCAGGACGGCAACGGGGCGGCGCGAGCGCAGCCACAGGTGGCGGTGGGACATGAGGAAATCCACGCCGTGCTCCTTGCGCGCGATCGGATAGGGTGGCGCGGCATGGATCAGCGCGAGGTCGCGCACGGTCAGCTCGTACCCGCCCGGCGCGCGGTCGTCGGCGCGCGCCGCGCCGGTCACGCTCAGCGCCGATTCCAGCGTCAGCGCGGCGGCGGCCGCGAAGGCTTCGGCCGCGGCGGCCTCCACGACGCACTGGCAGACCCCGGTGCCGTCCCGCAGATGCAGGAACGCGATTCCGCCGCCGAAGCGGCGGCCGCACAGCCACCCGCGCAGCGTCACCGTTTCGCCGGCATGCCGGCCGAGATCCGCGATCTCCACGAGGGGCGGATTCATGTCGCATGCGGCGAAGCCGCGGCCGCCGCGTCTGCCTCCCTCTTTCCGAACATCGCGGCCAGACTGAAACCGCGCCGCAGGCGCCAGAAGAACCAGTACCCCGCCGGTTCGGGACGGTTGGCGACCTGGTCCAGGACCAGGTGGAAGCCCAGGCCGATCGCCGTTCCGGAGACCACCGGGTTCCATTCCGTGAGCCGGGCGGCGAGCAAGCCCGCGAAGAACCACTCCCAGGCGTGCAGAAACAGAACCGCGCGGCGCAGCCTGTGCCCGTGGCACACCGCGAAGATACGGCGCAGGTCGGCGCGCAGGCCGTATTCCCGCCAGAAGTCCAGCAGGTGATCGGCGTCAACGAGCGTGCCTGACAGAAAGGATGAGACGGCCAGGCCCCACGAGCGGGTCAAGGCGTAGAAGGCGGCCGACACGCCGGCCGACAAGAGCGCATGGTGTTCGATCTTCAAACGGCCGGAATGCTACAGGTACGCGTCGAGCTTCTTCCGGATGGCCGCTTTGGGCATGGCGCCCACCATCTGTTCCTGCACCGTCCCGCCCTTGAAGATCAGAAGCGTCGGAATGGAGCGGATACCGTACCCGGCCGCGAGTTGCTGGTTCTCGTCGACGTTGACCTTGGCGACCCTGGCCTTGCCGGCCAGGTCGCCCGACAGCTCTTCCAGGACCGGGGCGACGGCCCGGCAGGGCCCGCACCATTCGGCCCAGAAGTCCACGAGAACGGGCAGGTCCGATTCGATGACGTCGCTTTTCCAGTTGTCGGCGGATACGTGAATGATGTCTTTTCCGGCCATGGCGGCAGCTCCTTCCTAGCGGCTCATTGATATCTTGCCGGGCCAGTAGAGGTTGAGGTCCGGCGCTCCGTACGAGAGCTCCGTGAGCGAAGCATCCGGCCCGAAGGCCTGGCTGCAGAGCACATAGATCAGCACGAAGGCCACCAGGATCGCCGCGACCGTTACGAGCGGGAAGAAGACGTTCGGCTCGTCCCGCAACGCCCGGGGCGGCGCGACCGCCGCGGACGGACCGGCCGCCGGCGCGCCTCCGCCGCGCGCGATCGCAGGGGCCACGGCGGGGCCGACGGGGCGTTTGACCTTGATCGTCTTGCGCCTGGTTGGCGTCGTCTCGGGCCTCTCCGCGGCCGCCTCGTCGAGGCTGGCGGTCTTTCTTAGAACCGCCTCCGCCGGCGCGGCGGCCGCCTCGGGGACGGCCCTGGCCACCGTCGGCGCGGCTTCCATGCTGCCCTTGACCGCGGCTGCGGTGGCGGGCCTCTTGAGCCGAATGGTCTTCGGTGTGGACGGAGCGGCGGCGGGGATGGCCGGCGCGGCCGGAGCCGCCGGTGTAAGGGCGGTCTCAAGGGAAATCCGCGACGTCTTGCGTTTCTCGATCGCCCCGCCTTCCGGCTCGCCGGCTTGGGCCGCAACGGCGGCAACAGCCGGCTCGGCCGCCCTGGCAGGGGGTGCGGGCGCGACGGACGGAGCAGCGGTCGGGCCAGCCGCTGCCGGTCTAGGCGGTCCGATCCGGATTGCGCCGGGCGCCCCGGCAGGCTTGATGCGGACGGTCTTGATCTCTTTCGGCGCGGACACAGCCGGCCGGGCGATCTCCAGTGGAATCTTGGACGTTTCGCGCTTGGATCGCAGAGCGGCTTCCGGTCCGGTCGCGGCGCCAGGCGCGGTCTGTGCCGGGGCGGGCGCCGCGGGGGCGGGCGCCGCGGGGGCGGGCACCGCCGGGGCGGGCGCCGCGGGGGCAGGCGCTGCCTTCGCCATAACCGGAGCGGCTGGAACGGGCGCCGGCCCGGCCGGCTTGGGAGTGGCCGGCATGGCCGCAGGGGCCGAAAGCTTTATTGTTGGAAGCGTGCCGCCGGGAACAGGCGGCGGGGCCTTGGGCGCGGGCGGGGGGCTGACCGGCTGGGCCGGCACGGCCGGACGCAAAGGGGCCGGGGACGGGGCCGCCGGCCTGGCCGCGGCGGGGGAAGGAGCCGGTTCTTTCGGGACAGCCGCGTCAGTGCGCGGGGTCAAAGAAAAGGGGGTTGCGGCCGGCTCGGGCGGCGCGGCGGGCTTGACCGGAGTCTGCGCTGCCGGCGGCACGGGCTGGGGCGCTGCCGGCGCTGCCGGCGGCACCGTCTCAGGCGTCGGCTTCAGCATGCCGCCGCGTCGCAGGTCAAGCTTAGGCGGAATCGCCGGCGAGTCGGGAATCCGTTCTTCTGCCATGAGACGATCTTCCTTGCGTAACAGGTTGCGCCATGCCCTTGAACGTTCTTCAGACTACCCCTCTTTCGGGGCGGCCGTCAAGGGCGACGGTCGGCCTGGAGAAACCCGCCAGTCACGCGGTGAGGCGAGGTGGGGCGGACCGTCCCGGTCCGCCGCGGCGCGGCGGGACGCCGCGCCCCAGTGTGTCTCCACCGCGTAACTGACCCATTACGGCCTAGACTTCCGTGACCTCCGCCTCCTTGGACTTGAGATGCGCGTCGATCTTGCCGATGTATTCGTCCGTCGATTTCTGGATCTCATCCAGGCCGGACTTGCGTTCGTCCTCGGTGATCTTGCCGGACTTCTGGATGGACTTGATGTGCTCGTTGGCGTCGCGCCGGACGTTGCGCACGGCCACGCGCGCGTCTTCCGCCAGGCGGCGCGCCAGCTTGATCATCTCCGCGCGCCGCTCTTCGCTCAGCTCGGGGATCGGCACGCGGATCAGCCTGCCGTCGTTGATGGGCGTCACGCCCAGATTGGCGGCCAGAATGCCTTTCTCGATTTCCGGGAGCGCGGTGGGGTCATAGGCGTTGATGACGATCAGGCGCGGCTCGGGCGTGGAGATGCCGGCGATCTCGCGCAGCCGCGTGGCGGCCCCGTAGTAGTTGACCTTGACGTTCTCGACCAGCGCGGGCGATGCCTTGCCGGTGCGGATGCCCGAGAACTGGTCGCCCAGGACCTCGAGCGACTTGCTCATTTTCTCTTCCGCGTCCAGGAGAATGTCATCCAGCGATTCCATGCATACCTCCCTTCATCCGCGTCCGGAATCGGAGACCAGGGTCCCGATGCGCTTGCCGTCCACGACGCCCTCCAGGCTTCCCGGCTTGAAGAAATTGAATACGACGATGGGAATATGGTTCTCCATGCACAGCGCGAAGGCCGCGCCGTCCATGACGCGCAGCTCGCGCCGCAGCGCTTCGCCGTAGGTCAGGCGCGCATAGCGCCTTGCGGCGGCGTCCCGCAGCGGGTCCGCCGTGAACACGCCGTCCACCTTGGTGGCCTTGAGCAGCGCGTCGGCCCGGATTTCGCTGGCCCGCAGCGCGGCGGCGGTGTCCGTGCTGAAGTAGGGATTGCCCGTGCCTCCCGCGAAAATCAGGGTGCGGCCCTTTTCGAAGTGCCGCAGCGCGCGCCGCAGTATGAAAGGCTCGGCGACCTTGTTCATCTCGATCGCGGTCAGCACGCGCGTCGGGACGCCGACGGACTCCAGCGCGTTCTGCAGGGCCAGTCCGTTGATGATCGTGGCCAGCATCCCCATGTAGTCGCCCGTGGTGCGGTCGATCCCGCCGTGCTCGTTCGCGGCGCCGCGGAAGATGTTGCCGCCGCCCACGACGATGGCCACCTGTACGCCGCGCTCGGTCACGGTCTCAACGCGGCGCGCGACCTGCCGCACTATGGACGGGTCGATGCTCAGCGCCTTGGCCTTGTTCTGCAGGGCCTCGCCGCTGAGCTTGAGAACTATCCGGCCGTACTTCGGTCGGGCGTTCGCGCGTGTCGGTTTGCGTGGCATGCCGGCCTTCCCATGAGCGAACAACGGAGCGTGAGCCTACCGCAGGAAGCCCGGCAGGTAAATGACATTCTGCGCCGGCCGCGCGGCTTCACCGGGAAGGGCCGTTCTCCGGTTCGAGGTAGACGTGCACCAGCGGGTAATCCGGCATGACCGGGCCGACGAAATCGAGCAACGCTCCGTATCGCAGGGACGGATCGGCGAAAACCAGGATTACGTTCATGCCCGGCCCATGCGCGCGCAACGCATCGCGCAGCGCCCCGGCGTCGCGCACGGGGAATTCCTCCACCGTGAGCTCCGGCGTGATGCTCGCGCCGTAGTCCGCCTCGATGCGGGCCAGCACTCCCGACACGGCGCCGTCCGCCGCCGTCAGCTTCAATTCCCACGGCTGGCCGATGCGTTCCTGGCGCCGCCGGTTGCCTTCGGGCGGCACGAAAGCCCGGTAGTACAGGCCTTCGTCCTCCGGCGGCTCGATGTGGACGCCGCGTTCGGTCTCCGCCACCAGCAGCACCGCGCACAGGGCGCGCAGGGCGCGCAGCGTAAGCCGCCGGTCGAGATCGAGGCGCACGAACGGCTCGCGCCCTTCCGTGACCAGCGTCATCAGCGCATCCAGCGCCGTTTCCAGGCCGGACACTTCCGGCACGGTTGCGTCGTCGCTGCGCAGGCTGAACGCCAGGCGGCTCAGCACGCCGGTCGCGTCCGCCGCGGCGGGCGTCTCTCTGGCGGAAAGCGTCAGATCGACGCCGGGATCGCGGCGCGCGCCCTCGGCCGGCTCGATGAGCAGGGTCAGTTCCTCGCCCTTCGCAAAAACGGCGTTCGTCCCGATGACCATGTCCCCGTACACCTGGCCCTGGGGAACCCAGCCGGGCACGACCAGGATGCTGTCCGGCTCGCTGTAGGCGCAGATGATGGAGAAAGGGTCATGCGTGTCGGCGGCCAGGGCCGGTCCGTCGCCGGAAGCGATCGTGCGCGAGCCGGCGAACACGAACCCCTGCGCGACCATGGTTCTGCCCGCGGACTTCACGCTGATCAAATGCTCGGCCCGCACGGCGGGCGGCGCGCCGTTGGTTCCCTGGCGCAGGAAGGCCACTTGCGCCCGCTCGCCGCGGGGAGCGAAGTGCTGCCTGTCGGGATCGACCGGCCGGCCCGGGCGCATGCCGATGAACATCAGCGCGTCCTTCACGTCGCCCGGCGCGGCGCGCGAAACGGCCAGCGCCTCGTAGTCGTGGCCGCTGCGCTCGCCGATCAGCAGGAACTCCGCGATCTCGCCGGCGGGCAAGCCCGTGGCGCGCGCCGCGACGCGCACCTGGCCCGCGGCGCGGTCCGCGACGACGCCCGGTCGCTTGAATTGCCCGCCGGCGGGCGGCGCGGCGTTCGTCGCGCCCGCCGCGCGCAGCGCGCAGGCAACCAGCGCCGCGGCGGCGAGACATGAAGCTCGCCGCCCGCAAGCGGCCGCGCGGCGGCAACCTGCGTTTGTCCGTCCCGGCATGCGCGTTTCCTCCCGCCTTTCCGCGTTCTGGGCGTTCTGGCGTTCTGCACTATCAACGCGCGCCGCGCCGGGAACCTTAGCCGCCGACAGACCGGACAGTTCGTCTGGCACCGGCTGTCGACCGGCACATGTCACGGGATAGTCGCACAAGCCAATCCGGGAGAAATGGCTCAGCCTGGCGCGGGATTTCGACCGCCAAACGACGGATCTGCCCCGCGAGATAGGCGATGTCGATTTCATTTTGCGCTTCGAGAACCGACTGCAAGTCATCGATGTCTTTGGCCCGAAGCCTCCTGATCGCAAACAACGGTCCTCCCGCCAAATCAGCTTCGCGCGCAACTCCGGCCTGCAGCCCGAGCAAGCGTCATGACCGCTCGCCCTCGCATGGTAGAGCATCCGGCGCGCCTGCCGCAGGAAGGGCAGGATGCGTTTGGCCCTCGCGTCGGCGGACCGGCGGTTTGCGCGGATCGCCGCAAGCACGGCCGCGTCGAAAACGGCCGTGAGCACATCGGTGTGTGGAAACACGCCGGTAGGGCGCGGCGTGCCGCCTTCGCCCGGAGGCTCCGGCGCGCCAAGCCGGCCGCGCCGCGGCGGACCGGGCTTGCCCCGCCATAGCCCGCAGGGCGACGGCGGGACGGTCCGCCCTACCTCGCCTCCCTGCATAACTGACCGGTTACACGCAGGCCTTGACTTGCCGCGGGGTATGCCTGACAATGCAAGTACTGTCTGCAAACCGGACAGGAAGGAGGCAACATGCTGAGGAAGACGTCAGTGGTTGCAATGGCGGCGCTGGTGATGGTGATGGGGCAACTGGCGGCGCGGGCAAGCTGCGGATCGTGCGCCGGGGACACGGCCGCGGACAAGCAGGGCGAAGCGTCCTGCAAGGCCGGCGATACGGTATACGCCTGCCTGACGTGCAGCGTCGTCAATACCAAGGCCGGCAAGTGCGCGAAGTGCGGCGCCGACATGAAGGCCATGCGCGTCCTGGCCGTGAAGGACGGCAAAGCCTCCCTCTGCCCGTGCGAGGCCGGCTGCAAGTGCACAGTGAAAGCCGATGACCCCAAGCAGTGCAGTTGCGGCAAGCCGGTCACCACCCTGGACTGCCCAGCGGCAAGCGTGGCTCCGAAGGAGCCTGAAGCGGAGCAGCCGGCCAAGCCGGACGCCGAGAAGGCCAAGCCGAAGGATCACCCGGCCCACTGAGCCGGTTGACTCGGGTCCGGCCGGATGAAGAGACGGAGCGACCGGTCGATGCGCGATCGGTCGCCCCGGCTGCTTCTTGAGAGGGCCCGCCCATGAACAGGATCCCTGCCGGCTCCCGCGTCCTCGCTCTCGCGCTCCTTGGACTTCTTCCGCTCGGGACCGGAAGCCTTCCGCGCGCCGGGGCGGCGACGAACGAAGCCTCCGCGAAGCGCTACGAACTCGGGCCCGTCACCAACATCGTCACCGGCGACATCAAGGCCGGCATCGAGAAGCATATCAGCGCCGAGGTTGTGCGCGGCGACGGCGTCATGAAGCTTCCCTTCAACGGAAAGGAACTCGAACTCGAGCTCGTCCGCGTGCACGTCGAGTATCTCGCCACGCTCGGGCCCGGTCGGCATTTTGCCTGCGTCGACATGGCCGGCGCGGATGGCGCGTTCTATGACGTCGACTTCTTCATGGAAGGCGATCCCGGCTTCATGCGGGTTACCGAGACCACGGTGCACAAGGTCGACGGCGTGCCGCTCTACCTCTGGAAACAGGCGCCGGACAAGAGCTGGGGTCGCGCGCCGGCCGACGCGGAATCGAAGGAACTGCTCGGCGTGCTCCAGGGGAAGGACACGTTCGAGTTCCGCTATCAGGCAACGTTGCCGGTCCTGCCGGGCGAAGCCAGGCTGTGGCTGCCGCTCGCGCAGTCGGACGACTTCCAGAAGGTGGAGGTCGTTTCCGTCACCTCTCCGGTTCCGTCGCGCGTCCTGACGGAATCCGCATACGGCAACAAGGCTCTCTTCATGACCGTCGGGCCCGAGCAGAGCGGCAAGACCGTCGAGGTCGCCTACCGCGTCGAGCGCCGGGAGAAAGGCCCGTACGCGGGCGACGCGGAGGAAGCCCGCAGGTATCTGACGCCGGAAAGCCGGGTGCCTCTGACGGATGCCATTCGATCCGCCGCCGCTTCCATGGTCGAGCGCAAACAGGGCGATCTGATGCGCGCGCGCGCGATCTACGACCGTACGATCGACGACCTGCGTTACCGGAAATGCGGCGAGGGGTGGGGCGAGGGCGACGCGGTCTACGCCTGCAGCGCCCGCGCCGGCAACTGCACCGACTACCACGCCTACTTCATCGCGCACGCCCGGGCCGCGGGCATTCCGGCCCGCTTCGCGATCGGCGCCGCCATTCCGTCGGAGCGCGGCGACGGCGGCACCGACGGCTACCACTGCTGGGCCGAATTCTACGCCGACGGGAAGTGGTATCCGGTGGACATCAGCGAAGCCGACAAGTTCAGCTCGCTCAGCATGTACTACTTCGGGCATCACCCGGCGAACCGCTTCGAGTTCACGCGCGGCCGCGACCTGGTCTTCGAGCCGGGCCCCCTCTCCGGGCCCATCAACTTCTTCGCCTATCCCGTGCTGGAGCTGGACGGCAAGCCGGTCAAGGTCCAGACCCTGTTTGCGTTCCGCAGACTGCCGGCGCCGGGGAACTGAGAGCCGCGCGGAAGCGGGATATTCGGCGGAAGCAGGCCGGAGACGCGGCCCCGGCTTCCCGGGAGCCGGGCCGCTCAAGAGGGCAGCCCGCTGAAATCCGGTTCCGCGGGCCTGCCGGAGCCGGCGAGCGGCAGGTCAAGAAGCGGCGCGGCAAATCCCATCCGGCACAGCGCGGTCGCGATCACCCGGCGCGTGTCGCGCACGATCTCCGGCCTGGCCGCGCGGTGAAGGTTGTAAATCACGGCCGCCAACGACAGGCGGCGCGTGCGGAGGGCCTCCAGGGACAGGAGGGTATGGTTGATCGAACCCAGGCGGGATGAGGTGACCAGGATCACCGGCCACCGCTGTTGCCCAAGGAAGTCCAGCACGGTCGTTTCTTCGGTCAGCGGGACGCACAGCCCGCCGACGCCTTCGACCAGCACGACGTCGTACCGCCGCTGCAGTTCGCGCGCCGCGTCCGCCAGCCTGCCGGTGTCCACCCGCCGCCCCGCAAGCGCCGCCGCCAGATGCGGCGAACCCGGGAACGGGAACACGTAGGGGCATGTCAGCCCCTGCCGATCCTCGGGAAGCCGGTCGGCGCCCATGAGTTCGCGGTGAACCCGGATGTCGTCGGAGAGCCCCTCGCAGCCGGTCTGGACCAGCTTCTGTGTCACCACCGGGACGCCGCGCGCGGCATACCATTTTGCCATGAGCCCGGTGGCCATCGTCTTGCCGATGCCGGTGTCTATTCCCGCGACAAACAGAATCATCGGCGCGATCCTCCGTCAGAACGTTTCCGGGCGACCATGAAGACCGGATGATATGTCAGGGGCACTCGTCCGTCCTGCCCGAACGTCGCCTCGTAGGTCCGGCAGAACCACGCGACCCTCGCCGGCGGCCACGGCCCGGAATCCAGCGCGTTGGCCCCCGTCTGCTTCAGATGCCGCAGGACGTCGCGCGCGGAGGGGAACCACAGGGTCCGCAGCTCCTCGCGTCCGCTCAGGACCACGTGGTGCTCCGCCAGCGCCGCCTGCCATTCCCCGCAGGACCAGTAGCGGAGCGACACGCCAGTCAGTTGCGATACCTCGCGCAGATTCGACGGACCGAAGGACGCGATGGCCAGAAGACCGCCGGGCTCCAGCAATCCGGCCATCCTCGTCAGCAGAGCTCGCGAGTCCGCCGCCCATTGCAGGACGGCGCTCGACGCGATCAGATCCTGCGGGTGCGGGAACGCGACGGTCTCCATGTCGCCGTGCACGAACTGCACGGGCACGCCGGGCGCCTGCCGGCGCATTCGCCGCGCGGTGCCCTCGCACTCCATGACCAGGTCGTTAAGAACCAGGCGGGCGGGCCGGCAGCGCGCCAGGAGCCGCTGCGTCAGCAGGCCGGTTCCGCATCCGAGTTCCAGCACGCGGTCGAAACGCCCGGCGCCCGGGGCCGACAGCAGCTCGGCGACGAGCCGTTCGGCCATCTCCCTCTGCACGACGGCCGCCCCGTCGTAGGTCGCCATGCCGCGGGCAAAGCGCCGGGCCAGCGTCCTCTTATCCGCGCTCATGCATCGCATGCGAGCACCTCATCCCAGGCGCGCCAGCGGTGGAACGGATAGTGCGGCCCGCCGATGGCGCGGACCGGCACGCCGTAGCGCTCCCAGCAGCGGCGCTGATTCTCCGGGAGAATGACGCGGTCGTGCCCGGAAACCACGGCCGAGTCGAAGGCGCAAGCGGCGGGCGGCGGAAGCCGCCGCAGCGCCTGCAATTCCTCCACCGCCTCGCGCAGGTCCCTGGCCGGCCGGCCGGCATCGAACGCCGCGCGCGACGCGGCGTCCGGGCACATGCGCCGGACGAACTTCTCCCACCCGTCTTCCGTCAGGCGAAGCGCCGTCGCGTCCATCCATCGCGCGGGGATTCCGGCGCGCTCGTCTTCCGGGATGAGGGTCCCGTTGATGGCGACGGCGCGGGAGAACGACCACCGCCGCGCGCGCGCCACGCAGTTGCCCGCCGCGCAGCCGAGGGACCAGGCGGCCAGCGCCTTCTCCGGATAGCCCTCGAGGTCGCCAAGACAGGGGACCTCGTCCAGATGCCGGAAATCGTAGTATGCCAGCACGTCCCACCCCTGGGAGGCCAGCCGCCGGAACGGAGCGGAATCCATGCCCCAGCCCGCAAAGAAGACCAGCACGCGCGGACGCCCCGCCCGGTGGAGCCACGTCGCCTTCACGCAGGCTCCTTCCCGAGCCGGCCGATGCATTCCGCCAGCGCGGCCAGTTCCGCCGGATCCATCCGCGCGCCCAGGGAGAACCGCAGCCGGGCGGTGCCTTCCGGGACCGTCGGCGGCCGGATCGGCGGGACCAGGTAGCCGTGCCGCAGCAAACGCCCGGAAAGCGCCTCCGCCGCCTTGTCCTCTCCCACGAGCAGGGGGACGATATGCGTGTCTCCCGGCGCCGCGAGGTTCCGGCCGGTCAAAGCGCGCCGGAACCGTTCCGCAAGGGACGCCAAGGCGGCCCTGCGGTCGCCGGCGTCCAGGACGCGCAGCAGCGCCTGGCGGGTCCAGTTCACGACGGCCGGCGGCAGGGCCGTCGTGAAGATCAGCGACCGCATCGTGTTGACGAGATAGTCGTGCGTCACCGGGTCCGCGACGACAAAGGCGCCGGCCGAAGCCAGGGCCTTGCCGAAGGTCCCCACCAGGATGTCGGCGTCCGCCAGCGTTCCGGTCTCCTCGCACAGGCCGAGCCCGCGCGGGCCGCGAACCCCGACGGCGTGCGCTTCGTCCACGTACAGCCGGGCGTCGAACTCGCGCTTCAGGACCGCCAGGGCCCGGAGGTCCGCGCGGTCGCCGTCCATGCTGAAGATGGATTCCGTGACGATGAAGGCGCGGCGGGCGGCCGGCCGTCGCGCCTTCAGGAGCGCGCGCAGGTGCTCCATGTCGCCGTGCCGGTAGCGGACCCAATCCGCGCGGCTCAGCCGGATGCCGTCCACCAGGCTGGCGTGGTTCAGGCGGTCCGACAGGATCAGGTCGCCCCGCGCGGCCAGGGACGGCAGGAGGCCGATGTTCGCGTGGTACCCGCTGCTGAGCACGAGCGCGCGCCTGCCGGGGCCGTAGGCGGAATCGAGCAGGTCTTCCAGCTCCGCGTAGGCCGGGTGGTTGCCGGCGAGCAGGCGCGAGGCGGAGGCCGTCAGGCCCATCTCCGCCAGCGAACCGGTTCGCGCCAGCGACGCGTGGAACGCCCGGTGCAGCTCCGCGTCGCACCCGAACCCGAGATAGTCGTTGGATGCCAGGTTCAAGAAGCAGCGGTCCCCCATGCGCACCCGGTGTCCCGGCAAGGGTTCGGCGGTCCGCAGGCGGCGGAGGCGTCCCTGTGCCTCCCGATCGCTCAGGCCGGCGCGCAACTCGTCCTGCCAGGATGGATGGTTCATCCGCCCGTCTCCTTCCCGCGTCATTCCGCCGCCTGCAGCCCGACCACTTCGCGCATGGCGGCCGTCAGCGTCGCGACATCCTCCGGCTGCATGATGAAGGGCGGCATGACGTAGACCAGCCGCCCGAACGGCCGCACCCAGACCCCGCGCTTCACGAATTCGCGCCGGCAGGCATCCGCGTCGACCGCCTTGCGGAGCTCCACGACGCCGATGGCGCCGAGGGCGCGCACGTCCGCCACGCCGGGGAGCGTCCGGCACGGATCGAGGCCCGCGCGCAATTCCCGCTCGATCCGGAGCACCCGTTCCCGCCACGGCGACTCGCGCAGAAGGTCGAGGCTGGCCGACGCCACGGCGCAGGCCAGCGGATTGCCCATGAAGGTCGGGCCGTGCATGAAGACGCGGCCGCCGGCGCAGATGCCTTCCGCGACCCGCCGGGTTGCGACCGCGGCGCCGAGGGTCAGGTACCCTCCCGTGAGGGCCTTTCCGACGCACAGGATATCGGGCGCGATTCCCGCGTGTTCGCACGCGAACATCCGGCCGGTGCGGCCGAAACCGGTGGCGATCTCGTCCAGAACAAGGAGCACTCCCGCCGCCGCGGCGAGTTCGCGCACGCGCTTCAAGTACCGCGGCGCGTAGAACCGCATGCCGCCCGCGCCCTGCACGATGGGCTCCAGGATTACCGCCGCGATGTCCGGGCCGTGTTCGTCGAGCAGGTTCCGGAAGGACGACAGGCTCGCCTCATCGCACGGCGCGTCAAAGCCCGCGGGCGGCATCTCGGCGAAGAACTGCCCGGGCAGCGCCCCGCGGAATATCCCGTGCATGCCGGTCACGGGGTCGCAGACGGACATGGCGTGAAAGGTGTCGCCGTGATAGCCGCCCCGGACGGTCAGAAACCGCTTCCGGCGCGGCTGACCCGCCGCGAACCAGTACTGGATGGCCATCTTCATCGCGACTTCGACGGCGACCGACCCCGAATCGCACAGGAACACGCACTCCAACCCGGCAGGCAGAAGCCCGAGCAGACGCTCCACCAAGCCGGCGGCGGGCCGGTGGGTAAGGCCGCCGAACATCACGTGCGACATCTCCTTCAACTGACGCTCCGCCGCCGCATTGAGCGCGGGATGGTTGTAGCCGTGGATGGCGGACCACCAGGATGCCATGCCGTCGATCAGTTCCCGGCCGTCGGCCAGGCGCAGGCGGACCCCCGATGCGGAGGCCACGGGATGCACGGCCGGCGGGTCAGCCATGGAAGCGTAGGGATGCCAGACATGCCGGCGGTCGAAGGCAAGCAGGTCGTTCATTGCGGCACCGGCGCCGGTTGCGGGGCGGAGGCAAAGCCGTCCAGTTCCCTGAGAAAGGCGAAATCCCGCTCCGTCTCCCGGCCGCGGGTGGTCAGGTATCCCCCCGTGATGAAGCCGCTTGCGCCGGCCAGCATCAGGAGGCCCTGGAAATCGCTCATGACGGTTTCGCGGCCCGCGGCAAGCTTGATCACCGCGCCGGGATTGATCAGACGGAACAGCGCCACCGTCCCGGCCGCCTCGACCGCCGGCAGCGGGGGATACCCCTCCAGCGGCGTTCCCTTGATCGGCACCAGGACATTGATGGGGATGACATCCACGCGGAGTTCGTTCAGGGTGAAGGCGAGGGCGATCCGGTCGTCCATGGTTTCGCCGATTCCCAGGATGGCTCCGGAGCAGACCCGGATGCCGTGTTTCTTCAGCAGCCGGATCGTGGCGATGCGCTCCTCCACCGCGTGCGTGTCGGCGATAAGCTTCCGGTATCGGGCGGGCGCGGTCTGGAGGTTGATGTTGCAGTGCTCAATGCCGCGTTCAGCCAGCAGACGTGCCGTCTCCTGGCCGAGAACGCCCAGCGAGGCGCTCACGCCCATGTCCGGGTGGCGTTCGTGGATCGCGTCGACGGCCCGCAGCACGCGGCGGAAGTCGTCGTCGGCGCGCGTCATGCCGTAGCCGCTGGCCACGATGCAGAAGCTTCGGACGCCCGCCGCGTATGCGGTTTCGGCCGCACTCAGGATGACAGCGAGGTCGACCATCGGATAATTCCCGGCATCGGTCGCGTGCGCGGCGGACTGGGCGCAGAACCGGCAGTTCTCGCTGCAGAGCCCCGATTTCGCGTTGATAATCGAACAGGCCTGGAACCCCGGCGCGAAGCGGTTCCGCACCCGGTTCGCGAGGGATACGAGGTCGAGCACATCCTCGCCGCGCAGGGCGCCCAGCGCCTTCGCCAGGCCGGGATCCAAACGCTCGCCGTCCAGCACCGAGCAGGCCCGCTCCACAGCCTTATTCAAGGTCGCACGTCCCTTCCTCCGCCGCCGGCGGGCCGGCACAGACGGACTTCGCCGGACGCGATGTCATGCGCGGCGCCGTTCGCCCGGATCAGGCGGAGCATGCCGGCATCCGTGATGCTGTGGACCCGTCCGCGGATCTTGTCGCGGCAGAGGGCAATCGTCACCTCCCGCCCCGCGAGCGTGGAATGCCGGTTGAGAAAGGCGACAATCCCGGGCAGTCCGTCGCGTGACCATTTCGCGTATTCCCCGTCCAGGCTGTTCAGTATGCGGGCCGTCAGGGCGGGCGCCGGCACGGGCCGGCCAAGGGCCTCGCGCAGCGATGCCGCCGTGGGCCTCAGGATTTCGGGGAACTCCGTCAGGTTTGCGTTGACTCCGATTCCCACGATGACCGCGTGGATTACATCCGCCTCCGCTTCCATCTCGCACAGGATGCCGGCCAGTTTCCTTCCGCGCCACATGATGTCGTTGGGCCATTTCACGCCCGCCTCTCCGCAGCCCTCGGCGCGGAGCGCGCGCAGCACCGCGGAAGCGGCCACCAGGGACAACTGCGGCGCCAGAAGCGGCGACACGGCGGGCTTCAGCAGCACGGACAGATAGACGTTGCCGCCCGGCGGCGAGAACCAGTCCCGCTGAAAACGGCCGCGGCCCCGGCTTTGAGAGCCGGCCGCGACGGTTGCGCCTTCGGGGAACTCGGCGATGCGGGAGCGCAGAAACGTGCTGGTCGAGTCGATCTCCGCGAAATACCGGTAAGGCCGGCCGATCAGGCGTGTCCGGAGCAGCGGCGTCACTTCTTCCGGTATTGCCAGTTGCGTTCGGGCCTTCAGCCTGTAGCCGCGGCGGGGCGACGCCTCAATGCCGTATCCGAGTCCCCGCAGGCGGCGTACCTGCTTGCAGACGGCCATTCGGGACACCCCGAGTTCCTCGACGATCCGGGCGCTGGACACCCATCCGTCAGTGACGGAGAGAGCCGAAAGGATACGGTCAGACGTGCTGGTCGCCTTCATGTGACGCGCTTTGTCCAATGTCAACGACGACACAGCATATGGTTTACGTTATGCCGGTCAACCGTTTTCTCGCCGCTGCTCCCGTGCGCGATTCCTGTGTCCCGGACGGGCTTGATAAATAGCATGAAATTTCTCTTGCTGCGGGACGGCGTTTTGGTAAAGTCTACTTTGTCTATCATAGAACTAGAGCACTCATGGCCATGAAAGTGTCAAGCAAGGGGCGATACGGCGTGCGGTTCATGATGGACCTCGCGACGCACGAGAAGGAAGGGAACGTGACCCTGAGGGAGATCTCCCGCAGGCAGGCCATCTCGGAGAAGTACCTGTGGCAGGTGGTGAACCCGCTCAAGAAGGAAGGGTTGATCCGGGCCGTCGCCGGTCCGGGCGGGGGATTCGCGCTTGCCCGCGCGCCGGCCGCTATCACCCTTGGCGACATCCTCGGCGTGCTCGAAGGAGACAGCGCGCTGGTGGCCTGCACTGACGAGCCTGCCGCGTGTCCGCGAAGCAATGCGTGCGCCGCGCGCGAAGTGTGGAAGGAGGTGGCGCAGAAGTTGACCGGGATTTTGGCCTCCATTACGCTGGCCGGCATGGTTGAAAGACAGCGGGCAATGGAGCAGAGGTCCGCCAAGGAGTACTGCATATAGAAGGCGAAGGAGGAGGAAGGAAAAATGACGGGCAACAGCAAGTGGAGATTCGACACGCAGGTGATTCACGCCGCGCAGACGCCGGAGGAATGGAAATGGGCGACCCAGGCGCCGATCTTCCAGACGGCTTCCCACCGCTTTGAGACGGCCGAAGAGCTCTCGGACGTCTTCGCCGGCCGGAAGCCCGGCTTCATCTACCAGCGGCTCCGCAACCCGACCAACCAGACGCTGGAGAAACGCATGACGTTGCTGGAAGGCGGTCTCGACGCCGTGGTGACCGGTTCGGGCATGGCCGCCGTGACCGACGCGATCCTGGCGATCTGCCGCGCGGGAGACGAGATCGTCTCGGGCAATTCCCTGTTCATGTCCACGTTCCTGCTGTTCAACAACGTGTTCAAGAAGTTCGGGATCCAGGTGAAGCTGGCCGAGAGCGCCGATCTGGACGCGTGGAAGGCCGCCGTGACGGACAAGACCAGGCTCCTGTTCGTGGAAACGATCGGGAATCCCAAGATGGACGTCCCCAACATCCGGGCGCTCGCCGAACTGGCGCATGCCAACCGCGCTCCGTTGATCGTGGACAATACCCTGGCCACGCCGTATCTGTTCCGCCCCTTCGAGCACGGGGCCGACGTCGTGGTCCATTCGACCACCAAGTATCTGAACGGCCACGGGTCGGCCGTCGGGGGCGTGGTGATCGATGCCGGCCGGTTCGACTGGCCGTCGGACAAGTATGCGGACTTCAGCCTCTACAAGGAGCGCAAGGGGAAGCTGGCCTACATCGACAGGGTGTGGCGGGAAATCCACATCAACTTCGGCACCAGCCAGGCGCCGTTGCATTCATACCTCACGCTGATCGGGCTGGACACCTTGGCGTTGCGTATGGAACGGCACCAGAGCAACGCGATCAAGGTGGCGGAGTTTCTGCAGGGGCACGGCAGGGTCAAATGGGTGAACTTCCCCGGCCTGCCGGCGAGCCCGGCGCATGAAGCCGCCAAGGCGCAGTTCGAGGGCAAGGGCTATGGCGCGCTGTTGACGTTTGGCCTGGAAGACGAAAAGGCCTGTTTCGAATTCATCCGACGGCTGAAGCTCGTTTACCACCTGGCGAACCTTGGCGACTGCAAGACGCTCGCGATTCATCCGTGGTCCTCGCAGTACGTCACCTTTACCGAGGACGCCAGGAGGGCGAACGGCATCACGCCGGATCTGGTCCGCGTTTCCGTGGGGATCGAGGCTGTCGAGGACATTCTTGAGGACATCGACCAGGCATTGGGAACGGTCTGAACGGAGGAAGGAGGCAACCGCAGATGAACCGACACGATGATATCACCACGACTGTGGGCGGGACTCCGCTGGTCCGGATCCGCAAGCTGATCCGGGGGGGCGGAACCGTGCTGGCCAAGTTGGAGAGTCATAACCCGCTGGCATCGGTGAAGGACCGCATCGGCGTGTCCATGATCGACGCCGCCGAACGGGACGGGAAGATCCGCCCCACGACGCTCGTCATCGAACCGACGAGCGGCAACACGGGAATTGCCCTGGCCTTTGTGTGCGCGGCGCGGGGCTACAGGCTCATGCTGACGATGCCGGAATCCATGAGCCTGGAGCGGCGCAAGGTCCTGAAGGCGCTCGGAGCGGAGGTCGTTCTGACCCCGGCGCCGGAAGGCATGCCCGGCGCGGTGCGCAAGGCGCTGGAGATTGCGCAGGCCGAGAAGGATTCTTTCGTGCCGCAGCAGTTCGAGAATCCGGCCAACCCGGAGATTCATCGGCGGACGACGGCCGAGGAGATATGGAGCGACACGGACGGCAAGGTCGATATCCTCGTGAGCGGGGTCGGCACGGGCGGGACGATCACCGGCGTCGCGGAAGTCATCAAGGCGCGCAAGCCCTCCTTCAAGGCGGTGGCCGTGGAGCCGGCGCAAAGCCCGGTCATCACGCAGACGCTCGCCGGGCAGCCCCTGAAGCCGGGCCCCCACAAGATCCAGGGCATCGGCGCCGGCTTTGTTCCCAAGGTGCTGAACGTCAAGATCCTGGATGAAGTCATCGCCGTGGACCAGGCGGAGGCCGTTGAATGGGCGCGCCGCGCGGCCAGTGACGAAGGCCTGTTCGTCGGCATCTCCAGCGGCGCCGCCCTGCGCGCCGCATCCATTGTGGCCGAACGTCCGGAGAACAGGGACAGGCTGATCGTCGCGATCATTCCCAGTTTCGGCGAGCGCTACCTGTCCACCGTTCTCTTCGAGCACATCACGGCCTGATCCCGGCCGGGCGCTTCGAGCGGGGATAACGGAGAGGTCACGCGTGAAGTTTGCAACCAGGGCCATACGGATGGGACAGCCGCCGGATCCGGCGACCGGCGCGATTGTGGCGCCGATCTACCAGACGGTGAATTTCGTCTTCGAGGACATCGGCCGGCCGCGGGCGTACGAGTACTCGCGGAGCGCCAACCCGACGCGCTCGGCCCTGGAGGAATGCCTGGCCGGCCTGGAGGAGGCGAAGTTCGGCCTGGCGTTCGGTTCCGGCATGGCGGCGGCGGATGCCGTGCTCTCGCTGCTGCGGCCGGGCGACCACGTGGTGTCCTCCCGGCACATCTACGGCGGAACGTTCCGGATATTCGAAAAGGTCTATGTTCCGCGGGGCGCGACCTTCACCTACGTGGAAGGCACGCGCCCGGAGGCGTTCGCCGAGGCGATGCGCCCCGCCACGCGACTGTTATGGATCGAGACGCCGGCGAATCCGCTCCTCCAGCTCGTGGACGTGGCGGCGGTGGCGGCCGTTGCCCGGCGTTCGGGGGCGCGGCTGGTGGCCGACAACACTTTCGCGTCCCCCTTCTTTCAGCGTCCACTGACGCAGGGCGCCGACGTCGTGTTGCACAGCACGACCAAGTATATCGGCGGGCACAGCGACGTGATCGGCGGGGCGGTTGTCGTCAACGACCCCGAGCTTCACAGTCAGATCAAGTTCTACCAGAACGCCGTCGGCGCGGTGCCGGGTCCCCAGGATTGCTGGCTGACGCTCCGCGGGTTGAAGACGCTGGCGGTGCGCATGCGGCAACACGAGGCGAATGCGCGGGCCGTCGCCGCGTTCCTGAACCGTCACCCCAAGGTTCAGGAGACGATCTACCCGGGGTTGCCGGGCCACCCCCAGCACGAGCTGGCGAAGGCGCAGATGGACGGATTTGGCGGCATTGTCACGTTCAGGCTTCCCGGCGGACGCGAGCAGGCGGCGCGATTCGTCAAGGGCCTGAACCTGTTCCTGTTTGCCGAGAGCCTGGGGGGCGTGGAGTCGCTGGTCTGCCATCCGGCGACCATGAGCCACGCCTCCATGTCGGCGGCGGAACGGGAGGCGCTCGGCATCACCGAGGGCACGCTGCGCCTCTCGGTCGGCATTGAGGATGCGGACGACTTGATCCAGGACTTGGATACGGCGTTGCGCGGGTGCTGAGTTCGCGGCAGATGGCCGGGAGGAAGCGGGATGACGGAGTATCAGGAGAAGCCGGGGCTTGATCGCGTGGAGGCTGCCCGCGATCTAATGCGCTGGGCGCTGGACAGGTTTCATCCGCGCATCGCCATCGCGGCCAGCCTGCAGGAACCGGTGCTCATCCACATGGCTCTGGCCATCCGGAAAGACGTCCGCGTCTTTTCCATCGACACCGGCCGTCTGCCGGAGGAGACGTACATCTGCGCCGAGGAGATCCGGCGGCAACTCGGCGTCCGGATCGAATGGTACTTCCCCCGGCGCGAAGCCGTGCAGAGGCTGGAGACGGAGAAGGGGCTCTTTTCGTTCAAGAACAGCCTGGAGGAGCGCAAGGAATGCTGCCTTGTCCGGAAGGTCGAGCCGCTCAACAGGGCGCTGACCGGCCTGGACGCCTGGATTACCGGCCTGCGCCGGGACGAGAACATCACCCGGAACTCGACGGCCATGGTTGGGAAGGACCCGGCGCACGGCGGCATCCTCAAGATCAACCCCCTTGTGGACTGGACCTCGGACGATGTTCGCGCCTACCTCCGGAAGCATCGGATTCCCTATAACCGCCTGCTTGACATGGGGTATCCCTCGGTCGGCTGCGAGTGCTGCACGCGGCCGATCGAGCCGGGCGAAGACCCCAGGGCCGGGCGCTGGTGGTGGGAACAGCCCGAGCACAAGGAGTGCGGGCTGCACGTGAGGGACTGGAACATCTGATGAACACGGAAACGCGTCTGAGAAGTTGGGCCAAGTCGGCCTCATGGCGCATTGTCGGGATTGTGCTGCTGGGAGGCATCTCCTATGCGCTGACGCGCAACTGGGAACAGACCACGGTCATCACGGCTGTCTTCCATGCTTTGCGTTTCGTTCTCTACTACTACCATGAGCGCTGCTGGGCGCGTATAGCATGGGGCACGACCCCCCACCCGTTGTCGCACCTGCCCGTCAAACGACATCTGACGCCGGAAGACCACGCGGCGGTCGCGAAGCTGTTGCGGGACAGGGACTGCCTTGAGACTTCCGACTACGAGATTTGATTTGTTCCGTCGTGAGCAGGAGAAACATGAAAGCGGCAGGTCCGCTTTCGGGAGCAGAAGAAGGGAGCATGTGGAATGAGACTGTTTATCAACGGAGAAGCGGCGGAGGCGCCGGATGGGACCGCGGTGACGGAGCTGTTGAAGCTGCGGCGCGTCTCGCAGCCGGACATGGTGACGGTGGAACTCAACGGCGAGATCCTGGAGCGTAAGACGTTCGACACGAAGGTTCTCAAAGAGGGGGACCGCGTTGAGTTCCTGTACTTCATGGGCGGGGGATCCCGATGAGTCTGACGGAATCGCAGATCGAACGTTATTCGCGGCACATCATTCTCCCCGAGGTGGGAGGCAAAGGGCAGGAGAAGCTGCTGGCCGGCAAGGTCCTGCTGGTCGGCGCCGGCGGCCTGGGGTGCCCGGCGGGGCTCTACCTCGCCGCGGCGGGCGTCGGGACGATCGGCCTCATGGACCGCGACGTGGTGGACCTGAGCAACCTGCAGCGCCAGGTGGCGCACCATACGCCCGACGTCGGGAAGCCCAAGGTCGAGTCCGCCGCGGACAAGTTCCGGGCCATCAACCCGGACGTCACCGTGCGCACCTATCGCGAACGCCTGGCGGCGGCCAACGCTCCGGCGATCCTGCGCGACTACGATTTCGTGATCGACGGCACGGACAACTTTGCGTCGAAGTTTCTCGTTGCCGACGCCTGCCACTTTGCGGGCAAGCCATATTGCCACGCCGGAATCCTGAGGTTCGACGGGCAGCTCATGACCGTTATTCCCGGAAAGACGGCGTGCTATCGCTGCGTGTTCAACGCCCCGCCGCCAGCCGGCGCCGTCCCCTCGTGTTCGCAAGCGGGGGTCTTGGGCGTAGTCGCCGGGGTGTTGGGCACACTCCAGGC
>Ga0194113_10002153_pt1 | contig 27068 bp, 24 predicted proteins | sample TA2MahC200mmetaG_FD_146193 | JGI IMG/M metagenome (GOLD analysis project Ga0194113, IMG submission 146193) | Freshwater microbial communities from Lake Tanganyika, Tanzania - TA2015017 Mahale Deep Cast 200m | ecosystem: Environmental > Aquatic > Freshwater > Lake | place: Tanzania: Lake... | reverse complement strand
ATTGTCGTTTTCTGAAGCGCTCATGGGCGGGCTATGATGTGGACATCAATAGCCATTATATCCGCCTCGATGATGAAGAGTTTCGTGAGCCGCCTCTACCGCAGACATCTTCGGAGACGGATGAGCCAATTGCAGAACTTTCAGAGTTAATGGAAGAATACGATATTACAGAGTCGGAATTTACCGAATATTTTCTGGCTGCCGATGTGGAACCTGAATATATTGCTGAAGAATTGGGCGTTCCATTGAGCGCCGCGCGAGAGATTTGCGACTTAGTGGAGAGAGTGCAGATTCTCAGTTCGATGCAAGTGAATGTAGTCGAACAACCTGTTCAAAAACGAGAACAGCATATTGATACGGTGGCAACAGTCCGCAGATTGAAGAATCCGCCGCGCGCTGAGATTCAAGTGGATACCGATATAATCTATAATTCACGATACATCATCAAAACTGATGGAGATGGATTGAAGAAAGAGATTGATGAATTTGTCGAACGCCTGCGTTTGATAAATCAGCGCAAAAGCCTGACCTTCCGAATTGTGATGTTTATGGAATTGGCTAAAATTTTAGAACGTGACTATGATACCAAAATCAGTCGGCGTACCGTCACATACTACCGTAACAAATTTAGAGATACACCTAAGTTTTATGCGAGAAATCGGATGCTTAAATTTGAAGCATAGTTTTTAGCCTGTTTTCAACCGTTACCACAAGCTTTCCGCCGTCAACGGCAACGGTAGCTGGAGTCGCCAGACTTCAGGCAAAAGTGGGTTGGGTTTCGTACCTCAACCCAACCCACGAACTGCTGCGTCACGGCAGTCTACGCGAACGCTGCCTGCCATCTGTCGACCTCGCGTACGATGCGCAGCGCCCACTCGGCGTCCCAGCAGAGCCCGGCGGCGTGTCGCCGAGCGCTCTGCTCGTCATCGAGCAGGGCAACCCATCCGCCAATAGACCACAGGGGCTGGCGTGCCAACGCGAGTGCCAGCGCCGCGCGCTCCGCGCTCGACAGGGGTTCGGCCAAACCGCTGTCATAGGCGTCGACGAGTCTGTGCAATCTCAAGAGCTGTTCGTCGGAGACCGGGTCCTCTGCATACTTCAAGCTCGTGAAGTAAAGGGTCAGCGCTAAGTCATCAATGCGGGCGCGTTCACCCATGAAGTCGAAGTCGGTAACGAGCATGACGCGGCCGTCACGGAAGAACACGTTGTTATCCCAGAAGTCGCCGTGGACGAGCTGCCTCGGGAGTGCCGCGACCAGGTCTCGTTCAGCGCTGGACACAAGGTGAGCTAACTCCTCTGCGGCGTCTGCGAGCCGCAGTTCGGCGGGCGACGAATTCCACTCTCGGATGCGTCGCGTGCCTTGTAGCGTCCTGTTGAGCGCGTCGTGCGACTCAATGTGATTTGCGAACAATGGTCTCCTCGCGTCGGGACCAACCTCGACGTCCCGAAGGATTGTATGAATCCTCCCTAATATCGGCAGACCCGTCTCCAGGCGCTCCCATGAGTCCATGTCCGCATCACGCTCAACGTAATGTTCAACCTCCATCAGTCGGCCATCAAGCACCATCCACGGCTGCCCGTCCCGCGTTGCTACTACTTCCGGACAAGGCACGCCGCGAGTAGCGAGCTCGCGTCGCACCAGGTGGATATCCCCGAGCCGGGCTTCCGTGACGTACGGACGGTACACCCGGAGCACGTACCGGCGGTTGTTATTGGCCACGAGCAGGTTGAGGTTGGACGACCCACCGAGGTCTACAACGTCGTTCCCGCCGTCGATTTCGTAACAATCACGTAGTGCCTCGAACAGCTCTGGCGACGGAGTCGCCCGCAGGCCACGCAGTCCGCATCCTGCATTGTCCATATTCATGCGTCGATGCCCTCCTTCCACAACACCATCACGCGGCACTCTTCAGTTCAGCTCACCAAGGGAGTTGGCCGCCTAACGGCCGCGAGATAAGTCGCCGTGCGCGTCGGGCAAGGCATGCTAGCTCACCCTTCCCCTGGCCGGCAAACTCCCCTTCACCGGCAACGGCTCTCTGCCCTGACGCGCCGCATAACTTGTTATTAAACGGCAAAAATTCCGTATAGTATCAATATTCAGAATTTTTGCCGTATATTCCTACTAACGGTGTTAGGCGCTTCCTTTCTCATCTTTTTTGTAGCAGGGTTCGAAAAAGGAGTTGAACCCTTTTGCCTTTAAACCTTTCTTGAGCTTCTCGTCGCCTGTCCAAACTGGGGCACCTAACTGTAATGCTAAAGCGACAATTGGAGTATCATCCTCATCAACGTCCTTGCATAACTGGTAAGCTTTCTGTTTGTTCTCAGACGAGACCAAATTTTCATTAACGAAGGTTATCTTTTCAAACATTCGGTAGAGCAATTCATAGAGCTCTACTTCCAACAAGACGGAGTATCTCATTATTTTCTCTTTCTTCTCAAAGGCTTCTACGACCACATAATTGGGTGAGAAGAATTCGTTTTGTGAATCAAAAAATATGTCACGCATCTTGAAATTTTTCCCCAGAAGCAAAGAGAAAATCATCGTTGTATCAATGACTATCACCATCTAATGGCCCTTCCATATATCTCGCTTTATTTTTTTCCCACCAACTTTTCTTAATTTCATCGGCAACTTTTACCACTTCTTCAGTAAAGTTTGCTTTCTTAACCAGTTGCTCCACTCTTAGGCGTGTCAAGAGATTATTTATCGCGGCTATATCTACTAGTGAGCGACTAACTGTAATCTGAATTTCCTTATCTGTTGAGTTTACTCTGAAGCCGTCCATCGTTTCATCCCCCTTTATTGAAGTTTTAACACCTGAACCAGCGCATTTCAACCTCTCTTATCAAGCATTCATTTTTTCCAGTTGAATCATCTAACGACCAAAGTTCAATTTCGGCGGGGGGTTTGCCGAAAAAGGTCCGACAAACCAGAACCCGTCGCAAACCCAAAAACATTGATAAAACCGCACCCCCCGCAGTCAATTGCAACGGCTGGCGTAGGCAAAATTCTGGGACGATCGGACTCGGAAACGACGCAGATGTTCTCATACGTACAGTCCGAGTGGAGTGAGGTTTGTTAAATCCTATCTCGCTCATCTGGCGGCTCAACGTCTGCTACCTTCGCCATCGCTGCCAGAAACTTCTCCTTGCTCCCTCGTTTCGCACGCTCCTCAAGATATGATTCTGTCGCAATCGCCGATGCTTTCTCAGCTATCGCCAGCATGATAAACTGTTCGAGCGACATGCCTTCACGTTTGACAATATCACATACTGTTGCGTGAAGCGAATCAGGTATGGTAAGATTTATGGTTGTCATGGCAATTGTCCTATCTGTTCAAGAAACTCTCGTGGTGTCACAATCTTGATTCCGAACTGTTCACTGCCCGCAAAGTGCCGAAGGTTGAAGGTCACGATGTACTGACATCCTGCGGACACAGCTAATTCGAGCACCATATCATCCCCTGAATCTGGCAGAAATGGACGCCACAAAAAGAAGATTCGCCTCTTGTTGGCAACAGTGCAGATGTAGTCCAAGATATCTTCCAGAGTCCTGTTCCACTAGTTGCGTTTGGTTGAGCATCCGTCTTGCCACGGTCTCATACTCAGCGACAAGCGGAACCGAAAGGTTCACCTCGAACAGTCCGCTGCCAGCAAGCATCAAGAGCTGATAAGCCGCTCCTCGTTGCGAGAGCAAGGCCGATATGAATGCACTGGTATCGATAACGATTTGGGGCTTGTTCACAAGGGTATTTCCATCAGACCTTAAGTGTTCATAGATTTATAGCGAAAACCAGGCAAATCAATGTCTCTCGCCCGGTCGCCTACGCGAAAAAAGTTCAGTTGTCCGATTCTCGGACGAGCACGGCGGGAGTTTGCCGAAAGCGTCCGACCAGCCCAAAACCGCCGCAAACCACAAAACATTCATAAAACCGCAGATTCCCGCCATCAACGGCAACGGTAGCTGAAGTCGCCAGACTTCAGGCAAAGGTGCGTTGGGTTTCGCTCCTCAACCCAACCTGCAAAATGAATGTCTTTTCAGTCACCACTCAGGTGATAATACTGAACATCTGTTGCGGAAAACAAACTGACTTCTATAAGCAACCAGAATAAACAATTGTATGCTACGGCAAATTTCTCAGTTCGTTGCTTTCGACATTAGAATTGGTCATAATCTTCTGGCTCTATATCAGGTACTTTTGACAACAGTTGTTCAAACCTTTCAACTTTTGCCCTCTTCGCTCTTTCCTCCAAATACGCTACCGTCATAACACTTGACAGCTTTTCGGCTATAGCAAGCACAACAAAATGTTCTGGCGTACTTTTATCTTTTTCAACAACGTCTTTGAGTTTCTCGTATAGTGATTCGGGTATATTAATTGTAATAGCACTCATTTTGTCTCTCCTATTTCCTGCAAAAATTCTCTGGGAGTAAGCGCCTTGATGCCGAATCTTTCCACACCTCTGAAGTTTCTTACGTTGTGTGTGACAATCGCATCAGCTTGTGCTGTTACTGCCAATTCCGCGATAAACTCATCACTGGCATCTTGCAGCAGTGGTCTCCACAAATACCAAATTTCATGTTTGATGCCAAGAAGACAGATGATGTCCAACAGTTCATCAATCTCCTCCGAAGTCCATTGTATATCAAGTTCCGTTCGTTTCAAAACCGATTCATACTCGCATACAAGTGGGACTGAAAGATGGAATTCAAACTTGCCTGAGGGCATTAAAGACAATATCTTAAACGAGGCGCCTCGGTTTGATTTGAGAGCAGAAACCAAAACACCTGTATCAATGACAACGCGATATTTTTTCATGCAAGAACCTTACAGCCCACTAAGCCGCCGGAGATAGTAGGTGGGCGGTGCCCACCCTACCCACTTCAATCGAGAAAGAAGCGCGTTTCGACTCAATGACAACAACCCATATAAGAAAATTTCCTTTTCTTTTCTTTTTGAGGACTAAAATATCGATTTTCCCTTCAACAGTTATCCCTTCATCAACATCTGACAAGCTCACTGAAATTTCTGACTTGATATGAAATGGGGCTAGAAAGAAATCTGCAAGATAAAGCAGGGGACCTAACACCGCCATTTGCACGGTATTCTCAAGCAGCGGGGGATACTCAATGAGATTAAAGTATCCAGCTTTCAGTTTGTCCAGTAACTGTTTCTCGGAATCATTGATTGTTGGTAAGTTGTTTTGCCATTCCGGGAAAAACTGGGGGTCTTCCACCAATTGCAGGTGAAACCTGGTCTTTAAATCATATAAAGTGACATCTTTTGCATAGACTGTTTCTGACATAGTTCTCTCACCTCTTTGTACGATGGTGTCTCCTAACGGACAAAGTTCAGTTGCGGCGGGGGATTTGCCGAAAAACGTCCGACCAACCAAAACCCACCGCAACCCAGAAAACATCAATAAAACCAAAGATCCCCGCCGTCAACTGCAACGATGGGTTAGGCTTATTTGATCACATATCATCAACGGTCGCCTGGTCAACGGCCACAATTCCTTCCGTCGCGTGGCGAGTGAAGTATCTTCCCACCCTTTTTCCTGACTCTTGACTCAGCCAACGCCTGGTAAAATCCCTTTCCAATCCACAAAAGGGGCTCAAAATATAAGCGGAAGGCTAATCTTATTGTTGAATACGTGACAACGAGAAATCGATTATGAGCAAACATCATAGCCTCCTGAGAGTTCTCCATGCGGTTCGAGCAATGAAGACGAAAAATAAAATGATATCCGCGATAAAAAGCGTGTATTCGGAAAATTTGAGACCATAAATGATGAAGATGCTTATGTTTTTAGTTGACAGCCAGTGTATGAGTCTGTCTAACATAATGGCAGGAGTGCCAATCAACACAAATATACCTGTCCCAACTGTGACGTGAATCAAGAATTCCCAAAGTGGAAACCACCATCGAAAAGATACATTGTCAGTGTCTGCCACGTCAATCTCCCATGTTAATCCGTTTTAGGCAAAAGTTGGACGTTGGGTTTCGTGCCTCAACTCAACCTATGAACTTCATGTTTGATGCTAAGAAGACAGATGATGTCCAACAGTTCATCAATCTCCTCCGAAGTCCATTGTATACCGAGTTCCGTTCGTTTCAAAACCGATTCATACTCGCATACAAGTGGGACTGAAAGATGGAATTCAAACTTGCCTGAGGGCAATAAAGACAATATCTTAAACGAGGCGCCTCGGTTTGATTTGAGAGCAGAAACCAAAACACCTGTATCAATGACAACGCGATATTTTTTCATGCAAGAACCTTACAGCCCACTAAGCCGCTGGGGATAGTAGGTGGGCGGTGCCCACTACAACTAACCGGTGCCCAGAAAGCGGGGCAGCTTTTTGCACGCTTTCTGGGCGTCCTTGTTGAGCGTGAAGTTAGCCTGTGGGTACCATGAACTTGATGTTGACAATCTTATTCACCTCAACAAACGCAAGGTCTTCCGCCCACACGGCGTTCCCATTGATGTCGGTTGCCTTCAGAACAACAGCATGCTGGCCTGCCTTCACTCCCGGAAATACCACCTTCTGAATTGGAACGACCCTTTCGATTGTTTGATCATCGACTGCCATAGTAAGGACTCCCTTTAGCTTCTCTGGCTTGTCGATCTCGACCGTGATTCCGCCAGTTGTTGTGGAACTTTCAATCTTATTGGCCTCATCACGAGCCGTTTTCTCTTCCTTGTACAGCGTTTCAACGGCGATTCGCTGTTCCTTAACAAGGCTGTCGAGTTTCTGTAGAGCCTGACTAAGCTCTGTACCCCAAGCGGCAGTCTCATCTTCAACGACCTTGCGCGAATCAAGGACAAGCTTCTGAAAGAGATTAAAGGCTTTTTCCCTTTGCTCGTGAGCGTCACCGTCGCTGGCAATTCCACTTTTCATTCTTTGCCAATCATATTCCGCCTTGGAAATAAGCGTTTCAATCTTGGTCATTGCATTGATGTATCTAGCCCAGGTGCCAGATAGCATGAAGACGTAATCCATGGCAAGGACCAGAATGGCGAGTAACAAGAATGAGTATCCAGCTTCAGCAGGTCCATCAAACAACACGAGAAACTTGTCGACGGTGTCTTTCTTGGTCAGCGGCAAAATGATACCAAGGACGACCGCAATCAGCGTAATACCACGAATCAGATACGACAGTGCCCTGGACCTCCATATGCGTTCTTTGTACCAATTGCAATCTTTCTCAGCCTTTGCTAAAGAGGCCTTGAATGCTTGCTCGAGAGCTGCGATTGTTACAGTATTCTGGATCTCCATTGAACTCCCCCTTCAATAGTTCGGATGCCTTCCTGAATGTAAGGCTAACTCTTGATTAGACGGAAAAATTTCCGTCTAATCTTTTTATCCGGAATTTTTCTCTTGAATTAACTTCCAAAATCTGATAAACTTAACAACTAAGTGGTCGAGTAAATTATACAAGTTTTCTAAAAAGTCGTCAAGCAAAAAGTTGAGGAGAATAAAGATGCAGCAACGACCCAAAAAACTTCTCAATTATCGACTTTGGACAAAACCAGATTATGGTTCGTGATGCAAAAAAGTCTATGAGCCCTTACAAAATACAAAATCTCGTATTATCAATATCCCGATTCGTGAAAAATCAATCAGATATTCTGGCTTATGTCATAATCTTCTTAGTCATCACGTTATCATCCATCCCACCGCTTACATCAGGCGATAAGATAAATCTCAACGCCGATTTTTTTCAGTATGCCTCCCGCCATGAATCCGTGAGGAAAAGTCTTCTCAAATACCATACATTTCCACTGCGGGCGTATTGGTTTGGCGGTGGTTTTCCGACCCTCGGCGACCCGGAGGACCCATCTCTGAATCCTCTTGTTTTACTCTCTATTGTGTTTGGGACGGTGATGGGACTTAAAATCATCACTTACCTGGCGCTTTTAGTCGGTGGGTTGGGGACTTATGCGCTGGCGCGATACATCCTCGGATACACGCGGTGGGGCGCGTTGTTTTCTGGATTGATTTTCGGCACGAACTTGTTTGTTCCTCTGCGTATCTTAGACGGAAATCCAAATGAAGTGTACGCGGCTTTCCTGCCGTTGTGCATGTTGTTAATCGGATTGGCTTGCCGAGGGAAAAAAATCGCGCTTTTGATTTTGCCGTTTGTGTTTTACACGATGCTCTCCGATGGCAAATTGGCTTTCTTTACGGCTATTTCTTATGTGGGGATTTTCTGTCTTTTGGACATCTTTCCTTTTTTCAGCACGCTTGCGCCGCCGAACTCGTCAGGAAAATTCGATATCCGCCCGATGAAAATTTTCCTCCTCGCCCTGTGTGTAACCGCTTTGATTGGAATGGTACGAATTCTCCCCGCAATTGAACTCATCAATGCCAAAGGTGGGCTTGGACATATTGATTTGTTTTTCCATCCCAAAACATATAATCCAGAAGGAGTCTATGCCTACACATTTGAGCAACTCTGGCAGGAGACGATTGGCTGGAAAGAGTCTATGGGGCTGGTTACGATTGGACTTCTCCCGGTTGTTCTATTCGTGATTGCTCTGTTCACTTTTGGTAAAAAATCGCTGCCCTGGGCAATTAATTTATTGTTATTCGGTTGGCTTTTGCTCGCTCACAACGCGCCGGTCGATTTACTAAAACCGCTCTGGAAGTTGCCGATATTCAACGCTTTGTACCGCCCCTACAAATATTTTAGTTTTCAGATTCCATTCACGTTCGCGGTCGCTTCGGGACAATGCTTCTGGATACTGGCAAAATTGCGTCCCCCCTTCATCCCCCCGTCGACGGGGGGAAAGAGGGGGGTGTTGGAACATCTTTGCGCAATCGCTTTGATTGTAATAGGCGTGTGGTTTCTTTATCCCAAAATGGCAAAAGTTCAACGCGACACCTATACTTTTGAGACGCCTGCTGAATTTCTTGTCAAGGAGAAGGACTTTTTCAACGTCCAGGGGCAAGACCAGCCGCGTGGCCGTGCAGAGCCATTTCGAGCGGCCACCTATTTGAACCTGCTCAGAAATATCGGGACGGTTGATTGGTATACGGGTATTCCGATTGCCGAAAACGCCATTCCAAAATATTTCGTGGATGCCAATAACAACTACATCCAAAATCCTGAGTATTGCGGTGAATTCTTTTTCCTGGAATCCGAAAATACAGCAAAAGGCATATTTCGCCCGAATTCGATTATGGTCTTCGTCAATCTCCAAAAGCCTGGCACACTCGTCATCAATCAGAACTATCACCGGGACTGGCATACAAATCGGGGGGAGTTATTCAATAAGGATGGACTAATTGCTTTGCGACTGTCCAAAACTGGGTCATATACGGTTCATCTAAAATATATATCACGTAGCTTCTACGCAGGGCTGGCAATCAGCGTATTAAGTCTTACCGCTCTGGGGGTTATCTGTTGGGCTTATCTAACGAAGCGTTTGTTTTCTTGGGCTCAAAAGGCCTCGTTTTTCCTCAAACGCGCAAGTCAGGCGATTTTGTGGTTGATTGAATAGACTATAGCCGCTGATTTCCAGACAACGCTGATTGAAGCGGTTTTTAAAATCGGCGTGGTCTTATAATCAGCGGCTATTCCCAGACAAGGCTACTTGATTGCCTTTTTAATCTCGTTAACTTCAGGGAATCTTCCGGTAGCTAACTTTGAGTATATCAAGTTGCCATCAACGGTAACCTCAAAGCGTCCACCACCAGATGGAACGATGGTAAGTCCGCTGATTTTGGTCTTATATTCTTCCAACAAAGCTTCCGCCAAACTGACGGCTTTTGGCACATAGCCTCATGATGTGCAGTATTCAATTCTGATATCCACGTTATCACCTCCTTAAAAAAAGTATAGTATATTTCATGGGAAAAGTCAATTTTTTTATAAGATTTTTTAGACTTCAGACTTCCGAAGTCTTGGAGACTTCGGAAGTCTGGATTGAAAAATGCAAAAATTTATTGACAAAATGCCCTTTGTGATAATATAATTTAGAAGTATTTTTCGTTCGTATATAACTCAGACATCAAGTTAGTAACCAAACTTTTCTTCCAAACTTTTTCTTTTCCTAAAAGAAAAAGTTTGATCAAAAAGAAAAAAAGAGGAAGTTCCATCATAAGAAACAATAAGGAATAAAGTAAGGAGTTTCTTGGTTCAATTCAATGTCTTTCCCAAACTATTATGAGACCTTAAAATTAAAAAGAGATGCTACTTCGGTAGAGATTAAAAGCGCTTTCCGTAGGCTTGCAAAGCAATTTCATCCCGATAAAAATCCGGGCGATGAACGACAGGCGGAAAAACACTTTCGGGGTATATGTAAGGCTTACGAAACTCTGATAGATGAGCAGAAGCGAAGTGTATATGATTGTAATCTCCAACAATACGAAGGGCAAAATAAATCACGTAATGCTTATAAAGAAAATCTGAGAAAACGTGCGAAACCAAACCATACGAGCGAACTGTGTCAACTAATTCTGGAAGAGTTAATGAATAATAATCTCCGAACGGCGGTTCGGATTTACGAGCAGTTGAATACACGAATTATTAATTTTGAATTCGCTCTCTACATGGACTACGCGGATAGTCGAGATTGTGAGTTTTTATTAGCGGAAGCCTATCAGACATTAGGAGGATACAGGCAATCGGCTGAGTTATATGAACGGGTAATCGAAAACGAAAAACAACATCCGCATTTTCGCCATTTTATAAAAGAGGTAAAGGCGCGGCTTAAAAAAGTCTATTATTACGGACTTGCTAAACCCGCCACCGCAGAAGCATCTATTATCTATCTTCAAAAAATTCTCGAACTGGGGTTATCAAAACGCGATATCGCATGGGTATATAAAAAGTTAGCTGAATCATATTTTGAGGCGGAAAATTTGCAGCTGGCACGCGAAAATTTAGAGAAAGCCTTTAAAATTTATCCGAGTCTTACAGGTACCAAAAAAATCTGTAATAAACTGGGTATGGAACATTTTCAAAAAGGCTGTTGCAGAAAATAAAACCTTCCACTTTTTTATCCGCTAATCCACGCGAATATTCACGAAGAAAATATTCGCGTAAATTCGCGCCGATTAGCGGATAGAGTTTGAAATTGGAAGGGTTATTAAGTTGGAAACGCCAAATAGAAACCGAGTTTTGGGGAAAAACTCGGTTTCTCGAGCATAGGAGGTATAATAATGTTACGAAATCAAAGTAGTTTTGGGATATTCATGCTTTTGGCAGTTTTTGGGATGGTATCCTGGGAAGTTTTGGCAGGTCCAATTCCCGAACCAACCCCTGGTCTTCCCGAGGATGAGTCAATAGCTTATCAGCCTCAAACGAAGCCCACCATCAATGGTGACCTCTCGGATTGGGAAAATGCGGCGTTTAAGGCGATTGATAAAAAAGAAGACCTGTTTCGCGGGGATTGGGGCGGAACTAAAGACCTAAGCTATCGTTGGTCTTGTATGTGGGATGATGCGACCTTCTATTTCGCCGCGGCGATGTGGGATGATATTTTAACGGAACCGGTTAACGCCAACGAACCCTGGTTAGGAGATTGCTTGTTTCTTTACATTGATGCGAATGTAGATGGAGCTATCGATAATAAGCCGAGTTTTGTCGTAATGAATAAAAAACCCGCTGTTGTCAAAGATTGGTCCAGAAACGGACAGGATTTGAAGGATGTTGAGATTGCTATCGCCATGGAACCGGAATTGGGCAAGGCGGGAAGGATTTATGAAGTAGCCTTTCCCTATAACTCCATGCAAAATATGAAGCCCAAAGAAGGTGGCAATTTCCGTATGGTCCCTGGTCATGATGAGGGCAACGCACCTGTTGCACCGGGAGGTGAAGCTGGCCTATTCATGGATTGGGGCGCAGTAGACCCAGACCAGGCGGGAAATCTAAAGAAAGTCACTTTCGGGAAGGTCATACGAAACTGGGCTGTTTCACCTTCGGGCAAACTTACAAGCGCCTGGGGCAACATTAAGCGTGAAATGTGAAACAGGTAGGTTTCAGAAAATGTAGTGGTTTACGAAGTAAACTCCTGAACGAAGTGAAGTGGTTTGCGAAGCAAATGACTGAGCGAAGCGAACACTCTTTACTTGGAAAGCGGGGAAAGGAAGGAAGGGATGGAAAGGAAAATGTCTTCCACTCCTTCCTTTCCTTAGATGCTTCCATTGTGTAAAGACATAAAACGGAATTATGTCTATTTGCGGAAACAAGATGAACAACGATAGGGAGTTGACGGTCCTGGGTGACTAACTCATAATAAGTGTATCCATAACCGAGAGATTTCGGAAAAGCGAATTTCTTTTTTAACCGCAGAGAACGCAGAAGAGACGGGGAGTCCGCTGAGTTTTTTCTCTGTGTCCTCTGCCCTCGCTTAGTGAACTCTGCGGTTTACGTTGGAGGTGGAACCAAAATCAAGATAGGGGAAAGTCAGTGATAATAAGCTCTCAGACTTTCCGAAAAAGCTCTAACCCCGAAAGGAGGTGGTAAAAAATGTCAGGTCCTATTATTGTAAACAGCAAAGAGATTAACAATCCAGTGGCCAAAGCAGTGATAGCGATATTTGCAACTTTATTCGCCGGGGGCCTTACTGCAGCTATACTTTTTGTCGTTTTGCCAGTTGTTGGAATTGTAGTGAGTTTCTCCATTAGTTTGGCCGCTGTCATCTTTGTAACTTTGGGGCTCGGAATGATTACGTTCAGTTCTTTAGCTTCGGCTTTGACGTTGTTTGGTTGTTTTGGGTTATTTGGTTGTTTTGGTATGACAAATGAACATGTCGAACAGGTCGAAAAGAACCTTTCGTTTGAAGGTGTTGAATTGGTAAGGCTGCGAAACGTCAACGGCGGTGTGAGGATAACTTCCTGGGAGAAGCCCGAAGTATTTGTCAAGGCGACGAAAAAGGTGAGAGCCAGTAGCGATGAGAAAGCGAAAGAATACGCCCAGGAGGTGAAGATAAGAATTGAGAAAGTTGGTGATACAATCGAAATAATCACAGAACATCCAAAAGCCCATAAGCCGAGATTCATCGGAGGCGTAAGCGTGGAATACGACGTTACAATGCCAGAGAAAGCAAACCTTGATGCCAAAAGCACAAACGGCAGTATGAACGTGGCCGGAATAATCGGTGAGACTTCAGCCGAAACGACCAATGGCTCTGTCAGCATCAGAGATTGTGAAGGGAAAATTATCTTGAAAACCACGAATGGACGGATGGATATAGAGGAAATTTCTGGCAGCGTCGGAGCCAAAACTTCCAACGGCAGTATCTCCGCAAGATTAGCGATACTTGATGGAGAAAGCGGATTTGAAACAACTAACGGTTCGATTGATGTTCGTATAAAAGAAGTTCACTCTGTTCCTTTAGCGGCTAATACGACTAACGGTTCCATCACAATTGAGATTCCTTCGGACTTTGCCGCCGATATCGAAGCAAACACAACCAATGGTCGCATACGTAGCGATTTGCCTATAACTGTGGCGGGAAATATAAGCAAAACTTCTCTGCATGGCGAGTTAAATGGCGGTGGCCCGTTGATGAAGCTAAAGACGACAAATGGCAACATTAACATTAGAAGTAGTGAGTAGATAAAATGGCATGTTTCAAATTCCCGCAAAAATATGTTCGCTTTGCTCAGCAGTTTGCTTCGCAAACCGCTTTACACTTTGTATGAACCGATGGAAAGAGTGTAAAGAGATTTTTGACACATGCCTACCAAGGATGATAATTGAAAAAGTCGTATTATTTACTTACATATTTCAACACAATTCCCAAATCTCCAACAATCCAGCCGGTTTTATCGTTTTTAAAATCGATTGAATTGAGATTGTATTTGGTTGGGCTAAATTGTTTACGCCATCTATTTCCGCCGTCTTCAGTGTACAGAATGGTTCCTTCTCCGCCGACAACCCAACCGCGATTTTTATTAATGAAGAAGACATCTTTTAGGAAATTTTCGACCTGGCTTTTCTGACGCACCCAGTTGTTTCCGCCATCGGTGGTATGCAAGATTAAACCACTGACTCCAACTACCCAACCCTCGTATTTGTCTATGAAATGGACTCCAGTGAGCCATTCATCCGTAACTGATTGCGAATACCATTCCAGGCCTCCGTTGACCGTGTGAAGGATAGTGCCGCCATCACCGACTATCCAGCCTGTTTCTCTATCTACGAAGTAGACACTATATAGGTCGCGGTCTGCATCGCCGCTTTGAGGAGTCCATTTTGAGCCGCCATCTTCGGTATACAGAATTTCGCCGGCGTTTCCTACGACCCATCCATGTTGTCTGTCTATAAAGAATACTCCCAGAAGCATATTTTTCGTCCCGCTCTTCTGTAAACTCCAGGTTACGCCGCCATCTTTGGTATGAGCGATAACTCCCCATTCCGCTACCGCCCAACCTAATCTATCCTGTACAAAGTAAACTGCGCCAAAACACTCCATGGTTGGGCTTTTTCGCTCTTTCCAGGTTTTACCGCCGTCGCTGGTGTAAAGTATTTCGCCGCGGTCGCCGACTGCAAATCCCACATCATCGTAAATAATATGCACTCCCGATAGTAAAAAACTTTGGACAGATTGTTTCTCCCAGGTTTTGCCTCCAGTTGTCGTATGGTAAATCGAACCGAACTCGCCGACGGTCCAACCGATATTATTATCGACGAAATTAATCCCCAACAAAACAATATCGCCGCCCTGTCGTTCAATAGGACAACCAGCTTGATGATACCATATTTTGCCGCCATCATTGGTAAAAAGAACCGTCCCCATATCGCCTGCAATCCAACCAGGTTGCCCCCCCCCTTTCCCCCCCGTCAACGGGGGGGGAAAGCAGATGTCATACAACATAGAAGTGTGGAGTGGGTCTTCTTCCATCCGGCGTCCCTGTTCTTCCGCCGGACGCGCCCGCTCATAACCTTTTTCATGGCGTTCATTAGAACCTTTCGTCACCAATTCCCATGTTGCGCCGCCATCAGTGGTATGAAAGATAGTACGTTTGTCTCCGATAATCCAACCCGTTTTTTCGTCAGTGAAAAGAACCTTTGTCAGTTCCAATTGGAGACTGAGAAATTGGCTATCCCATTTTTTACCGCCGTCAACTGTATGGAAAAGATATCCTTCATAACTGACAATCCAGCCTTCGTTTGGATTGATAAAGTACAAGCCCCTCAAAGATTTATCTCCAACGGTTGTGCTTTCTATCTTTTCCCAATGCGTGCCGCCGTCTATCGTATGTAAAATGGTACCCCAATCTCCTACCGCCCAGCCTTCTATAGCCGAAAGAAATTGGAAATCGAAGAGATTATTCTGAGTATTACTTTTTTGGTGAATCCAATTTTCACCGCCATCCGTAGTATGCAAAATTACTCCGTTTTCACCGACAATCCAACCAGTTTTGGCGTCGGTAAAATATACTTCTCTAAGCGGATAATATGCGCCGCTTTTTTGGAGAATCCAACTCTTGCCTCCATCTCTGGTATGCGCGATGACGCTATCGACTTCCTCGCCGAAAGTGCTGCCTTCGTTGTTGCCCACTGCCCAACCGGTATTAGCATCTATGAAAAAAACATCATAAAATCGCGCTTCCCAATCCGCGCGGCGGGCGATTGTCCAGTATCCGCGGCCACTGTTACTACTTCCTCCACAGCCGACAATAAAAATGAAAATGATTGATGCTACAATCAGGTTACGCATGTTTGTTACCTCCGAGTCCATTATTATGGGAACAGAAACCTATTAATGGGAACAGAAACCGAGTTTTTGCCCAAAACTCGGTTTCTATGCATGACAAAATTTCGTCAAAAATCATATATTTTTTTAATAAATTCATTCAGCGCCAGTTCGTAATTCTCAGGATATTTTTTTCCTTCTTTCAAAAGACAGATAATCTTTTGAACCAACCTGTTAATTTCCTTCAAATCATTATCTGAAGGGAAAATAAATGGAACCTTTTTGATGTAGTTTGATGGATTATTCGCTGAAGGATTTATAGTTCTAATTAACTTATTACACGTGGGTGAGTTAAAAAACGCAAGCAAGTAGTATATCCATTTTGGTTCTTTAGGGAATATTCCTACTATCGATTGGTCAAACAATTTATTCTCAATCAATGCAGCAGTTATCTGGGTTGAAGATACCATCGGAACCCCAATACCATACTTAAAATAATAGTTTGAATTTTGGAAACGCGCTCTCTTACTCGCCTTATAACCCCTCACTGATTCAACACTCCAGTCCATATACCATATATCGGGTTTAAAGTATTTTATTCCGCCGCCTTTGACAATAGGGATAAAATGGCTAAGTCCAGAAATTCCTTCAAGGATATCCTCCTTAGACAAATAATCATCGCAAATCTGTGGCCTATCAACTATTTCATATTTTTGCGCATTTTTGATGTTCTTAGAAATCGGGCGTAAATGCTTCTTATCGTTGCCTGAGTAGAAGCCTGTTACACAGTCAGCAATATCACCAACCCTTGTCGTACAATTATTAATTAAATAAGTGATTTTGGAATTTTCTGAGACAAATAAAGCCGAATCAACGTTTTCATAAACCTCTTTCTGCTTAAATGAAAATACTTTATGATGACCCGCTGTAAACTGAGCCAGATTTCTTAGTTCGGCTACGCTTTTCAAGCCAGTTATCACTTTGAACTTATTGTTCAAACACTCTTCTTTCCTATTGCATTTTTGAAGCGTTATTATACATAGATTTGAGTAACCAAAGTTAACGTTCGGAAAAAACGAGGATGGAAACAAGCATACTTCTCTAATCTTTGTATTCGTAAGCAGAAATCTCCTTAACCTCGTGTGCATGTGAAGATTTAGAAATGTATCGGGAATAATAAAAACTAAAATCCCCTCATCGCGAAGCAGTTGAACACATCGATATAAAAAGAGAGCGTATGTCTCCTTCGCATAAAGCATAGGATATAATTTCTTTAGATGTTTTCGTCTGTCGTAGTCTACCCAACCGCCGTAAGGAGGATTGGCTATTATCCTATCGTATGCGCCTCCCATATTTGAAAAGAGAAACAGTGTTTCACTGGTTAGCATATCTCCATGGGTTACTTTTATGTTTTTCTTTTGCTTATACTTTTCTTTTAACAATTTTACTGCTTTAGGATTTAATTCATAAGCATCAATGCAAAAATTCAATCCTCTGTTATTTAACCCATCGATAAAAACACCGTCGCCTGCACATGGTTCAAGCACCATCATACCATCTCCAATTGATAGTTTTTGAATCATATAACTAACAATAGGAGCGGACTTAGTATAATATGACCTGTATATTTCCTCCATAAAGCGATTACCACCTCAAGTATTGATTTAAGTTGTTATCCTCAAAAAAACTCATTGTATCGCTTCTAAGGTCATTAGCCCAATCAATATTATCTTTAATCCATCCACCAATATTAAAGCCAGAGTATTCTTCAATTTTAGCGTATGTTTCACTCCCGCAATAAGCCTCCCATATGCCAGAATTTTTCAAAATCTGGAAATAGTTATTATTCCTGTTTTCCTCCGCTCTAACGAAAAGGCAGCATCTATAATTTTCTTCCAAACTTTTATAGATGGTTGCAACCAACAGTAATCTATTTGTGTTTCCTTTTTCATTAGAACTAAATCCACTTTTGAAATCTACTACGAACCGTTCTCCGCCTTGCTCAAAATGTAAATCAAGTTCAAGTTTTATTTCTCCTGAAGTGACGAGGCACCACACTTTGTTGTAATATTTCTTTAATTCTTTCTTTTGTTCCTCCGTTATAGTTAGAGCATCGATATAATCTTCAATTTCGTTAGTAAGTTTCTGTTTCACTTCCAAGAAAAGCGGTGGAACAAATAAAGTAAGTTCTTTGCCAGGATAATCAAAGCACAACTTGCAAAAAGGCTCCCATAACTCACCAATCCTACGGGAAAATGTCATATATTCATACGACCACACGTCATTCCTGGCTTCAATCATTACAACATTGGTAGCATGCATTATCATTAGAAGGCATTTGAGAATTTCTTCGTTGTTCCACCTCTCTTTTGCGGCTTTTTGCAATAACGCCTTTTCGACATTTTTGCGTGTTTCGGAAATAGCCTTATTTATTGCCGTCGCTTGTTTTTTGAACTGCTTAGAGGCGTAAGTACGCCTGACTTCTTCAAGGGATTCCGCTGCTCTTTCCCTAAAATAAGTTAGCAATTCCTGCTTTCTTACACTTAACGACTTATCAATAGTAATCATATCAACTCACTTTGTTGTCAATAAATATTATACGCATGGCGTGAAACTTTTTGTCCTTTTGCCCTTTCGTCAAAAAAGCGAAAGCTGCCGAGGTCCCTCTTTTTTTACCGATTTAACCTCTTTAGGTTTCATTAACATCATTCCGCCGGCCACCTGGTGAGCAAGGCGCGTCGGCTGCGGCAAGCGATAATTTCGACAGCATTTGAGGGTATACTGAATAGCGGCTTCCAGGCTAATTTTATGACCAACGGAAACATAGACGAAGTTCACCTTCTCCCTTGTGCGCACAACAGCACCGATGATGTCATCTCTATCATACAAGTAGGAGTAAGAACCTGTTGCCATGCCGGGTTGGTCGTGTTGTCCGTAGAGACGGGATTTGGCGCAGCCGATTGTGGGTTTATCCAAAAGCAAACCGAGATGCGACGCTATTCCGAAACGACGAGGATGGGCGATGCCTTGACCGTCTACGATAATTAAATCTGGTTCGGTGGATAACTTTTCAAAGGCAGTGATGATTGCCGGACTTTCTCGGAAGGAGAGTAAGCCGGGAATGTATGGAAATTCTATAGGCTGTTCGATGCGAATCTGGTCGATGAGTTCTAAATCCGGATAGTTTAATATTACGACAGCGGCTTTTGCAATCTCGCGGTTGTCGCGATCTCTTTTGATGCCAATATCTACACCTGCGACAATATGAATCTCAGCAAAAATATCTTCCATAATTACCTGCTTCTGGAGTTGTTGTTGAATCTTACGCGCTTCAGCGGGTGTCACTTGCCAAGGATGAAGTTGTTTAACGCGCATGAATTTTTCCTTTCATAGAGGCAAAGGGGCAAGGTGGCAAAACGGTTAAACGGCAAGATGGCAAACTTGCCCTCTCACCTTCTTACCGTCTTTCCGTCTTGCCCTTTTGCTATTCACGTTATAAACAAAGTAGTAGATGGTAAGCACCACTTTTTACTTTATTCCTTAGTGTTTCTTTTGATCAAACTTTTCTTTTTAAAAGAAAAGTTTGGTTACGTTTTACGCATTACGCATTATGTACCTAATCAACGTTGAATCGCCAATTTCCCGACTGAACGAACTTCCTCGTTCTGACGTTTAGCAGTGATAACGTAGTAATAAATGCCGTTGGCAACCTGATTATCCCGCAGATTTCTGCCATTCCATTCAAATTTGCGTGAAAGCGTTGTGTCCGAAGTAGAATAAACTAATTCGCCGTTTATAGTAAATATTTCAAGTTTGACTTCATCAGGTAGCAATTCAGGGATAGAATAATTGAAAAGAATTGGGTCGCCTTTTCTCGCTGGATTTGGGTAACTGTATATATCATCTAATCTAAGAAGTCCAGGGGCGGAGATATCTGAATTAACCGTCAAAATATAGGAATCCACCTTGCTATAGCCGAATAGCGTCTCCACTACGATAAACAGCGTTTCTGTATGAGTTGGTCGGTAAATCATCAGCTTCTCAGAAGTTGCTTTGGTCTCTGAGTGCATCAGCGTTTCTGCGCGAGAATTGAGGATACGCATGACATAGTTAGCGTTATCGGGAATACTTTGAAGCGTGATAATAATAGAATTGCCTTTTTTAGCTTCGAAGCTATAGAAATCTGCATTGTCGGACTTGTCGTAGATAAAAGATTCGTAGTGCATTCCATACACTAACGGGCCAAAGGCAGAGGAAAGGGCATTGTTGGGTTCATAAGTATCGCCGAAAGACACCGTGATAGGCATGTACAAACCCTCAAAGCCTATATTGGTAATGGAAATGCCAGAAACGCCGCCGTCGTTGGCATTGCTGTTGGGCTTGGTGCCCGGGGTGAAACTGGTTTGATTATCATCGGCGGAATACGCCGCGCCTTTGGTGATATTTTCTGTATTTAGATGTTCGGGGTCAGTTGGGTCCTCCAACCATATCCGATTTGAAGCATCAGTGCTACCGCGTGGTTTGTTTTCATCGATATGCCAGATGAGAAGGCCCGCTTCCGGCAGATAAGTGTCATATCGTCCACCGGCGAGCTTGGTGCGGTTTTCCAGCAAGAAAAACTCTTTGCCGTTTTTGCCGGGAATATCAATTTTATATAGTTTGTTATCCGCCGGTGGCAACTCAAAACTATGGATTGACAGGTTTGACACATTTTTTTCTATCTTGACAGGTTCAAGCCATCCGCATCTGCCGTTTTCCGGTTTGGCATCGAAATCCCATTTCAGATAACCGCTGATGTGACTTGGAGATAATCCATTTCGGTCTTCGCCCTGGTATGGCCCGAACATCCCCATCAAACACCATCTCTGGTCAAACGCCTCGATAAACTGATTTGCGCCATACAAATCAGGCGCGCCGAGGTCATGAAAAAATTCGTGAAAATAGATGCCTAAATGCGGTTTTTCAAAGCTCGGCTCCTCGGCAGCCATGACGGCGGTGTCAATTCTCACCCCATCGTAAATCCCGCTGATAGACGGCACAAGGATAGACCAGATATCGTCGGATACTCCAGAGGAAGCTTCATCATCTCCCGAATGCACAACGAAGACGTGGTCGACAATGCCATCGCTATTTCTGTCATACTGCGCAAAATTTATATCCGGGTCAGCGGCTTTGCATGCTTCTTGCACCAGTTCCCTATATCTTTCCGTCAAATACATCCCATGCCCGTAATAGCTCATTTCCTGTTTCGCGCGATACCAATTGTTCCCTCGGGGCATACAGCCACCCGCGGGACCAGGCTGAATATCCATTTGACCATAGGAAACTTCATGGTAATATGACTTTAGTGAAACTTCGTCCGGTGTAAAAAAGTAGCTATCCATCTCTTTGCCGCTTCGCCGACCAGGTTGGTCAGCAAAATCGACCTTTAACACCAATACATATTCAACACCATCTGGTTGAACAACACAATCTTTCCGAGCTGTTTCTATTCCTAAAAAGGGCGCGAGATTAACTCCAGGTTTCAGTGTCCACTCGCCTGTTATCGGATTACGGTTAAAAAATCTATCAGGATGCGGCGGCGCGGCGAAAGTATTCAATGCCGCGCTCAATAACAGAATGCTAAGTAGTAATTGAATCTTGGGTTTTGAACTTTGGATATTCATAATTTAATGCTTCGCATGAGTTAGATTGTATCTGATAGGAAAGCCCAAATTTATTAAAGTGGGGAAGGGAAGGAAAGGATGGAAAAAAATAGATATCCTACTTTTCCTTCCCTTCCGTGCGCTTGCGCTCTCTCTCCTTTCTATATCCCCCGCGACACGATAACTTACAAATTGGTGTAATTCACACTAAACATTTTAGATTTAAGGATAACACAAACGTATGGTAATGTCAACAAAAATGTAATTATAATTATCTGGATACAGTTGACATAATTAAGCTATCGAAAATATTAGCTTGACAATATTTACCTCGAGTATTATAATAATACGGAGCATTCAATCAGGATACTGTAAGGAGAAATACAATGCCAACATCAAGTTTAAGCGGTGGTTCTGTAAGGGACCTTGCTGTGTGTAAAAATTTTAAGGCGAAAAGAGTTTCCAGTTGGGATAGAACTGGTGGAAATTCTGACCGAATTCCCATTGACCCAGGCGCAACGGCTACGTTAGCGGATATTTCATGCCCTGGAATTATTCGGCACATCTGGTTTACCATTTCATGCGAAGACAAATTTTATCTGCGCAAATTGTTACTGAAAATGTATTGGGATGATGAGAAGGTGCCGAGTGTTGAGGTCCCGGTCGGCGATTTCTTTGGCGTCGGTCATGCCAAACGCAGAGCCTATTCGTGCGCGGTGCTGAATATGTCCGACGGAAATGGCGAATATGGCGGCGGCACAGCGATTAATTGCTATTTCCCTATGCCATTCGCTGAACATGCCCGTATTGAGATTCTCAACGAGTGCGAGTTACCGGTGCGGTCATTCTATTATTACATTGATTATGAAGAACACGAAAGCGTTGAGAACATGGGGCAATTCCACGCTCAATGGCGGCGCGAAAATCCCTGTAAAGCGGTGCAATTGCCCGGCGGCAAAAATATCGGCGGCGCGGAGAATTACATCGTATTAGAAGCGGAAGGACGAGGACATTATGTTGGATGCAATGTCAGCATCCACAATATGTCTGAAGGCTGGTGGGGCGAAGGCGATGATATGATATTCGTCGATGGCGAACAATGGCCGCCTTCCCTGCATGGAACAGGCACTGAGGACTACTTCTGCCACGCTTGGGGCATGGATGACCAGGCTTATCCATATCACGGCACATCGTTATTCAATAACCCACACGGCAATGATAACTGGAAAGGTAAATGGACGATTTATCGGTATCATATTCTCGACCCGATTCCATTTGAAAAGTCCATCAGAGTGACCATCGAACATGGACATGCAAATGACCGCGGCGATGATTGGTCGAGTGTAGGATACTGGTATCAAACCGAACCGCATAAATTATTCCCGACAATGTTGCCAGTTGAAGAGCGATTACCCAGGCCGGATTAAGAAATGAGTATGGCAGTTATCAAAACGCGAAAATGGGAAAACAAGATGAGAATAACTTCACCATTACGTTTTCCCGTTTTCATTCTTTTCACTAATCAGAACACTTTTTTAGCAAACATTTTGCCAAAGTTTATTCTACTGAGGGTTTACAATAAACCCCATGAACAACACCGCTCCTGTTTTATTGTCCCTAATCGCACAGAAGAATGGACGGTTAACATATAATGTGCGGCCACCTTTCTTCATTTTCACAACAGTGGTTGCAGCGGCCTCTGTACCTGCTTCATTGACCTCCACGAAGGTTTTGTGCTTCACATAGTCGATAAAAGCACCCCCCGAACACATATTCTCAAAATTCGCTCTGCGGTCAAAAGCCACTCCCATACCAAGAGCTTTGAGGGTATCGTTGAGTTTGATTTCATATTCCAGCTTGAAGCGCGGTAGAGCAACTACTACTTCCTGATTGTGGAATTGGGACATCCAATTTTCCCAGTTCTCGGTATTCAAGTTCTGGTGGAATTCTTCAAGGCTCGAATCGCTATCTGGAAGGAAGATATACATGCTCATCCTACCACTACCGTAGGGAAGGCTGGCGGCCTGAAATTTCTCGCCTCTTAAGAACGTGAAACGCTTCGATTGGGACATCATCATGGGTACTTTCTTTTTGTTTCCATCCAATAGAATAAAATCGTGTTCTTCCGTCTGTTCCTTGTTGAATTGCACGGTCCAGATTCCTTTGAAGTAAACAGCGTTTATGATGAAAAGGACCATATCAATACTGATGTCTACCTTCTCAACGACGTTGTCTATCTTTCCGCGAGTTGCCGCATCAATCCAGCCATTGATGGCCGCAAAGACGCTTGGGTCGCCAAAATCCAGCTTCGTTACTTTCGCGCCGTAGAACTTCTCGTTTCTCTTCATAAAATCTGGCTTAAAGGTGATATCTTTGTTAGCCCAAAGGGAATTAGCGATTTCCAACTGAACAGCTTGGTCTGGGTTTTCCAACATCGCCATCAATGCGGCGTTGGCTTGATTTACTTCCTCCAAGCTCATTCCTTGTAATTCCAGTGTTTTAGCCATTGCTTCTTTTGTTTCACCGCCTGCGCTGTTATATGTCATCGCCAGAGCAATCGCTATGCTTGAGGGTGATATAAAAATATTCTTGCCAGTATCCTGTTTTACCAGTTCTGCAAATAGCTTGAAACCAAAACTTGTGTTAACCGAAACCAGTCTGGAATCAATGACCTCGTTATTGGACTCGTTGGTGGATTGAGCATATCCAAAGGGACAAATCCAACTCAAAAGCACAAAGCTTAAAGAGAGCCCATTTGCCCAACATAATGTTCGCATTTTATCCTCCTGATACGTCGAATTTATAAAAATTCTCTTTCATGTCATATATACGAATGAACAATACAATTTTGCACTATGTTTCGATAAATTTTGACGATTTTGGAATGCTTATGATAATCACCGTTGATTGAATACAAACACCCATCCAGCCGCTATTTCACTCTGTTCTTCTACGATAACATCAATCTCCTTGAGTAAACGTGAGAAAATCTCTTGCTTTTTCTGTTTGTTATCTGCTTTATTATATTTGTCGTGTAAGTCTTCCCACTCTTGATTTGGTTGCGCAGAGGCGACGATATAAATGCGCTCTTCACCTTTGTTCTTGACCAAATAAAACCAATTCGGTTCTGACGGAAAACGATAAGTCTCCCCCTGTCGAAGAGGATTTTGAGTAAAGCTGTAAACATCGTTCGGGAAAATTTTCATTAACCTTCCGTAGGAGTCCAATTGATAGATATAGATATAAAGGTCTCTGGCAGGCTGTAAGAGAAGACTATAATTATCATCAGAGGTAAGCGTTATCCTCTCCGGCTTTGGCGTCTGAATATTAATTGCTTGCGCAGTTCGAGAATCCTGCTTTTGGTAATGGAAAATCAACTGGTTGAAAAAGACTGGCCCTTTCTTTGGCCCGCGGCCACCCGGCGTGAGTGGTCCTTTAGTAGTAACCCCCTTCTCTGATACAAGCCCCCGTCTTTGCCCCACAGAAGGTTCCTCCATTCCTGCTGGTCGAAAAATAGCTGGATGCAAAATCGCCAACAAGATTATGCTTGCCGCCGCTATCCCCGCTAAAGCCCATCGTACATAAATGGGAAATATTACTTTTCTTTTTTTAGCTTCTACCATCTGATACATTTTTTCTGTTGGATGCAATTGGGGCGCGGATTTTATTTCGTAGGAAGCCCAAACATCCATGATTTTTTCAAATTCTTCATCCTTCATGATACGATTTCCTTCCGGGTCAGAAACCGAGTTTTTCCGAAAAACTCGGTTTCTTAAGCAAGCGAATCAATGCCCTTTTGTTCAAGACATCGTTTAACCTTCTCTTGCGCTGATTTTACATGATTTCTTGCCATGCTGGTTGATTTGCCCAGAATTTTACCTATTTCCCTGTAGGACTTGTCGCTTATGTAATATAGCAATATGGCATGCTTTTCTGCTTCATCTTCTATCTTGCTGATGCATTCGCGAACAGCTTCTATTACAGATGTTTTTACCACCATTTCTTCTACATCTACTCTTGCATTGACAATGGTATCCTTCGGATTAAAATGCTCTTTACCATCATCCTGTCTTGCTTTCTCTTCTATCGAGATGAACTTAATTTTCTCTTCATGGCGTATAAAGTCAATGCAGCGATTACGAGCAATTCTAAATATCCAGGTGCTAAAAGATGCTTTTTTAGCATTAAAACTATGGGCTGCTTCTATTACTCGCACAAAGACATCTTGTACCAGGTCTTCAGGGTCTTTGACGTGCGTGATATTACAACAGAAAGCATAAAGTTTCTTAGAATATCTTTTGTATAACTCATCGATGACATCTCTCTCACCCTTTTTTAATTGCTCCATCAACTGTTCATCAGTCAACATATCCATTTTTCCTGTTTATTACTGTATCAATTTTTCTTGCCAGCAAGAAATGATTGTTGTATAATCATTTTTAAACGGATTTAAGTTCAAGTAGGTTGGCGTTTATAAACTATGCCAAAAGAAGCCGAGTTTCTTCGAGAAACCCGGTTTCTCCCTGCAACTATTCACGCATCACGTTTCACGTTTCACGTATTCGGTAAAAGGAGGTCTTAAAAATGTCTCTTATTCGAGTTGCTGGTATTGGAGTTGGCGGCATATTTCGCGCGCATGCGCAAGGCTATGCTGCCTTATCGGATTTATTTAGTTTAGTCGCGGTGTGTGACGTCAATGAAGCCGCGGCAAAACGAGTTGCCGATGAACATGGAGTAAAGAAAGTCTACACATCGGTGGATGATTTGCTCGAAGACGGCGATTTCGATGCCGTTGATATCTGTCTGCCGCATGACCTTCACGCGTCGGTCGTTATCGCCGCTGCAGAAGCAGGTAAACATGTTTTAGTTGAAAAACCAATGGCGCTTTCTTTGGAGGAAGCCGACGCGATGATTGCGGCGGCGGGGAAAAAAGATGTGAAGTTGATGTGCGCCTTCTGTGAAAGATATGACCCGCAATATGTAAAAATCAAAGAATTGGTCGAAAGCAGAGCCATCGGGCAGGTGCTCTGCGCCCGAGCAGACCATAACCAGAATGTCCGAACTCCAGAAGGGCATTGGATTCGCCAGAAGGCACGCTTAGGCGGCGGCGCGGTTTTTTCCGCTGGCTGTCATCGCATCGACCTGTTGCACTGGATTGTCGGCGAGGTTGCCGCAGTTTCCTGTTTCGGCGCATTTTGGCCGGAACGAATGGAGGGCGAAGTCGCCGGTACGGTAAATTTCCAGTACGTCAACGGAGCAGTTGGAACGATGATGATAAACTGGATGGCGCGCCGGTCGCCCTGGTATGAAGGTTTCTGGGTATACGGCACAGAGGGCAGTATGCATAACCTCGGCGGGGTTTATCTCGATAGCGCGGAGAAAACCGGTGAAAGCGGCTATGTAAAGCAGGAACTTGAATCACGGAATCCGTTTACCGAGGAAATCCGCCACTTTGGGCAGTGTATCAATGAAAACCGAGAGCCGCTGACCAGTGGGAAAAATATTCGTCATAGTCTCCATATCTGTGTCGCGGCAAATCAATCTCTGGAAACACAGTCGGTGGTCAAGTTATGAATGAAACGTGAAGCGTGAAACTTGAAAACAACCACTCATCACGTTTCACGCATCACGCATTACACGAGGTTTTTCAGAAATTCCTATACGTTCCCTGGTAAGGTATCATAGCCTCGGTTATCCGAAAATCAATCCTCTTTTTCCTTTAGTCTAAAATTGTCAGAAATTCCCGTTGCTTTTTTTAGTAAGGAT
>Ga0194113_10002151_pt1 | contig 27076 bp, 11 predicted proteins | sample TA2MahC200mmetaG_FD_146193 | JGI IMG/M metagenome (GOLD analysis project Ga0194113, IMG submission 146193) | Freshwater microbial communities from Lake Tanganyika, Tanzania - TA2015017 Mahale Deep Cast 200m | ecosystem: Environmental > Aquatic > Freshwater > Lake | place: Tanzania: Lake... | reverse complement strand
TAATATCGCCATTTGCCGGCGATCAAGCCATTCCGGTAAAAGCCTTCATACCGTTTGATGCCGTTCTCGTACCAGGTGGAACGCGGACCATCACTCACACCACGCTTGAAATACCCTTCACTCCAAAGCTTCCCGTCGGGATAGAAATAAACCCAGTGCCCATGGCGTTTGCCATCTTCGTATTCCCCTTCAAATTCAATCTTGCCATGGCGATAATAAGCCAGTTCCCGCACCAAATCCTGGCTTTTTCCCTTCACATAATGAATCAGTTTGGGTGATCCGTCAGGGTATGATTCTTTCACAACACGTTCAACAGAAGTATTGCAGGAAAAGAAAAACGGGATGATCAGCAAGGCAAACAGGGTCTTGTTCATTTGCGTGTGTTTTCAGGATTCAAACAATAATGGTTGTCCATGGCCCGGTTCGGAGAATGTACCTTGATCATAGACCAGCTGTCCGTTTACAAAAGTATGGGTGACAGCAGCATGAAATATTTGTCCTTCGAACGGGCTCCATCCGCAATGGTATAAGATGTTCTCCCGTGTCACACGCCAGGGGGACTGAAGATCGACCAATACCAGGTCGGCATGGTATCCTTCCCGGATGAACCCGCGGCGACGGATGCGGTACAACTCAGCAGGCGCATGGCACATTTTGTTTACCAAAGTGGTTAAGGTAAGATGTCCCATCCCTGCAAGTTCCAGCATTAACGGCAAGGCATGCTGCACCAATGGCCCTCCCGACGGGCAATGGAGATATGCTCTGCCTTTCTCTTCCATCGTATGCGGCGCATGGTCGGTAGCGACAATGTCGATTCGCCCATCATGCAAGGCTTTACGTAGTTGATCCCGGTCAGCAGATGTCTTGATCGCCGGATTCCACTTGATCCGGTTCCCCAGTGTTTTGTAATCTTCATCGCAAAACCAGAGATGATGAACACATGCCTCGGCAGTGATTTTTTTCTGACGGACCTCATTTCCGGGCTGCAACAGGGTGAGTTCCCTGGCGGTGGAGAGGTGCAGGATATGCAACCGTGTTCCGCAACGGTTGGCAAGGTCTATGGCACGGGCCGTTGAAACGTAACAGGCTTCTTCACTCCGGATCAACGGATGTGCTTCCGGAGGGATGGCCTCTCCAAATCGCTCTTTCCATTGATGAAGGTTGTTTCGGATGATCGACTCATCTTCACTGTGGATGGCAACCAGGGTTTGCGCCCCGGAGAATATTTTTTCGAGTGTTTCAGGGGCATCCACCAACATATTACCGGTCGAGGCGCCAAGAAATACTTTGATACCACAAACCCTTGATGGATCGACTTTTTCTATCTCAGCCGGATTGTCGTTGGTTGCGCCAAGAAAGAAAGCATAATTGCACCAGGAAGTCTCCGATGCGAGCCGGTTTTTTTCTTCCAGCAAGGTATTGGAGGTGGTCTGTGGCACTGTGTTCGGCATATCCATGAAGGAGGTGATGCCTCCTGCCACTGCAGCCCGGCTCTCCGAAAAGAAGTTTCCTTTATGGGTCAACCCGGGCTCCCGGAAATGAACCTGGTCGTCGATTACCCCAGGCATCAGTACTTTTCCGGTGGCATCAATGGGTGTGTAACCGGTAGGGATTTCAGGGGTAAGCCGGTCTTTTGCCAACCCGGAAGAGTGCCGGATGATCTTTTCGATTAATCCATCCCGGATCAGGACATCTCCCATGAAGTCTTCACCTTCATTGATGATGCGGGCGGAAGCGATGAAGTACTTCATATGGGTATCAGGCAACCTTGCGGTAAGGTTTCAACCAACTCTTGATTTTCAGGCTGATCACCCCGAAGATGGCTTCTTTAAAGATCCCCTTGCTCATTTTGGAAACGCCTTCTGTCCGGTCGGTGAAGATGATCGGCACTTCCACGATGCGGAATCCCAGCTTCCATGCGGTAAATTTCATCTCAATCTGGAAGGCATACCCGATGAAACGGATTTGATCAAGGTTGATGGCTTGCAGTACCTTGCGGGTGTAACATTTGAATCCGGCGGTGGTATCCCGGATACTCATGCCCGTTATCAGGCGGACGTATGCGGAGGCGTAGTATGACATCAGCACCCTTCCCATCGGCCAGTTTACCACATTCACCCCTCCGATATACCTCGAGCCGATGGCCAGGTCAGCGCCGTCATCCTTGCAGGCAAAGTAAAGCCGGATGAGGTCATCAGGGTTGTGGGAAAAATCGGCATCCATCTCGAAGATATATTGGTAATCTCGCTGCAATGCCCATTTGAACCCGTGGATGTAAGCCGTTCCCAGACCCAGTTTGCCTTTCCGCTCTTCCATGAAGAGGCGGTCGGGGAACGCCGAGATCAGGGATCGGACAATGGCTGCCGTTCCATCCGGGGAATTGTCCTCGATGATCAGGATGTCGAAAGGTTTCTCGAGCGAGAAGACCTTGCGGATCATCTTCTCGATATTCTCCTTTTCGTTGTATGTGGGTATGATGATGATGCTGTCAGACACGGAGCAGGATATTAGGTTCTTGACTAATCTATCTTTGTTGGTCACTGCTTTTCGGAGGTTGTACGTCTTTTAAAGCCTCTTTCACGATGAAGATATACACCGGCAAATGATCACTGTACCCCCCGGCATAAGCTCCACCGGCAAAGGTCCTGAATGGATATCCGGCGTACTGTCCTTCTTTCTGCAAAAGAAATTTCTTACTGAAAACGTTGGCTTTGTAAAATTTGTATGTTGAACGGTCATTTCCAAGCAAGGCGTGCGAAACAATGACCTGGTCGAACAGGTTCCAGGAATCGCGGTAGGCAAGGGATCCGACACCATCTTTGAACATCTGCCACATGGGGTTGAAGAGATCAGATGGTCCGACGTCTTTTTGCCTGCCTATTGCGTTCAGTTGTTTGAAAACGCTGGGGTCAACCGGGTCATCATTCAGGTCGCCCATCACGATGATCTTGCTTTGGGGGTCGAGTTTGAGCAGCGAATCGACCAGGTATCGGGCCAGCCTGGCAGCTTCCATTCTGAATTCCGGGGCATTGCCACGGGAGGGCCAGTGGTTGACGATGACGGTGAGGGGTTCTCCGTTAAAATTGCCAGTGACCACCAGTTGGTCGCGGGTGAGAAAATCGGGCCGGTCATGGATGTACAGCCGGGCAGACATGCTGCTTGTGACGGTAAAAACCGAAGGTTTATAAAGCAGTGCCACATCGACCCCGCGCCGGTCGGGCGAATCTGCGTGAACGATCTGGTACCCCGCCGGCTTCATCGCCGTAGTCCGGATGAGATCTTCCAATACCCCCCGGTTTTCCACCTCCGACAAGCCAATGATCGAAGGGCCTCCCTTTACCATCTCCCCTCCAACCTGAACAATCACTTCCGACATATTGTCCAGCTTTTTCCGGTACCGTTCCGACGTCCATTGGTTGGCGCCCGTGGGAAGGAACTCTTCATCATCGGTCAGCGGATCATCAATGGTATCGAAGATGTTTTCAAGATTATAGAACGCAATGCAGCCGACAATAGCTTTTTTCTCCTGATCCTGTGCTGTCATCGAAAGCCAGGAGAGCAACAGGAATATGAACAGTGATGTTTTTTTCATTTTGCGGATTTTGGAATATTTTGCAAAGATAACGATAAGGCTGTATCAGTAAAAGTAATAACTTTGTCACCCTTTTTTTAATGCGAATAATAAAATCAGATACCAATATGAGAAAGATTCTACGCATGCTCCCTTTGCTGATAATGTGTGCGATTACCGCGATGGGTCAGCAGACCCGTATCACGGGTATCATCACCGATGAGGGAACCCGTTATCCGTTACCGGGTGTCACTGTTTCACTGAATGAATTTTCAACCGTAACGGATCAGGGAGGCATCTTCATCCTTGACGGTGTTCCTGAAGGGAAATGGATCGTTGAGTTGTCCCGGGACGGATACGATGCCACCCGCGTTTCGGTGCAGATTGGGAAAGACCCGGTAGACCTTGGAAGAATTACCATGCGTACCTACACGGGCGAGACCCAGTCAGAAGGCATCACCGAAGTGAACCTGTCGGAGCTCGATTCAGAAGCCGGCGATAATAACCAAAACGTTTCAGGACTGCTGAATGCTTCGGATGACATTTTCACAAAGACCGCCGCATATACTTTTGGTCCTATGTTTTTCCGTACCCGCGGGTACGACAGCGATTATGAGTCGGTTTATATGAACGGGGTCATGGTGAATGATGCCGAAACCGGCCGGGCTGTATGGTCTGAATGGGGCGGCTTGAATGATGTGACCCGGAACAGGGTATCCGTTGAGAATTTAGCCCCTTCCTCATTTGCCTTCGGAAGCCTGGGCGGCAGTACCAACATCATCACACGGGCATCCAAACAACGGAAACAGCTGAAAGCCACTTTTAGCCATTCCAACAAGACCTATCAGTTCAGGGAAATGCTGACCTACTCTACAGGATTGATAGACGACAAATGGGCTTTTACCCTTAGCGGCTCGCGCAGACATGGTAATGGCGGATATGTTGAAGGTACCTTCTACGATGCCTGGGGCTATTTCATCGGCATCGAAAGAAAGATCAACGAGCAACACAGCCTGGGGCTTACCGTCTACGGTGCACCAACCAAACGGGGCATGCAGGCAGCGGCAACACAGGAAGCCTATAACCTTACCGGCACAAATTATTACAACCCGAACTGGGGTTACCAGAATGGAGCAAAGCGCAATGCCAAAGTGAAAAGCTATCATGAGCCGATGTTCATTCTTAACCACTACTGGACGATCAACCCTGAAACGGAATTGAATACGGCCATATCCTATACCATCGGGAAAAACGGAACATCCGCATTAAACTGGTATAACTCCGCTGATCCCCGCCCCGACTATTATCGCTATCTTCCCAGCTATGCTGAACAGGACGAGAATCCTGATCCCACCCTCGTCAATGATATTACCAATGCCTGGATCAATGACCCTGCCCGCAGCCAGATCAAATGGGATGACCTCTATCAGATCAATTATTTGAATAACATGGAGGGAAGAGGATCCAGCTATATCGTCGAAGAATATCATATCGACCAAAATCAGCTTGCTGTCACTTCCACCTTAAACCGTGAAATCAATGAACATATCAACCTGGATGGCGGGATAGAATTCAGGAAGTATCAGGGCAAACACTTCAAGGTCATCGACGATCTCCTCGGAGGTCAGTACTGGCTGGATGTCGATCAATACGCAGAAAGAGATTTTCCAAATGATCCCAATAGCATGCAGAACGACTTGAATAACCCAAACCGCAAGGTAGGTGTTGGCGATAAATTCGGGTACAATTTCGACATCAACCTTTACTCCGGCACACTCTGGGCACAGCCCAAGTTCTCATACAATAAGACAGATTTCTTCTTCGCAGGCCATTTCACCTATACCACTTTCTGGCGTGACGGGAAGATGAAAAACGGACGTCATCCCGACAACTCCTTCGGGAAATCAGCTTCACAGTCTTTTAATGATTTTGGTATAAAAGGCGGACTTACCTATAAGTTCCCCAGGCGACACTTCCTCCAGGTGATGGCCGGTTACCTCACCCGCCCGCCGCTCATCCGGAATTCGTATATCTCTCCTAAAACCCGTGATGACGTAGTGCCTGATATCCAATCAGAACAGATCCTGAGCGGCGAGATCAGCTATATCTATAACCATCCAAACCTGAAAACCAGACTGACACTTTTCCAAACCTATTTCTATAATCAGGTGGAGATAAACAGCTTCTATCATGATGAATATCAAACATTGGTCAATCATGTCATGACAGGAATCAATAGAAGTCATCGCGGATTGGAGCTGGGAATTGAGGGAAAGCTCATTCCCTCCCTAACTGCTTATGGTGTTTTAGCTTATGGTAATTATCGTTATATCAACCATCCTGATGCAACCATTACTTTTGATAATGGCTCCAAGCCTGATACAAACGAAATTATTTATTGCAAAAATTTCTTTGTGAGTGGAACCCCCCAGACTGCAACAGCTGTAGGGTTAAATTATACCGCACCAAAATACTGGTACTTCAACCTGAATATTAACTATTTTGACAGGATCTACCTTGACTTTAATCCAGAAAGGAGAAGCTCTGCTGCAATCGAAAATCTTATCCCGGAAGAGCAACCTTTAATCGCTGCGATCTCTCGCCAACAGAAATTAAATGATGGTTTCACCGTTGATGCCTCTGTGGGTAAATCGATCAAGATCAATAAGGTCTTCATCAACATCAATTTCAGTGTTAGCAATATCTTCAACAATAAAGAGATCATTACAGGTGGCTATGAACAACTCCGGTTCGATTTTGCCGGAAAGAATATCGACAAGTTTCCACCAAAGTATTATTACGCCTTCGGTCGTACCTATTTCCTGAATATTGGTATTCGCATATAATCAAATAAAATAATTTAAAAGATCATGAAAAAAACAATTTTATTAATGTCCGGTGTTTTGCTGATCGCTTTTTCAGCATTTATTGGCGGTTGCGTGAAAGAAGATTTTAATGAACCCCTGCTCATCATGCCAACGGTTGATTTTAAATCTAACTGGAGTATCGCAAAATTGAAATCTTCCTACTCTGGTACACTAGATACCATTGATGGCGATACAATAATCCAAGGTATCGTGGTTGCTAATGATAAATCCGGAAATCTCTACAAAAGGATGGTTATCCAGGATGAAACGGGTGGGATAGAGATAGGGCTTGATATGTACGATATTCATAATGTCTATCGTGTGGGACAGAGGGTGTTTATTAAGTGTAAGGGAATATGCATTGGGGATTACCATGAATTGATTCAGCTTGGATACAATAATGGAGGAGAGATTGGAAGACTTCCTGAAATTCTTACCAGTAATCATATTTATAAGGACAGTTTTCCGGGAACTCCACCAACTCCCCGGTTGATAAGTATTGGCGGGAATAATTTTGATTACCTCAGTACACTCGTAAAATTGGAGAATGTTTATTTCCCTGACTCGGGAGAAGTATTTGCTAATCAGCTTTATGATGCAACAGAGCATGATATTAAGGATGCTCAGGGAAAATCTTTGATTGTGAGGACCAGTAAATATGCTGATTTTGCCTCCCAATTGATACCTGGTGGAACGGGCACCGTCGTTGGTATTTTATCCATTTACGATTCGGAATTTCAATTAACCATTCGGAGTATCGAAGATGTAATAGGATTCAATGATTCCACACCACCACCACCTCCTCCGGTTGGCGAGTTTTCATATCCGGTAGGTAGTCCTTCCACTATCGACAGCCTGATCGAAAACTTCGACGACGTCGTATCGAATGAAGACATCACTTTCACCGGATGGACCAACCTGGCCGCAGCGGGAACCCGGAACTGGCAGGGAAAGATATTTAATACGGATAAATATGCACAGGCTACATCCTATCAAACCTCAGATGCGTCCAACATCCCCTGGTTGATCACCCCACCCATTGCCTATAACACGCAACTGAAGCTCTCCTTCCAGTCAGCTATGGCTTATTACAAACATGATGGCTTATCTGTCTGGCTGCTACACAGCTGGACAGGAGATCCGGAAACAGCCACCTGGGTTGAAATTCCTGCTACCCTGGCAGGTTCCGGAAATGCCAACTATGAATGGGTGCCCTCGGATGAGATCCCATTGTCAACCTATGTCCCGACCGGATATACCGGAAATATCTATATCGGATTCAAGTACAAAGGAGATGAAAACAATAGCACCTCTTACTGCATTGACGCTGTGAATGTACGTAAAGGCGGGAGTGTAGGGCCAATCGTTGTGACCTCCGTCCATGAAAACTTCGACATGGCTGTAAACTATACCGACATCCAGATCGAAGGATGGACCAATGCAGCTGTGGAAGGAAGCCGGAAATGGCAGGGCAAGACATACAACACAGATAAATATACCCAGGCCACGGCGTACAACTCATTGGATAACACCAACGTAACCTACCTCATTACCCCTGAGGTGCAGTACGCCGCCGGCATGATCCTGAACTTCAAATCGGCCATGGCCTACTATAAACATGATGGATTAACGGTGTTGATATCCACCGATTTCAACGGATCGAATATCTCCGGTGCAACCTGGACCACCATCCCGGCAACTCTCGCCGGATCAGCCAACCCCAACTACGAGTGGGTTCCCTCCGGCGACATCAGCCTGGCGCCCTATTTACCCTCAGGCTATACCGGCACCTTCTTCATCGCCTTCAAGTACGCCGGCGACAAGACCAACAACACCACCAGTTACTGCGTCGACGAAATTAATATTCAATGACCCCTCCCATTTCCCCCTCTCGGATTCCTGCTTTCGCAGGAACCTAGGGGAGGGCATTTCCCCCTCTCCTTTTAGGAGAGGGGGTTAGGGGGTGAGGTCATTGGAGTTTAGAGGGGGTTAGGGGGTGAGGTCATTGCTGGATAGGGCTAGGGGGTGAGGTCATCCCCCTATCTTCCTGAAAATCTCCATCGCATCGAGGATACCGGGAACCGGATAAAAACTCATGGTCAGCTTATTCCCGTCTTCCTTCATCCGCGTGTTGCGGTAATTTTCCTTCAGATACTCCAAAATGCGGTTAAAGGTATCTGAATTAAAATATGCCGAATCGGACTGGCTGATGAAATGACACACCATCTTCTCCCGTTTCAGAACGATCTTTTCAAAACCCAGCGATTTCGCCATCCAGCGTAACCGCAGCACGTTTATCAACGCCTGGGTGGGAGGAGGAATTGGACCGAACCGGTCAATGAGCCGCTCCGTGAAAACATGCAACGCTTCCTCCGAATCCACAGAATCCAGCTCTTTGTACAAGATCAGTCGCTCAGCGGCATTGTTAACATATTCATCCGGGATCATCACCTCCAGATCGGTCTCAATAACACAATCCTTCACCAGATCTGTCGGCCTTTCTGTGTGAAATACTTCCCTGAAATCTTCTGCTTTCAACTCTGAAATGGCCTCATCCAAAATTTTCTGGTACATGTCGAACCCAATCTCAGAAATGAATCCGCTCTGTTCAGCGCCCAGGATATTTCCTGCTCCGCGGATATCCAGGTCGCGCATGGCGATGTTGAATCCACTTCCCAGATCGGAAAATTCTTCAATGGCTTTCAGACGCTTCCTGGCATCATCGGTAAGCACCGAAAGGGGAGGGGCCAGCAGATAACAAAAAGCTTTTTTATTCGACCGGCCTACCCTCCCGCGAAGCTGATGAAGATCGCTTAACCCGTAATGATGGGCATCATTGATAAAAATGGTGTTCACATTGGGAATGTCAAGCCCCGACTCGATGATGGTAGTGGCAACCAACACATCATAGTCACCTTCAATAAATTCGGTCATCGTTTTTTCCAGTTGCCGGCCTTCCATCTGCCCATGAGCCACCGCCACCGATACATCCGGAACCATCTTCCGGATCAACCCCGCCATGTCATGGATGTTCTGTATCCGGTTGTGAACAAAAAATACTTGTCCTCCACGCGAAATCTCATACAGGATCCCGTCCCTGATCAGCTCCTCCCGCAAGGTATGCAACTCCGTTTCCACAGGGTACCGGTTTGGCGGAGGCGTGTGGATAATCGAGAGATCCCGCGCGCCCATCAGCGAAAACTGCAGGGTACGCGGAATTGGCGTGGCAGTGAGTGCCAGGGTATCCACGTTGACTTTGAACTTCTTGATCTTCTCTTTGGCCGCCACCCCGAATTTCTGCTCCTCATCGATGATCAGCAATCCAAGGTTCTGGAACTTGACATCCTCACTGATCAGCCGGTGCGTCCCGATCAAAATATCTGTTTTTCCATTCTTCAGGTCTTCCAGCGCCTGTTTCTGCTCTTTGGTACTCCGGAAACGATTGATATAATCTACCTTGCAGGGAAAACCTTCCATCCGGGAGGTAAATGTTTTGTAGTGCTGAAGCGCCAAAATCGTCGTGGGAACAAGCAAGGCAACTTGTTTGCTCTCTGCCACCATCTTGAACGCAGCCCGAACGGCAATCTCGGTCTTTCCAAATCCAACATCTCCGCACAGAAGACGGTCCATCGGAAAATCGGCTTCCAGGTCTTTCTTAACGTCGGCCGTCGTTTTCACCTGATCCGGGGTATCTTCGTACATGAAAGATGCCTCCAACTCATGTTGCAGATAGGTATCCGGCGCACAGGCATATCCTTTGGTGGCTTTTCGCTTCGCGTAGAGTTTGATCAGATCTTTCGCAATATCCTTGACTTTCCGCTTGGTCTTGTTCTTCAGGTTGTTCCACGCCTCCGAACCCAACCGGTTAAGCTCTGGCTCCTTACCATCTTTCCCAATATATTTTGAAATTCTGTGCAGCGAGTGGATGCTGACATACAAGATGTCGTTGTTTTTATAGATGATGCGGATGGCCTCCTGCACCTTCCTGTTGTTGATGATCTTCTCCAACCCGCCAAAACGGCCCACGCCATGGTCGATATGGGTGATGTAATCCCCGGGCTGAAGATTGAAGATCTCCTTTAGCGTCAAGGCTTCCCTGGCAACATATCCATCTCGGAGCACAAACCGGTGATAACGGTTGAATAACTGATGGTCGGTATAGCAGGCTATCCGGTTGTCAAGGTCGATAAAACCCTCATGGATAGAGCGGTGGATGGCCGAAAGGAGGATCTCTTCCGGCACCTTATGCCTGGCCTGGATATCTGCCATGATCGCCTGGATCCGCTCAACCTGTTTGGGATTATCGGCCAGCAGCACGTTGGTGATCCCTTCATGGTTGTTGTTGATCAGGTTTTCAAAGAAAAGATCGAAGTTTTTATTGAAAGATGGCTGCGGGCGACACTCCACAGTGATGTCCGTGGCATCCGGAAATGTTGCCTGATGCCCCATTTCGATCGTAGAAAAACCGATGAGCGCCTGCCTGAAATCAGCGCCGGTGATAAGGTATTCAACCCCTTGTCCTGACCGGTGCATTGCAAAAGCTTGTCTTTCCATTTCAATCCGGTCTGAAATAAAAAGCGGATCCTCAATCCAGAAAACCACTTTTTCTTTATCCAGATAACTGAAGATGGAGGTAAAGCCTTCACCCGGATCATGTAACTCCGGGATCAGGGTGATTTGCGGAAAGGTTTTGATACTCAATTGGTTGGAAGGATCAAAGCTTCGCAGCGATTCTACCTTGTCACCCCAAAGCTCGATCCGGTAGGGATGTTCTCCAAGGAAGGAATAAACATCAATGATCCCACCTCGGATGGAAAACTGCCCGGGTTCATACACAAAATCAACCCGTTCGAAATGGTATTCAGAGAGCAGTTCGGTGAGAAAGTCAAGGCTGACCCGCTCCCCTTTTTTTAGGTTAAAACGGTTCTTTTCCAGGTGTTGCCGGGAGATCACCAGCTCTCCGATGGCTTCGGGGTAGGTGACAATAATGGAAGGATCATGGCCACTGCTCAGCCGGTTTAACACTTCGGTTCGCTGCAAGATGGCCTGGCTGTCTTTGTTATTGATTTCCCCTTTTCGCCGGTATGAGGAAGGGAAGAATAATACTTTCTTTTCCCGCAGGGGGCGTTCCTGATCGTCAAAGATCCGCTCCAGGTCATTCAGGAAATAGGCTGCGCTTTCTTTATCGGGAAGGATGGTGAAGTGGGACAATAGTTCTCCCCCGAAAACTGCCGCCAGGTAATAAGATCTTGCCGAGCCGACAAGGCCGCGGAGGTGGATCCGGCATGGCTTTTTGTCTCCGAGTAAAGCTTGTATCCGTCGGGTTGCGCCTCCCTGCTGAAATACCGCAAGGAGTTGTTCTGCATTCAATGACCAAGATATTATCAACTGCAAAAATACAATTCTTGTGATTGTTTATCAAATAAATATCGGTTATTCCATCTATATTAATCATATATAGCCATATTGAACGATAAATGTAAATTATAGGCTTAATAACATATAATTGTATTAATTTTGCAATAAACATTGCGTAATGGTCAAAGCGGTAATCTCTGCGGATATAATTGGTTATACAAGCCTGGATGATATAAACAAAGAGAAGGTCGATCGTTCTCTGATTAATGTTTTGGGTATGATAACTGATAATTACAATGTATACGGTCGAATCATCAAAGGAGACTACTTGGAATGTGTTATTCCAAATCCTGCTGAATCAATTCGTATTGCACTCATTATTAAATGCTGCATAAAATCAACCCGGATCACGGTTCAAAAGCATGGTTCTTCTATTGATATGATTCGCATGAAGCTATTTAAAACCTACGGAATACGTATTGCCATAGGACTCGGTGATCTTCAGCGTTATGAACCTGAAAGAGGGATTATTGATGGAGATGCAATATATTTATCTGGAAGAATAATCAATGAACATAAAACACACAACAAGGAAAAGATAAGTATTAAAAGAACACTCTTCTTCCAGTCAAGCGAAGATAGACTTAATGAAGAGATTGATCCATTCCTTGCTCTTATTGATTTTCAACTTAGCAGGGCTACGGCCAAGCAATGCGAAGTGCTTTATTTTAAGCTCATGGGATATAATGAGAAAATAATCTCTGAAAAGTTAAAAATCAAGCAATCAACTGTAAACCAGCATTCAACAAGCGCAGGATGGAATGCCATAGATCTTGCCGTGAAGAGGCTTGAAAATACGATTAAACAAAGAGTTTGTGGAAATTAGCCAGTTGTTGATTCTACAGTTCATTGCGCACTTGTTGGCTGACTTTTTCTTTCAGAGCAATGAGATGGCCCGTGATAAAAGTGATCTGGGTATTTCTGGCAAAATGATCTGGTGGTATATTCTTATCGTTTTTATCATATCATGGGTATTATCCTTTCAGTTTCTCTTTTTCATTGGTTCTGCGCTAATCGCAGGATTCCATCTATTATTTGATATACTAAAGAAAGAGATCAGCGGAATTTCTGTCTTAAAAAAGTGGTTGTTTTTTATTGATCAGGCAAGTCATTTATCTTTCATCACGCTTGTGGTGATGTTATATTCCTATCTATTCAATCTTGCCCCAATTTTTCAATTGCCTGTCAGCTCAAGAACACTTCTGATTATCGGAGGTTACTTTATTTGCATGAGCCCCGCCAATGTGATAATCAAAGAGTTGTTGTTTGCATACAATATAAAAATCAATAATTTGGTTGGTGATGTTTCTGATCTTCCAAATGCAGGAAAACTTATTGGGGTCATAGAACGACTACTCACACTAACAATATTTTTGATTGGCGAATATGAGATCATTGGATTTCTTCTTGCTGCCAAGTCAATACTCAGGTTTAGGGAAGGCGATACGATAAAAGCAGAATATGTCCTGATTGGGACTATGCTCAGCTTCAGTATCGCTGTGGGTGCAGGGTTGTTGGTTAATTTACTCAGTTAGACTCAAAAAACGAGAATGTCAGAATAAACTCAATGATTAGGTTAAGTATATGAATATCAGAATATATAAATTTGGCGGGGCTGCCCTCCAGCACGCAGCGGGCGTAAGGAATGTGGCATCCATCCTGAAAAACCACAGAGACGAAGACCTTGTTGTCATTGTTTCAGCCATGGGCAAGATGACCAATGCCCTTGAACAGGAGCATCAGGCATTCGTTGCACAAAAGGATACTGAAATATGGCATTCACTCGACGCCGTCTATCAGTATCATCAGGAGATCATGAAAGATCTGTTCCCGGATAAGAATCACGCGGTGTATGTGGATGTGGAAGAATTCTTTGATGAGCTGAAGACCTTTCTGGCCGGGAAGCCCGGCGAAGATCCTGATTTCGATTATGACCAGATCGTCAGTTTCGGAGAATTGATCTCTTCCACAATCGTGTATTACTTCTTTCTGGATGATGGCTTTCCCTGTCAGTGGTTCGATGCCCGGAAGCTGATCCGGACAGATCATACCTGGCGGGAAGGGAGAGTGAACTGGGTTCAGACCAACCACCTGATCATGGAACGGGTGAAGGATTTCAGGAGCCGGAACCTGCAACACAAGAAGCTCTTCCTCACCCAGGGTTTCATCGGTGGTACGGATGACGGCCACACCACTACGCTTGGACGGGAAGGATCAGACTTCTCGGCAGCGATCTTTGCCTATGCCACCAATGCTTCAGAAGTCACCATTTGGAAAGATGTCCCGGGACTGCTGAATGCTGATCCACGGTTGTTCGATGATGCCCGTAAACTCGATGAGATATCCTATGCCGAAGCCATTGAACTGGCCTATTACGGCGCCCAGGTGATCCACCCTAGAACCATCCAGCCCTTGCAAAATAAAGGGATCCCGCTCTATATCAGGTCTTTCCTGTTACCTAATGGAACCGGCTCGCTGATCCATGACATCGACACCTATGAAGCCGATTTGCCCTCCTTTATCTTCCGTTTCAACCAGGCACTGCTGTCCATCTCCCCCCGGGACTTTTCCTTTATCACTGAAAAAAGTCTTCACCTGCTCTTCGGACTGATGGCCGATTACCGCATCCGGCTGAATCTCATGCAACATTCCGCCATCACCGTAAGCATCTGTGTGGATGAAGATGAGCGAAAACTTCCCGATTTCATCCTGTCATTGAAGCAAAAGGATTTTCAGGTCAGGTATAACAAAGGCCTGGAACTGATCACCATACGCCATTATTCCCCGGGGGCCATTGAAAACGTGCTTCACAACAGAACCATTCTTTTGGAGCAAAGAAGCCGAAGTACTGTCCAATATATTGTAAACAGGATATAACATCTACTCGAAAAGCAATAATGAAAAAAGGCTGCTCAACACTGAGCAGCCCCCATTCCCGCGAAAGCGGGAATATCAGCCCCACCCCTAACCCCTAGGTTCCCGCGAAAGCGGGAATCCAGTAGGGAAGAGGCTGGGCGATGGCTATCACGGCACAATCACCATGATAAACGCATTGGCATTGTTGTCCACAAGCCCCATGTCGTTCGAGTCAACAACCCCGTCGCCATTGGCATCGGTGGCTACATAACCCATCACGAAGTTATTGGCGTCATTGTCCACATCTCCAAGGTCATTGGAATCTAATATCCCATCCAGATTCACGTCTCCACCATAAATGCCATAAGCACCGGAGCCTAAGTTCGCTTGGTTATCGCCAAATGCTTTGTTGGCATTATCTGTGAAGTTATAAGTAATAGGTGATCCTGCAAAAGAGACAGGTGCGCCGCTCCAGGTTTCAACACTGTTACGGTGCTTGATTACAAGATAATAGCTGCTACTATGAATGGCGGGAATGGTTGAGATCGAAGCTGCGCCACTGGTAGACACGGGAACATCTGCCTGACTCCAGACTAGACCATAAGGTGTTGTTCCGTCATGCAGTTCCACTGTCACATGATCAGCAACGCCCGCTCCCCACTGTGAACCCATATCATTCTGGGCTTCATTCATTCCGACGCCGTTCCAAAGTCCTTCCAGGAATAATGTCAGGTTCAATGTTTTCATGCTGGGTGCCAATTCATCAGCCCATATTTGGGTGACGGTAGTTGTGGCTGAAACACCCAGTCCTGAGGCAACCACCAGTTTCCAGGTATAATCGCTACCGGAAGAGAGGTTCACAGAACCCAACGAAGCGCCAAGTACCGGTGTTGGTACATCACCCTGTTTGGTCCAGGTATCTGAAGGTACATCATAGGAATAGCAGGGATTTGGAACTGCAGGACTCCAGGCACTTGTATTGCTTCCATTGGCAACAATGATCCCATCAGCACCCCAGGTAGCGCCATCAAACCGGTACATGGTACCGCCGGGATACGGTGTTGCATCCGTTGGTTCAATACCGGGGATTTCAGCTCCCACTGCTTCCAGTGCAGCAAAATCATGGTTCAGCGAATAGGTGGCGCCGGGAGCAGTACCCGGGAATGGACTCTTGGTGCTCCAGGAAATAAGATACGGGTTACCACTGTCAATGGTTCCAACATAGACGGTATTTACAATAAATGAGGGATCAGCGCCGGCAACATAAACCAATTGATTGCCGGAGATACCCAAAGCCCCGCCGATCCTTGCACCTGGCATGGATGTAGCAGCGGTCCAGGTATTGGCAGCAATATCATACACGTATACTGTTGCTAGATAATTCGTACCATCATGCCCGCCAACAAAGTAAATGTAGTTGTTTTGATAAGCAACGGCCTTTCCCCAGGCAATCGCAATGGGCAGACTTGCCACTGTAGTCCAGCTGTTACCCGAGATGCTGTACCTGTAGACCGTCGATTGATAAACTGATGCCATGTCCGAACCGCCAATGGCGTAGAGATAATCACCTACAATGGCCGAGCCTAACACCCTCCTGCCTGCAGGCAATGGAGTTTTTGTCGACCATGTATTTGTGTTGACATTGTATTCAAACACTTCTGTTCCTAATGTGGTGTTGCCGCCAACACTAAAGATGTGGCCGACAGGTGTACTTTCTGTTTGTTCCACATAAGATGAACCAGTTCCCAGATAGGTGCCGGTTGGAATGGCATTCCCGCTGCTCCAGCTTCCGGTATACACCCCGGCAACTTGAGTTTTGCAGTCGTTGGTTGGTTCAAGGTCTCCGGTTAACTGCGTACAAACCTGAATGGAGTATTGTCCAACGGCAGGCGTCCAGGGATCAAAGGTCACCTGAGTGGTTGTTAATGAAGCAAGATTGGTGACCGTTTTTGTCGAAGTATATCCGGTTGTAATCATGGTCACATCAAATGTTTCGGTATTAACACCGAAGTTTTTAACGGTAGCTTTCGGTGTTATTGTAGCCGGTAATGTTATAGATGAAGGAATATCATCAATAGAAAGCGTCCCAACATCGTGGGCAATGGATACAGGTCCAACCAGGGCTTCGATCATATATTTATAAGGACTGGTTGACATGGTTGGGGTGCCGCCGGTAAGGGAAAAAGTGTAAAAAGTACTGCCTCGCTGTGGATCTTCTGTTATACTCCCCATGGGATACCATGCAACCGTAGCACCAGCAGTGGATTGAGCTAAACCGACATAGAAGTCTTCATCCGTAAAGGTAGGGGGGGTTGGGAACGTGAAATTCTTGTTGGTTCCCATATCAGGAGTGGTGATCACCAGGTTTGCAGATTGAGCGACAATCGTGCCTGCTGAATTCAGTACCACTGCATAAATAGTCCTCCCCACATTGGCTGCATAGTTGTAAACAAATAAATTGGCCGAAGGGATGCTGCCACTTCCATATATATGATATTTATTGGTGAAAATACCACCGATGCTATAAGTAAATCCATAACCTGTGGAAGGTGCAGGAGAACCATAATAATAGGAGTAGAGGTTGTTATTCACGGTGGCAGGAATGGTCTTGGTATTATTCACTGTCCAGTTTTCTCCTACCAGCGTACTTGTAAATGCAGTAATATTCACATTTTCCAGGATCGTTGGAGCATATCCTGTAAACGAAACAGTTGTGCTGGATCCTGCAGCAAGGCTCGTTACTGCTTGTGTAGCTGTATATCTAAGGGTTGAAGTGGCCTGATCTCTAACTTCGACTGTAACATCAAAGGTTTGAGGATCAGTTGATACATTGGCAACCCTAACTCCTATCGGACAAGGGTTGTTGTAAGGGACTGGCGTTTTCTCTGTCGTATAAATGTTTGACAAGTCAATCAAGTCATCATATGAACTGGTTGTAAACCTGGTGGCAGGTCTGAATGCTGATGCACTCAAGGCAGTTGGCATGGAGCTGCTGTGTCTTGCGGAATATAATAATCCTGGGAGGGAATTATTACATTGATGGACAGGGTGTGTAGTGCCGAGAGTTCCTGTCGGGTAGCTAAATTCCCAGGCAACATAAACACCGCCTCCGGTATAGGTAAATGAAGATCCACCAGTGAAAGGAACATCATACGTGCCCAGAGCTATCGGAACTGTCCAACTGGTATTATTCAATACCTGAGTGAAACCAGTGACATTCCAACTTGTTCCCAGCGTATATGAGACATCAGTGGTGTTCATCAGATAAACATTGAATGTTCCGGTGATCGAACCTACGCCGGCGGTTGAAATCCAGTATCCGATACCATTGATGATCGATCCGGAAGGAAGTCCGGATGCTGCCATTTCTGAAGGAAGAATAAGGTATTCACAGCGTTGATAACGATAAGTATTTCCAGGAGCACGGCTGTTGGCAGAAGTTCCACCATTGCTTGGCAGCGCCCAAAGCGTAAGGTTGTCTGTGGGGTAATTCCCGGGATCTTCGCTTGAAAATATCGGAGATCCATGATCGGAATAATACTCTCCCTCATGATTCATTGACATGGGGATTGTTGCGGTTTGTCCCATCATCGATACAGATATCACGATGGCAAACATAAATAATAAAAACTGTTTCATAGTTGGTTTGTTTAGGTTATTGGTTATTGGTCATTCATATCCTATGATAAGGAGCAACAAAGATAAAATAATATTCAATCATTGATATACATGAAGAAAAATTCAAAAAAAACTGCCCCCCGGTTTCCCGGAAAGCAGTCACCATTCCCGCGAAAGCGGGAATCCCCGAATCCCTCACCGAGGCTCTCCCGCGAAAGCGGGAATCCCCGAATCCCTCACCGAGGCTCTCCCGCGAAAGCGGGAATCCCCGAATCCCTTACCGAGGCTCTCCCGCGCAAGCGGGAATCTCCTAATCCCTCACCGAGGCTCTTCCGCGCAAGCGGGAATCTCCTAATCCCTTACCGAGGCTCTCCCGCGCAAGCGGGAATCCCCTGGCAGTAGGGAAGAGGCTGGGCAGGGGCTATCATGGCAGAATCGCCATGACAAACCCATTGGCATTGTTGTCAACCAGACCCAGGTCATTGGAGTCAACAATACCATCGCCGTTGGCATCGGTAGCTACATAACCAAAAACAAAGCCGTTGGAGTCATTGTCTACATCACCCAGGTCATTGGAGTCAACAACCCAGTCCAAGTTCACGTCGCCGCCAAAGATTCCATACACACCTCCGCCAAGGTTCTGCAAATTATTTCCGAATGCCCTGGAAGCGGCATCAGTGAAGTTGTAGTTGATGGGCGAGGTGTTGAACCAAATGGCTGTCCCGCTCCAGGTCTCAATGCTGTTCCGGTGGGTGATAGCAATGTAGTAGTCTTGATTGTGCACCTGAGGTACTGTGAGGGTTGCAATCCCGGAAGTGGAGAGTTCCACTTCAATCGGACCGTAAATACTACCATGGGGCGCATCACCATCGCGGAGTTCTACAAAGATATGATCTGCAATGCCGGCTCCCCAGTGCGAACCCATGTCATCCTGTGCTTCGTTCATATCAGTACCGTTCCAAAGCCCTTCGAGGAATACGGTCAGGTTAAGCGTCCGGTCGGAAGCAAATGGCACTTCATAGGCACCGATGGTCGGATTGCTTCCACTCCTGGGGACATCAAGGATGTCATCATCAACGATGCCGGGTAACGGAATACCTGCGCCAATAGCCGGTGAACCGGTTGCGGGCAGCAGGTTATTCAGATCGGTGTAAAGCGGATCTTCGTTCTTGGAATTGTTATCCTGTCCGGTAAATGCCTTCCACGCGGTAAAGTCCATGCTGGTCGTTGGAGGTTGTACGGTACCTGACAGGCCTACCCAGTTCTGATCAAAGTTCGTCGTGTAATAGATGTTGTTGTCAATCTGGGCAAAAGGAGAGGTAGCTGATTTGCAGTAAATCGCATATCCGTATGCTGGGTTGGTCATGGTGGAATTCTTACCCAGGCTGTTCCGGATGATATTGTTCTTCAAAACAATACCTGAGATGGAAGCACCCACTTCAATCCCGCAGTTCCAGTTGGGATTATCATTATATTTCACACCGTAGGTTGGATCTGGAGTCAGGTAGATGGAGTTGTAATAAATATAAACACCTGATGTGGAGGTTCCAAATAATTTAATACCTGCCGGGATATAATTAAAATCACTGGAATTGGGTGTATCGCTGTCACCGGCAATATGGTAAATCACATTGTTGCTGATCCGGATATTTGGATTGGCAACATTGGGTTTAATGGTTATACCTGAGGGCCCATATCCTCCAGTGCCTGTGTAGATGATATCATGGATCATGTTCTTCTCAATCACAACATTGGTAGATGCTTCATTGTAGACGCCATAGTTTGCGGATGTGTGTATCATACTGAAAATCTCGTTTCCATGAATGGTAAGGTTATTCTGGTAGATGCCATAAACACCGTACAAAGTCACATAATCCGTTGCAACCGTGGAGCCAATAGTATTATTCAGAATTTGATTCCCGTTATCGTAAGCCGTAGATAAACCATTCATGCTGATGGCATAGTACATCTTTGAGAAAGCGTTATTGGAAATCGTATTGTTGTTGTTATTCCCGTTGTTGAAGCCAATACCATAACTGGCCGAAATGGAACTGCCAACAAATTTGCAATTGGTAATCGTGTTGGAGGACGCGCCGTTCAGCAGTCCAATGATCCGGTGACTACCGGTATTGGTATTGGTAAAGGTCAGCGCCTTGTCACCGGTTCCATCAATGGTAACCCGATCGGTTCCGTTCAAACGGATCAAGTTTCCTGCATAATTGCCGCTGATGGTTTTATTGGTTACATCGGTGATATCATGCGGGATGATCGTGAGCGTATAATTACCAGCCCCTTCTTCAGTCCACTGGTTCAACGCAACGGCACCTGTTTCCGTAAGATCGGAAACAATCTTCACGGTAACATTTCCGGTTAGCAGGTTGGAATTGACATATTTGAAGAATCCGGTTGTTGCATCGGCAGTCAAACTGGTATAAGTTTGCCCCGTACCAACCAGGTACTCCCCGGTAACAGGAGAAGCGATATTGTATGAATTCAATGTACCGCCAATGGGGAAGGCAGCTGCCGTAAGGTTAACAGATGTAGGGGTTGCAGCAAAACTACCGGCATTGATACCCACATTGGGTGTTGAAGCCATATCCTGAGCTACAACAAAATATTGCATAACATCTCCGGCCGCGACGCCGCCAAAGGTCTTTCCGTAATCAATGATAAAATTAAAGGGAGATACAGAACCCTCAGCCTCCTTGTATTTCCATCCATCGGTTGTATTGTCATTGGTATTGAAGGCATTCGGCTGCGTTGATTTCTTGTAGTAAACCCTGGGACGATCGGTGCCACCGTTAACATTGTTGATATCGGTGATCACAACATTGTTGAAGGGATAGGTTGTGGTAGAAGTCGAATTGCCGAGCAATGAATATGTGATGGTAGGCGGAGTAATGTCAAGGGGTATTCCGTTAAACTCATCTGCGCCCAGGTCAGGTGCCTGGCCGGTGCCGGTATATTCTGGCTCACCATAACGCCAGTCATCCTCAAAGTCTTTCTTGATTTCAATGGGCGTGGTTATCCTTACACCGCCGCTTTCTACCTGTGTTGCCGTAGTGGTTTGGATTTTAAGGTTATAAGGTGTTGTGGTTATATTTTCAAAAGGAACAATTTCCGTTTTCGCAGCTTGTTCACGTGGCGACATACGGGCTTTATAGGCGGTAAGGAGCTGATCAGAATTGGTTCCGTCATAATATAGCAGGTTTTTAGCGGACGGTGTCCCTGCGTAATACAGATTATTGTCAGAAGTCAAGGCAAAATTGGTCAGCGCTGTGGAACTGCGGTAATGGGCAACAGCCCTGGCGCCGGTTGATACATTGACTTCATTGACAAAGATGTTGTTTTTGAGCTCAACGGAGGTAGGGGTTGTTGTTACATACAGCGCAGCTGATGAGTTGCTTGCGGCTGTGGAAGTATATTTCAGGTACACCGTATTGTAGTAGACATAATCATTGGTGCCGCCTTGAATGGAAAGCGCCCTGACGGATGGGGAAGAAGTACCGGTCACATTCCGAATGTCGGAGATCATGTTGTTGTATACATAGTTGGTTGTACCGCCTGCGACGGTGATGCCGTATGCGATATACGATACGCCTGAACAGTTCACATTATACACCTGGTTGTTGTAGATCCTGTTGGTGCTTCCCATGCCGATGTAGATACCATGAAGGTTATAGGGAACGGTGAGATTGTAAACCTTATTGTTGTAAACGTCATAGGAAGCTGCAGAGGCTGCCAGATACATGCCATACATCGTACTGGAAGTGGATGTGCTGGTAAGATCATAGATATAATTTTTAAAGATCTCAACTGTAGCTGTTATAGCGCTTGACGAAAAAAATATCCCGTAAACACTGCCGGTAGATGAATAAGAAGTATTGTAGATATCTGTATTAAAGATCTTGAAATTGGTCTGATAGTTGGCATAGATCCCATAAACGGCGAAATTAGTCACCTTGCTGGTTCTTGTTACGCCGGATGTTCCGATCTCATTGTAAGTGTCAAGGAAGGAACTGTTTCCATAAATGTAGTATCCATAGTAGCAGTCCTGGATCGTATTGTCATAGAACAGGTTGTGATGATTGGCATTATCGGTGCTGGTCGGGGCATTGGCGCTAACCCAGATCCCGTAAGAGCTGGTGTTTGCCTTAGTCAGGTCGATGGTACAGTTCTTAATGGTCACATACTTACAGTTGTTGTCAACGGGTCCTGAGAGATAATACCCTCTTTCAAGATAGTTGGTAGCGCCTGTTCCGGCATCGGTGATATTGATTCCGTCAAATGTGAGGTAGTCCGCTCCATTGAAGAATACGGCAACATCACTGGTCCCGCTGGTGCCGGTAACCATCAAGATGGGATTTGCGCCGGTATTGTATTTCTGGAAGATGATTGGCCAGGTTGCTGTTCCAGAAGTGCTGATGACAAGCGCGTAAGAAGGAGATCCTGTGCATGTCATGCTAAAAGTCTGGTCGGCAAAAACATTGAATGTTACCGGCCCGGCAATACCCAGTGTATTCAGATCGGATACGGCAGCAGTGAAACTATTATAGTTGGTTCCACCGGTGGGATTTGTATTGTCGATGGTGTAGGCGCCTGACAGTGGGCTTTTGATTTCCCGGCCGCTGCCGGGGTTGGTCACCGTTGGGGTTTTCGGAGTCCCGATGGTTAGCGAATTACAATCTGCATCAGCAAAATTGCCGGCAGTAGCCCCCGCAGGAACATCATACGTCAGCCAGAAATAGTTGGTTCCACCCAGCATCGTATATGGAAAACCGGTTCCGGAGTTGAAGGTAAAATCTCCGGCAACCAGGGCTGGAATGGTGTTCCCAAGTTGGGTGGCTCCGGTAAATACAGGATTGGTTCCTGTTGTCCAAAGTTTGGCATTGGTAACATCCGTAGCCGGCAGGGTTGTGTTCCCGGTATTGAAGGTAATGGAACTCAATTGTAATGGATTAAGGGTTCCGTACATCTCCACCTGAACCTGGACGATGATGTTATTCGATGTGTTCTTTGGAATGGCTCCTGTAACAGGCTGGGTTGTCGTTGAAGAAACATAGCTCATATCAGCCATTTGCCAGGCGAAGGTTTGTCCACCGGCCGGGTAAACCGAGGATGTTAATGCGCACGTAGCTGCATTGGATGATCCGGCACTGGTAGAAGCCCAGTTGGAAATTGTTGTTCTATTATTGTAATCAGCATTGGTAGCTCCCCTTAAACCAACTTGCGGGGTTCTGTCGGTTGCGTTTTTCGTAAAACTGCCATAAACAAATTCGACCTTATTTCCAGTTTCATAAAGTTTGATCTGAAAATTAAATATATCCCCGGTTGCAAGATAGTAACGATAGTTTTTCCATTGAATGGTCAGCACCCCACCCGAACTTAGAAATGACAATTCCGAACCGGTTTGGCCTTGCAAATCAAGGCCCAACGCTGAAATTGCACTTACATATCCGACTGGACCAGTAGTACTTAAGGGTGTATAATTTCCACTTGATGCTCCAATAGTAAATGAACCAGTACCTAAAATTATCCACCCATTATTGTTTACCGCAAATTTATCATACGTAATACCATTGTAAACAAAGTTGAATCCAATGGGAAATCCGGTATTGGTAACCGGAGGAGCAGCACCGGTTGTACTGTTGTTAAATACCTGATCGTCACTCGTTGTAGTCCCGAGAACAGTTCCACCGGAGATTTCCGTGTATGTTCCCGATGAGCCGCTAAATGCATAGCTGCTCACCTGAGCGCTGGCAGTACTCCACATAAAGAGGAGCAGGAGCAGCGCCATGAGGGTGTTCATCTTCTTCATAACTTCTGATTTTGGTTGGTGATTAATTGATTGGTTTAAAAAATGGGACAACAAAGCTAATATAAAAACCTGATGTTCTGTAAACAAGGTAAAAAAAAACTGCCCCCCGGTTTCCAGGAACCTGGGGGAGGGGCAGGGGGTGGGGTCATTGCCATTGGGGTGAGGGGAGGGGTCATTGGGGCAGGTGGTTACGGCGTAATCAACATAATAAACGCATTGGCATTGTTGTCCACCAAGCCCATATCATTGGAGTCGACCACACCGTCGCCATTGGCGTCAGTAGGTACATATCCCATCACAAAACTATTGGAATCGTTATCCACATCACCCATGTCGTTGGAGTCAATAACTCCATCCAGATTAACGTCACCTCCAAATATAGCATAGGCACCTCCGCCCATGTTCTGCTGGTTATCACCGTATGCCTTGTTGGCATTGTCAGTGAAGTTATAGTTGATCGGGCTGGCAGCAAAAGATACGGGAGCGCCGCTCCAGGTCTCAATGCTGTTGCGGTGCTTGATGACTATGTAGTAATTCCCATTGTGAACAGCCGGAACAGTCACGGTTGCATTCCCGTTAACTCCCACAACTACATCGGTCTGACTCCAGACAAACCCATAGGGTGTGGTTCCGTTATGAAGCTCCAGGGTAACGTGGTCTGCAATGCCGGCTCCCCAGTGGGATCCCAAGTCATCCTGCGCTTCATTCATGTTGACGCCGTTCCACAACCCTTCCAGATAAACCGTCAGGTTCAGGGCACGGTCAGCTGATCCGGTTGTTTCATAGGCCCCGATGGTCGGTGCGGTGGTACTTCTTAAAACTCCTTCAAGGTCGTCATCCACAATCCCGACAAGGGGAGTTGCAATACCTAAAAGCGGACTACCGGATGTTGGTTTAAGATATGTTGTAGAGAGATACATCGGATCTGCGCTGATTGAATTGGCATCCTGAAGACTGTTCGTTTTCCAGCCTGCAAAATCATACAGTGTCGGGGTCCAGTATCCGACCGTAGCGGGGTTTTGCGTGTACAAGTCATTATAATCTGAAGTGAAGGTGGTGGTATTAAACACAGCCACGGCCACATTAAATCCTGTGCCGCCGGCGCCGTTTGTCCGGTTATTGTAGACCGCATTATTCTTGGCCCCGAAGGAGCAGGCATCTTGCTTGTATAAGCCGGAAGAACTTCTGGTATTGGCAGTTACCATAGTACCTTCAAGATAAATACTGTTGTAGTAAACATACTGAGACCCTACGGCAGGATAAGACCAGACACCGATCAGTTCGATGTCATGGATGTAGCCGTCTCCGCCAAGCGAAATCTCATTGTTATAGGCAGAGATCGGATTGGTCATGGTGGTGGCTCCCCTCAGCATGATTCCTGCTGTGGGATAATTGTTTACAGTATTTCCGGCGGCGCTGGTAGGTCCAATATTCCGGATCTTGTTGCCGAAAGTGTTTTGTACGTAGTTGCCCTCCATCCTGATACCGTAAATATTGGAATGGGTGGTTGCATTGGTTCCATGAATGTTTCCGATGAAATTATCGGATACAACACCGGTACAATACAGGTGAATACCCATCATGGTAGAGGTACCATCGTTTACAATGCTGGTAAGTTCGGTTGCATCTCCAATCGTATTGTTCTGGATAGTTACAATGCCGCCGTTTCCATAAATTCCTTTGAATGAGGAAGCCCCGGTGCTGATCAGGTGGATGTTTTTCACGGTATTATTCTCAAGCAGGTTGCCGGTGACGGCACTGCCGGCTGAGTAGATGCCGTAGAACACGGCTGCTCCGCCTGCCACATAGGATCCGGTACAATTTGGTCCGCTCCCGCCGATAAAATTTCCTGAGATGGTTTGCCCGTCTCCGGATGCACAATAAATGCAATATTGAGCTGTCGTCGGAGGTGTTGCAAAGTTGTTGAAGACATGGTTGTTGTTGACGTTACACCCTGGCCCTGCAGAAGCTAAATAGATGCCGTACCGGTCAAAGTTGGATATGTAGTTTCCATCAATGTTCAGTACATTGCCGGTGCTGGAAGAGCGGATACATGTATAAGGCATACCGGTAGTCCCGGTGGTGGCATCATGGATTTGGTTATCAAGGATGCTCACCGTGTTGTTACCTGTACTGATCAGTACAGCTGCTGTTGTAGAGGTGGTTGCATTGCTTTCGATGATGCAGTTGGTTAAGGTGCAGCTGGTTGCTCCGTTGATGTATTGAATGGTTGGTCCGGTAGTGGTACTTGTTGCATTGGTATTGACAAAGGTGAGTTCATTGCTGGCGCCGCCATCAATGATCACCCGGTCGGCTCCGTTGATGTTGATCAGGGGAGTAGTAGAGGAAGTCGTTGAGCCGGAAATGACCTTCATGGCTTTTGATCCATCCGGTTGGATGGTGATGGTATAATTCCCAGCGCCTTCCTCCACCGGAGGATTCAGCGAAACTTGTCCTGTTTCGGTCAGGTTGGAAGTGATGTTTATGGTCAGGTTTCCCGTGAGGATGTTGTTGTTGATGGCATTGAATATCCCGTTCGTGCCTGTCAGGCTGGGATAGTCTCCTGGGATGTTCTTGACTCCGCTGATAGACGTGAGGATAGCATAGGAACTAGGATTGCTGGGGGCTACCGAGCAGGAAGGCGGGTTAATGTTCAATCCGCCGGCGCCTGCTGACGGGTAAACACTGGGAATAGGTGTTGGCAGCATATCCTGAGCTACGACGAAATAACTGACAATATCTCCTACACCAGCGCCATTGCCAAATTGGAAGGTATACTCATCACCGGTGCCATGGGTGCCTGTAACGATGTTCCAGGAGCCGGAATTGATCTTCCAGTACAACCTGGGAAGACCAATACCTGAAGTGGGTACACCGCTAATATCAGTGATGGTTGTGGTCAGCGTCCGGTCACCTGTATTTGCAGTA